>ERZ773221.3112-NODE-3112-length-11586-cov-3.024543_pt1 | contig 11586 bp, 9 predicted proteins | sample MGYA00580994_ERZ773221 | MGnify/ENA primary metagenome ERZ773221 (study PRJEB29015, sample SAMEA2737758) | human gut metagenome | biome: human gut; feature: human-associated habitat; material: faeces | place: China | collected 2012 ... | reverse complement strand
ATGGAAGTCCGTAACCAATATGGGCTATCGTGGTTATTCCTATTGTCTATATTGGCTACATTCGTGATTATGCCGGTAAGTGTCTTATTCCCGTTGATGACGTTGAATCACTTTGCCGGAAATGCTTTCCAAGTGAGTTTGGTCGAGGTTTCATGGGGTGGAGGAGCCTTGCTCGCGGGTGCTTTACTGGGGCTTAAGAAATATCGTTGGAATGAGATACTGTTGATTAATGGGATGTATATAGCGTTGGGATTGACATTCTTGTTTTCCGGGTTGTTACCGGTATCCGGTTTTATCTGGTTTGCGGTGCTGACGGCTTTAGGAGGTGTTTGTGGTTCCCTGTATTTTGCTACTTTTACTACGGTTATCCAATCTCGCATTGATCCGGGAGTTATGGGAAGGGTATTCTCTTTTTACATGAGCTTTAGTATGCTTCCTTCGATGATCGGTCTTTTGAGTACCGGCTTTTTGGCGGATTCTATCGGGCTTGGAAATACCTTTATAATAAGTGGGGGCTTTTTATGTTTGATAGGTATTATATCCTTTTTTATCCCTTCGTTGATCAGTCTGAAAGAGAGTTTTAAGAGATAACGATATCGTATTTAGACACTATTTAATATGAATAAGAAAATACTTCAACTGGCGATACCTTCTATTATTTCCAATATAACCGTACCTTTATTGGGATTGATAGATGTGGCGATCGTGGGACATCTTGGATCTGCTTCGTACATCGGGGCGATCGCTGTAGGCGGGATGCTGTTTAATATTATCTACTGGATATTCGGGTTTCTCCGTATGGGGACAAGCGGTATGACTTCCCAAGCGTACGGGAAACGGGATTTGACGGAAGTTACCCGGATCTTATTCCGGTCTGTCGGGGTTGGTTTCCTGATATCTTTGGGGCTTTTGATACTTCAATACCCTATCTTGAAGGTTGCGTTTACTTTGATCGACGCAACGGAGGAGGTAAAACAATGGGCCTCTCTCTATTTTAATATCTGTATCTGGGGAGCGCCGGCTGTATTGGGGTTATATGGCTTTGCCGGTTGGTTTATCGGTATGCAGAATTCTCGTTTCCCGATGTTTATCGCTATCGCGCAGAATATCGTGAATATTGTGGCCAGCCTATGTTTCGTGTTTGTGCTGGGTATGAAGGTGGAAGGCGTAGCGTTGGGAACACTGATCGCCCAATATGCGGGTCTCCTCATGGCGTTTGCTCTTTGGTTGAAATATTATAAACGTTTGAAAGCGTATATTGATTGGAACGGGCTTTGGGGTAGGGAGGCGATGCGTCGCTTCTTCTCAGTCAATAGTGATATATTTTTCCGGACCTTGTGCTTGGTCGCTGTTACGACTTTCTTTACTTCTACAGGTGCGAGACAAGGGGATGTGATATTAGCCGTAAACACCTTGTTGATGCAGTTATTTACCTTGTTCTCTTATATAATGGATGGATTCGCTTATGCGGGAGAGGCATTAGCCGGTCGCTTTATTGGAGCCAAAAACGATGTGGGGTTACGTAAATGCATTCGCTTATTGTTCCTATGGGGAATCGGCCTCTCATTGTCTTTCACGATCCTTTATGCGTTGGGAGGGAAGAATTTTCTGGGATTATTGACGAACGATACCTCAGTCATTGAAGCTTCCGGGGATTATTTCTATTGGGTGTTGGCGATTCCTTTATGTGGATTCTCCGCTTTCCTTTGGGACGGTATCTTTATCGGTGCCACGGCCACACGCCAGATGCTTTACTCGATGCTTGTGGCCTCGGGCACTTTCTTTATTATGTATTACTTGTTTTATCAATCGATGGGGAATCATGCGTTATGGATGGCTTTCCTTTGGTATCTGTCTTTACGTGGCGGTATGCAATGGGTACTTTGGCGGTTAAAAAAATAAGGCGAGAACCTGTAACTGATCCTCGCCTCATTTTATCCTAGGAAAACCTATTTACTGTTGTTTGTAATAAACTAAGTCCTCACGATTGAAGTTGTTGATGAAGGATTCGATCTTATCAATCTCAGCTTGTCCGTAGTTTACATAAACCTCGGCGGAACGGCGGAAGCTGTCATCTTTGTTTGCGTCTTGCAATAGCAAGTAGCCGAATACGCAATGAGCGGCTGCCTCGACCATACGGCGAGCTTGGAAGTCAATATATTCGTTATCCTTTGTCTCCGTAACCTTGGCTACCACTTTCTCATACTTCTCGGTCATAGCGGCAAGTTTGTTCTTCAGAGCCTCTAATTCCGGCTTATACTCGATCGCTTGGTATTCACGAATCTGGTTCAAATAAGTACCCGTGGTGACGTGGCGGATGGCCGCTACGACTTGCAATTGGGTGGTACCCTCATAGATATTCGTGATGCGGGCATCCCGGTAGATACGTTCGCAAGCGTAGTCCTTCATGAAACCGGAACCTCCGTGAACTTGGATAGCGTCGTAAGCGTTCTGGTTTGCGTACTCGGTAGTCATGCCTTTACCCATCGGGGTGAAAGCATCCGCGAGCTTGCTGTACTTCTTGAATTCTTGACGTTCTTCCGGAGTCAGTTTACGTTCCTTGGATATATCATCCAACGCTTTGTAGACGTCAACGAAACGGGCGGTCTCGTATAACATAGAACGGGAAGCATCCGCTTTCGCACGCATCAAGGCGATAATCTCAGCGATCGCCGGGAACTCGATGATAGACTTACCAAACTGTTTACGATCCAAGGCGTAAGCATAAGCCTCACGATAGGCAGCCTCGCTAAGTCCTACGGCTTGAGCCATGATACCCAGACGGGCACCGTTCATCAAAGCCATTACATATTTGATCAAACCTAGCTTACGATCACCGCAAAGCTCGGCTTTCGCGTTCTTGAATACCAACTCGCAAGTAGGAGAGCCTTTGATACCCATTTTGTTCTCGATACGACGGACATTCACGCCACCATTGCGCTTGTCGTAGATGAACATGGAAAGGCCACGTCCATCCTTCGTACCTTCCTCGGAACGGGCCAATACCAAATGGATGTCAGCGTCGCCATTCGTGATGAAACGCTTTACGCCGTTCAGATACCAGCAACCGTCAGCCTCGTTGTAAGAAGCTTTCAACATAACGGATTGAAGGTCGGAACCTGCGTCCGGCTCCGTCAAGTCCATAGACATGGTCTCTCCGTCGCAAACACGAGGGATGTAACGTTGGCGTTGATCCTCGTTGCCGAACTCGTATAAGGTCTCGGCACAATCTTGTAGACCCCAAAGGTTCTCGAAACCGGCGTCGGCACGGGAAACCAAGTCGGCGGCCATGATGTAAGGGACGATCGGGAAATTCAACCCATTGTAGCGGCGAGGCATAGCGATACCCATCAAGCCGGCCTTGCGAACGGCATCGAGGTTTTGCTGTGTCCCGGAAGCGTACGTGACACGTCCGTTCGCTACCGTGGGGCCCTCATGGTCTACGCCCTCAGCGTTCGGGGCGATAATTTCCCCGCAAATCTCACCAACGATCTCCAATACTTTCTCGTAGCTATCCATTGCGTCCTCAAAATCGATCGGAGCATAATCGTATGTATCCTTGTCGGCATAGCCGCGCTCTTTCAGCTCTACGATACGCTTCATCAACGGATGGTGAAGATGATGCTTCAAGCTGGGATTATCTGTATAGAAATTAGCCATAATCTTACTTACTGTTCTTTTTGTAATACTTAATCATCTTAGGAATCACCTCTTCTACCGTACCATTGATTACGTAATCGGCGATCGTGTTGATCGGGGCGTTCTCATCATTATTGATCGAAATGATGATACCGGCGTCTTGCATGCCGGCGATATGCTGGATCTGCCCGGAGATACCGCAAGCGATATACAATTTCGGACGCACCGTGACACCGGTCTGACCGATCTGACGGTCGTGGTCGCAGAAACCGGCATCGACAGCCGCACGGCTGGCACCTACCTCGGCGTGAAGCTCTTTCGCCAAATCGAACAATAAATTAAAGTTCTCCTTAGAGCCTACGCCATAACCTCCGGCTACTACGATCGGAGCGCCTTTCAGGTTGTGCTTCGCTTTCTCTACATGACGGTCGATCACTTTCACCACATAGTCTGTCTCGGGGACATACTTCGCTACGTCGTGGTGGATCACTTCGCCTTTATAGTTCTCGTCCAAAACCTCCTTTTTCATCACGCCCTCACGAACGGTCGCCATTTGCGGGCGATGTTCCGGGTTGATGATCGTGGCTACGATGTTACCACCGAACGCCGGACGGATCTGATATAATAAGTTCTCGTAGGTGATACCCGCTTTCTTGTCCTCGTGCGAGCCGATCTCCAAAGAGGTACAATCGGCCGTCAAGCCGCTTGTCAAGGCCGAGGATACACGAGGGCCCAAGTCACGACCGATCACCGTAGCGCCCATCAAGCAAATCTGCGGTTTCTCCTCCTTGAACAAATTGATCAAGATAGAGGAATGAGGAAGTGACGTATAAGGGAACAGACCCGGAGCGTCGAACACATGAACCTTGTCGACGCCAAAAGGCAATACTTGTTTCTCTACACCCTCAAGGCCGGACCCGGCAACGATCGCCTCCAGCCCACAGCCCAATTGATTGGCTAGCTTACGACCTTTAGTCAGAAGCTCAAGACTTACATCGGCAACGTTCGTGCCTTCTGTCTCACAATATACAAATACGTTGTTCATAATCTTATCCGATGGTGTGGTTAGCTAACAGTTCGACAATCAAATCCTCTACTTCTTGGTCGGCGCTGGAGATGGTCTTGCTTTCCTTGGCTTGGAAGACGATATTCTCGATCGCTTTTACCTTCGTCGGCGAACCGCTAAGGCCGCATTGAACCAAGTCACCATTCACGTCGGCTACGCTCCATTCTTGAATATCCAAATACGGGCGGGTCTCGTACAATTCCGGGTAGCGAAGAGTCGGCGTACCGTCCTGGTGACAGGCGGGTTGCACGGCCCGTTCCTGTTTACCCATGGCGTGTTTGTACTTTTGTACCAACTTCGCGTTGCGGGGACGGCAGGGAGCGGCGGAGCCGTTCACGGTGATAACGATAGGAAGCGGACCTTCCACGGTCTCGACACCCCCGTCGATATGACGTTTTACGGTGATACGTCCGGCCTCCTTATCAACGTTTAGGATTTCCTCGGCATACGTGATCTGGGTCAGTCCTTGCGGGCCTACCTGTGCCGTATCGCCGTCGATCGCTTGGCGACCACCGATGATAATATCATAATCGTTGATTTTCTTGATAGCCGTGGCAAGCGCATAGGATGTGGCTAACGTGTCGGCTCCGGCAAACGCACGGTCGGTCAACAAAAAACCGCCGTCAGCACCACGATACAAACCCTCGCGGATGATTTCGGCGGCACGTCCCGGGCCCATCGTCAGCAGCGTAACTGTCGTCCCGGGGTAAGCGTCTTTCAAGCGTAACGCTTGTTCCAACGCGTTCAGGTCTTCCGGGTTAAAGATCGCGGGCAAGGCGGCGCGATTGATCGTACCGTCCGCCTTCATGGCGTCCTTTCCCACGTTTCGTGTATCCGGGACCTGTTTCGCTAAAACTATAATTCTTAAACTCATATTATATAGGAATATTAGATTTTTATATTGATGTAATACTTCTACTTTCTTGTTAATCTCGAGGTGCAAAAGTAATCAAACATTCTTTATAACAAAGAACTTTGCGGAGGAAATTGCACACTTGGCGTGTGTTTGAGCATGTATTGCCTGCTGATTACTCGTAGCAATGATAGGTTCTCTTCCGGTTTGAGCCCGGTTTTTTTTTCTCGATGCGCCATTCCCAAGGCTGCGATTTCGTCAGCGTGCGGAAGAACTTGGAGAATACCGAGGGCTGCGAGAAACCCAGCTTGGCGGCGATCTCGGTGATGCTCATGTCCGTCCGCTCCATCAGCTCCTGAGCTTCGAGGAGAAGGTAGCGGTTGCGCCATTCCATCGCCGACATGCCGCCGATGGCGAGGATGGCGCCCCGGAGCTCGCTGGTCTTGAGTTGCATTATGCGGGCGTATTCGCTGGTGTCCATCCGGCCGTACTTGCGGATGAGATAGGCGAAGAGATCGATCAGGTTGTTGCCCGAGGGGCGGTTGCCGTCGAAGTCGGGAGGGACGCCCATCCAAAGCTCTTCTTCGGTGGGTTTACGCTTGAAGACGGTGATAAAGACATCTTCCGGGGGGATTCTCTTGAATGTTTCTTCCATGATGATATGTTTTAAGGTTGTTTTTTCTCAAGGATTTGATCTTGCGATTCTTCCGGGTCAAATCTTTTGGCTATCCAGCCTCTTTACGACTTGTCCATACACGATCAACGCTACGGCGGATACCAAGGCGATCGCACCGAAGTAATACCAGATGTAATGGGCGTTCGCGCTTGCCGCCAGCCATTCCTCGTGAGAGGCGAACAGGGTTGGCTCCGGGCAATACTTGCTTAAAAGGAAACCGGACAGCCCGAATCCGAAGATAGAGGAGAGGAAAGAATGCAAATGGCTGAATCCAAGATAGAGACCTTCTTCTCCTTTGGGTGCTTGCAAGGAGAAATACTCGAGAAAGCGAGGAGAGATGAACGTCTCCGCCAGCCCTTGGAAGACGATACCCACCACCATCATGAAGGCTACGGGATGCATCCCTAGGATCAAGGAATTAGTATCCAGCATATTACCGGATGCCATGCAAAGAGCGGACACCGGCATGATAAACATACCCACCGTCATGGAGGTAAGCGCTGTCCGCTTCCGCATCATCTGTGTTACAAGATTGACTGTCAGAACTACGACTAAAGGGTTTACGTTGGCATACCAAGAAGGAGAGGCTCCCTCGCCGGCCAAACGAAGCACATATTTTGGCATCGTGGCATACAGCTGGTGTTGTACCATCCAGAATCCGGTGATAATGATGATTAATGTAATGAGCCGTCCGTTACTACAAACCTTGATCAAGGCGTTCCAGATCTGCCCGAACGTCTTGCCCTCGCCCGAATGCTGAGCGCTTTTGTAGAAGAACCAGATGGCTAGCAAGGCAAGGAAGGTCATGCTCGCCGAGAAATAGTTCAAGGTAATCAAACCTTCGTTGCCCAACGCCTCACGAAGCGGCTTCACGATGGTCTTCCCGGAGAAGGCCCCGATATTTACCATCGCGTAGAAGATAGAGAAGCCCTTCGCACGGGTTTCCGGCGTAGTCTCTTTAGCGACCGTGCCGGAGATAACGCTCTTGATAAAAGCCCCGCCGCATACGATCAAGGCCATGATAGGGATAATGCCGTACTGAAGATTGCTCTCCAGCAATCCCGTAAAGGTAGTCGTCGTGCTGTATTCAACCAGTCCGGCGGATTGAAGCCAAGTAGGGTAAACAGCCAGTCCTAGATAGCCACAAGTTAACAAAGTGAAAGCCAGTAGCATCGAGTTGCGGAAACCGATCTTATCGGCCAACGCTCCGGCGAATGTGGGCAGCAGATACAGACAAGCGGAAAAGATACCGGCGATGCTGGCGGCCTGAATATCGTTAAAGCCTAAGATGCGGCTAAGATAAAGGGTGATGACGATAAATACGCCGTAATAAGCGGCTCGCTCGAACAACTCGACGGTGTTCGCTACCCAGAATGCTTTACTGAATTTGATTTTCTCTTGTTTCTTAGTTGTCATGATATTATTTATTAGTAAGATAGATTAGATGGATAAGTCAAAGAGGAGGCGCAGGCGAGAAAATGAAGAGCTGCGCCTCCTCGTCTTTGTTTTATCGTATAGTAATTACGAATTAGGGCTTTACGGTATACGGTTGGTGGATCGCCTTATCGAAAGCTTTCCAATGCTCATCCGTCATGTTGCCCGGCGTAAACAACGCCACGCCGGCCGCTCCGTTCTCCATGGAACCTCTTACGGCCTCCTCGATCTCGGACGGGATCAGTCCATGGCCTTCCGGGTCCTTGATATTCGCCTTGTTCTGCCAATCCTCGCAGATGAACAAACCGCTATAAACTGGCTTCTTGCCTTGCACGGAGGCTACTTCCTCTTTCACGATCGGAGCCAGCCAAGAAGCGTCCTCCAGATAGAAATCGTTATAATTCATCGGGAAGAAAGCGTCGATATTCCATTTATTCCATTCTTGGCGAACCATCCACTTGGCGTGAGAGTCCGGCCCCGGGAATACGGCGGCGCTCACTTTCTTGCCTTTGCCGTGAACCTCGTCGGCGATGCGATTTACCAATTTCGTGATCAGGTCGCAACGGAACTGCGCCCATTCCTCGCATTTGGAAGGATCCTCTACGGATTTGATGTCGATACCGGTAGCAGCCTTGAAATCGGCCACGCATTTGTCACAGTAGCAATAGTCCGCCGTAGGATATTCCTCGTCCATCACCAAGCCGTATTTTTCCCAAAGTCCGCGGGCCAGGATGACATCCACGTAACGGATATAATCCAGATGGATATAATCCACCTCCGGGATATCGGCTACCTTGCCATATAGATCCAGCAAGAACTCCGCCGTACCTTCTTGGTTCGGGCACAGGCATTTGTAATAAGGGACATAGGCCTGTACGGAATAGGTCGACTCGCCTTTCCGGTTCACGGCGTAGAGGGTGGAGTCCAATCCATGTTGCAACATGGCAGGAATCCATGCGTGGTATTCCATGCCATTGGCATGGGCCGCTTTGGCGGCACGCTGGATTTTCTCCGTGTCGTGGCCGGCGTTGTAGCACATCCCGTCTACACCGTGGGCATGCCATTTACTAAAGTCCGCTTGTAAGGTTTGCTCGGTGGTATTCCCGCCTTCGCCTTGCCATGCGTAGACCTTGACTGTTTTCTCGGGCGCCTTGACGCAAGCCGTCAGAGCGACGGCCGCCAAAGCGATAAAGAGCTTCTTCATATCTCGCAAGCGCATAAAGTCGGGATCAAGTTACGATCGCCATAAGCGTTATCTACACGGGCTACGTTAATCCAGAACTTGCTGTCGTGCAACCATTCCAGCGGGAAGGCGGCCTTCGTGCGGGGATACGCGTGTTTCCACTCGTCGGCGGTCACCTCGTATTCCGGATGCGGGGCGTTCTTCAAGACGTTGTCCTCCTTCGAAGCCTTGCCTTCCTCCACCTCCTTGATCTCGTTCCAGATACATTCCATTACCTCTACGAAACGATCCAGCTCGGCCTTGCTCTCGCTCTCGGTCGGCTCTACCATCAAGGTGCCGTGTACCGGGAAAGATAGGGTAGGAGCGTGGTAGCCGAAGTCCATCAAACGCTTGGCGATATCGCCCTCGTCGATGCCCGAACGCTCTTTTACCGTACGGCATTCCAAGATCAACTCATGACCTACACGGCCTGTCGCTCCGGTATAGACGATACCGTACGTATCCTTGAACTTAGCGGCCAAGTAATTGGCGTTCAAGATGGCCGTCTTCGTTACTGTCTCAAGACCTTCCGTACCCAGCAAGCGTATGTAAGCGTACGTGATCGGTAGGATACCGGCGCTACCATAAGGAGCCGCGGATACCGTATTCAAGTCGCTGCCCCAAAGCACCGGATGCTGCGGCAAGAACGGAACCAGATGCTCGGCCACGCAGATCGGGCCTACGCCGGGACCACCACCTCCGTGAGGAGAAGAGAAGGTCTTATGCAGGTTCAAGTGACATACATCGGCGCCGATCGTACCCGGATTTGTCAATCCAACCTGCGCGTTCATGTTGGCGCCATCCATATAAAGCTGTCCTCCGCAAGCGTGAACGATGTCGCACATCTCCTTGATGTCCACCTCGAAGATACCATGCGTAGACGGATAGGTAATCATGCTGGCAGCCAAACGCTCCTTGTTCTCCTCGGCTTTCGCACGGAAATCTTCCAGATCGATATTACCATTCTCGTCGCATTTAACGGTTACGGTCTTATACCCGCATTGGATAGCGCTGGCCGGGTTGGTTCCGTGGGCGGAAGCCGGAAGCAAAACGATATCACGATGGCCTTGGCCGATGCTTTCCTGATAAGCACGGATCACACGAAGACCCGTGTACTCGCCAGCGGCGCCGGAGTTCGGTTGCAACGTACAGCCCTTGAAGCCCGTGATCGTGCATAAGTAAGAAGACAGGTTCTCGATCAGCTCCGTATAGCCTTCCACTTGCTCCTCTGGAGCGTACGGGTGGATATTCATGAATTCCGCACGGCTAAGCGGCAACATCGTAGAAGCCGGTTTAGCTTCATCGTGCAAGATCCCAGCGAGATCATGGATTGGGCCAAGGAAACATCCTTTCGTCCCAAACGGGTGATGTAACGCATCAACTCGGTCTCCGTATGATATTTCTTGAATACGTCTTGCTGCAAGAAATCGGAGGTACGGGCGAATTTAGCGTCGAAATAAGTCTGGGCGGGGATAGACTCGTCCAGCATATAGTCTTTACCTGCGGCGCCGGCGAAGATGTATAATAATACGCCTATGTCCGTAGGCAATGTCGTCTATGCTGACGCCTACTTGTCCGGCCTCGAAGTAACGCAAGTTCACCTTGCACTCCAAGGCGATCTCACGCAGCGCGTTCACCGACACGTGTGCGGGAAGCTGTATCTTCAAGGTATCGAAATAATCCTTGTTTAATTGCGTATATCCCAGTTTCTCCAACTCCTTGGCCAAGAATCCGGCCGTGGAATGAATCCGTCCGGCGATGTTACGCAACCCCTCCGCTCCATGATATACGGCGTAGAATCCGGCCATGGTAGCCAACAACGCCTGAGCCGTACAGATATTGGACGTAGCCTTCTCACGTTTGATATGTTGCTCGCGGGTCTGCAAAGCCAAGCGATAAGCCGGATGGCCGTAAGCGTCCTTGGAGATACCGATGATACGTCCCGGGATCGTACGTTTATAATCGTCCTTCGTAGCGAAGAAAGCGGCGGAAGGACCCCCGTAGAACATCGGGATACCGAAGCGCTGGCTGCTACCGAATACGACATCCGCTCCCCATTCTCCCGGAGGAGTCAACAATACCAAGCTCATCAAGTCGGCGGCTACGCCTACCTTGGCTCCGGCGGCGCCCGCACGGGCCACGAATTCCTTATAGTCCTCGATCGAACCATCCGCGTTCGGGAACTGTACGATGGCGGCGAACACGTCCGGCGTGAACTCGAATTTCTTATAATCGCCCACTACCACCTGGATGCCCTGCGGGATCATGCGGGTGTGGATGACGGCCAGCGTAGAGGCGAACACGTTCTCGTCAACGAATACCGTATTGGCTTCCGCTTTCACCTGCGCACGGCTGCGTGAACCATGAAACATGGTAACCGCCTCGGCTGCCGCTGTCGCCTCGTCGAGTAGCGAGCAGTTCGCCAAGGGCAATCCGGTCAGTTCGCAGATAACAGTCTGGAAGTTCAGCAACGCCTCCAAGCGTCCTTGGGATACTTCCGCCTGATACGGCGTATAGGAGGTGTACCAAACCGGGTTCTCGAATACGTTACGTTGGATCGGGGCCGGGCAAACCGTGTCGTACCAACCCATACCGATATAAGAGGTGAATACCTCGTTCTTGGAAGCCAGCTCGGCGATATGCTCGGCGAACTCACGTTCCGTCATGGCCTCCGGGAGGTTCAACGGCTCTTTCAA
>ERZ773221.3110-NODE-3110-length-11591-cov-3.196082_pt1 | contig 11591 bp, 15 predicted proteins | sample MGYA00580994_ERZ773221 | MGnify/ENA primary metagenome ERZ773221 (study PRJEB29015, sample SAMEA2737758) | human gut metagenome | biome: human gut; feature: human-associated habitat; material: faeces | place: China | collected 2012 ... | reverse complement strand
GCGTCTGGGCAAGGATCGTAAGCAGGTTTCTGTTTACCCCGCCGAGTAAAATTTATCAAAAAAAGAGCATCGGTCTTTGACCGATGCTCTTTTTTTGATTCGCGCACAAAGGCCTGCCCCCTTTGTGCGCGAGGAGAATTCACTCCGCTCCGCGCCTTACCCCGCCACAAGCGGCGGCGCTGCGACACTGCGCTACGCACAAAGTGTTTTTCACGACGTACACGCCGCCGTGAAAAACAGATAAAATCTTATTCGCGGGGCTGCGGCACCGCGAACTCCGTGAGACTTTTTCGCATGGGAAAGGCGAAGCCTTTTCCATGCGACTTATTTCCACACTTTCAGCTGTCTGCGGTACATGATGTAGCCGAGCGCCCCCGCGGCCGTCTCCGCGACGGGAAAGGCGAGCCATGTGTAGTTCAGACCGATGAGCGAGAATGCTGCCGACGGAAAACTCGCCCCGATGGTCGGGAAGGCGATCCGCTCGATGGCGAGCACCTCCACGCTGCGTGAAAAGATCCCGATCAGCGCCCCCGGCAGCAGGATGAAGCACACCGCGCCCACCAGCATGAGACTCGCCGAGATGAGCGGCGATTTATGTACCGTCTCGCGGCAGCGCGCGTACTTCTGCGCCGCACAGTTGTAGCTCAGCAGCGGCACGATGCATGTCTGCAGCCCGCCTGATGCACCTTCGACCAGATACCCTCGAGGAAGGCGCCGAGACTGCCGATGCAGACGATGCGGCCATAGGTCACGCCGTAGGCGATTGCCTCCGGCGAGCTGGCCGAAAGGCGCACAAACGGCCGCATGACCAGCGTCGAAAGCACCGCGAACACCGCCCACGACAGCGCGGCCAGCACCATGCCCGTCCCCGCCCGTTCGGAGCGATATGATAGCGTGTGCGCGCCGTCAACCGCCGCTTTCCGGGAAGGCCAGCCCCTGCTGGAAGCTCTGCTCCCCCGTGGATACGACGTCCCCCGCGATGACGATGCCGTCGGCGACGAAGATGTTCGCCTGCACACCACGCTCCACGCCCGGATAGTTGAGGATGTTATAGGTATACCGCTCCGCCTCGCACCCGGCGTAGTCGCCGAACGGGAGCCCCTGACTCTGCTGCAGCTTCAGATAGTCGCGCCACTCGGCGGACAGATCCTCCGGCAGCTGCAGGTGCAGCGTCTCAACCGGCTCGGGCGCAATCTGCCAGCCGAAGCCCGCGAGATAGGCCGCGCGCTCCTCCGCCGTCGCGGCCGGGACCGCCTCCGCGGGCTGCGCCTTTCCGTGCAGGCAGCCCGAGAGCAGGAGCGTCAGAGCCAGCACCGCCGCAATCGCCGCCCCCAGCAGCGCCAGCCTCCGCCAGCGCACATGCACAACAAACATTTTCCATCCCTCCCCCATATCCGTATTCCCTTTGCGTAAAAAATATGTTATGATACGAGCAAATCACCATCGGGAGGACGGCACATGGAGCGGCTCGACAAGATCATCAGCGCAACGGGCAAGAAATCACGGCGGGAGGTGCGCGAGATGGTGCGGCAGGGCCGCGTTCTCGTGGACGGCAAGCCCGCCCCCGCCGCCGACATGAAGGTCGACCCGCAGACCGCCGTGATCCTGCTCGATGGCGAGCCGCTGGGCTATGAAAAGTTCACCTACGTCATGCTCCACAAGCCCGCGGGCGTCCTGACCGCGACGGAGGACCGGCGGCAGGAGACGGTGCTCGACCTGCTCCCGCCGGAGCTGCGCCGCCGTGCCCTGTCCCCGGTCGGGCGGCTCGACAAGGATACGGAGGGGCTGCTCCTGCTCACGAACGACGGCCAGCTGGCGCACCGCCTGCTCAGCCCGAAGTCGCACGTCGACAAGGTCTACTATGCCCGCGTGGACGGTGCGCTCGAGCCGGGCGACATCGCGGCCTTTGCCGCGGGCATGACGCTCGGGGACGGGCTTGAGTGCCTGCCCGCGGGGCTGGAGATTCTCTCCCCAACGGAGGCGCTCGTCACGCTGCGTGAGGGGAAGTTCCACCAGGTCAAGCGCATGCTCGCCGCGCGCGGAAAGCCCGTGCTCTACCTCAAGCGGCTCTCCATGGGGCGGCTGCGTCTCGACCCCGCGCTGGCCCCCGGCGCATGGCGGATGCTGACCGAAGAGGAGCGTTCGGCGCTGAATCTTTCGCTTAGCGAAACATTACTCGACAGAACCACAAAAAACGAAGAAAGAATTTTGTAGAAAAGATAAAAAAATGCTTGCATTTCCGTGATTATGACGATATAATGAGGAGGACAAGCCGACAGTTTGCACAAAATCCCCTATGGTTGAAATAGGGCGCAGGAGGGACGATCATGTCAGGAAGAATTTTCCAAAACGTCGTTTTACAGTTTAAGGAAACCACCGACCGCGTCATCGGAGTCATTGATAACGAAGGAACCGTGATCGCCTGCAGCGAGCTGACGGGCATCGGCAAGAAGTGGCCCCGCTATGTGGAGGCCATCGAAGCCGCTGAGAACAGCTGCGTCGCGATCGAGGGCAAGACCTTCAAGGCCATGCCCGGCTGGGGCAACCACTTTGACTATGCTGTCTTCGCCAGCGGCGACGACAGCGTCGGGCGAACGGTCTGCGCCATGGCCACCGTGGCACTCAACTCCGCCAAGACGTATTATGAAGAGAAGCACGACAAGGGCTCCTTCATCAAGAACATCATCTCAGACAACATCCTCATCAGCGACATCTACATGCGCGCGAAGGATCTGCACGTCGCGGCCGAGGTGCCGCGCGGCGTGTTCGTTGTCCGTCCGATCGACGACAAGGCCGAAGCCGTGCCCGTCGACGTCATTCAGGGGCTCTTCCCCGACCGTCAGAATGACTTTGTTCTCAGCGTCGGCGAGGAGGACGTCGCCCTGATCCACCAGATGCCCGAGGGCACGACCGGCAAGGATCTTGAGAAGGTCGCGACCCAGATCGTCGACGCGCTGCGCGTCGACGGCGAGAACCGTGTCTTCGTCGGCATCGGCACGCTGGCTCTGCACCTGCGCAGCCTTGCCAAGAGCTATAAAGAGGCGCAGATCGCCATCGAGGTCGGCAAGGTATTCGACACCGAGCGCTACATCATCAACTACGAGAACCTCGGCATCGGCCGCCTGATCTATCAGCTGCCGACGACCCTGTGCGAGATGTTCCTGCAGGAGGTCTTCAAGAAGAACCCGATCGACGCGCTCGATCAGGAGACGCTGTTCACCATCTACAAGTTCTTTGAGAACAACCTGAACGTGTCCGAGACGGCCCGCAAGCTCTTCGTCCACCGCAACACGCTGGTGTACCGCCTGGAGAAAATCAAGAAGCTGACCGGTCTCGACCTGCGCGAGTTCGACGACGCCATCACCTTCAAGGTCGCCCTCATGGTCAAGAAGTACCTGACGAGCCGCGGCATCGAGACCTAAGTTCATCAAAAAGGCCTGCGGCCTTTTTTGATGAAGAAGGTTCGCTGCGTTTCGCGTCTTGCTACGCCGTAGGCGTGGCTGCGGCACTCCACTACGCGCAGAGTGTTTTTTGCGGCGTACACGCCGCCGCAAAAAACGGATTTCATTTGATTCGCGGCTTGCGAGCCGCGAACTCTGTGAGACATTTTGGCGATAAAAAGACTGGATTCCATAGGAATCCAGTCTTTTTTTTATTTTTCTGTCAGTTGTTGTGCGCGGCGGAGAAGGGTTTCCCGGTCGTTCTCCAGCTTTCCGGACATGACCTCGCTGAGCAGGCGGCGCAGCATTTTGCCGACGGCCGGGCCGGTCAGGCCGAGCGCCGTCATGTCGCGCCCGTTCGCCGCGAGCTGCGCCAGTGAGAAGCACGGATTCTCCGCGAGGATCTCCTGCATGAGCCGCTCCACATCGTCCAGCTCCCGCTGCCGCCTGTGATAGGCCGGGGCCTGCGCGAGGTTATCCGCCCGCTTGACCGCGAGCAGCTGCGCCAATACCTCCGGGCCGAGCTTCCCGAGCGCGCGGGTCACCGACCGGCGCGTGCAGACAAGATCCCGGTCGTGTATGCGCACGAGCAGCTCGATCCGCTCGGCGCTCCGCCGGTCGAAGCGCAGGCGGCGTAGGATGCCCCGCACCATCTGCGCGGATTTTTCCGCGTGGTCGTAGAAATGCCCCACGCCCGCCGCGTCACGTGTGAAGCACGCGGGCTTTCCGATATCGTGCAGGAGCATCGCCCAGCGCAGCACCGGCTCCGGCGGCACCGCCGCCGCGCTGCGCACCAGATGCTCCCAGACGGTATGGCAGTGGTGTGGATTGTGCTGTTCAAAGCCCACGGAGGGGAGAATTTCCGGCAGAAACACGCCGATCACCTCCGGATACGCCAGCAGCACCGCAGCGGCCCCGTCCCCGCAGAGGAGCTTCGTCATCTCCTCGCGCAGCCGCTCCGCCGCGATCCGCCGCAGCCCCGGCGCGCTGCGCCGCAGGCCCCGCGCCGTCTCCTCCCCGATGGAAAAGCCAAAACACGCGGCAAAGCGCAGCGCCCGCATCACGCGCAGCGCATCTTCGCCGAAGCGGCGGTCCGGCTCGCCCACGCAGCGGATCACCCCGCGCGCCAGATCCTCCCGCCCGCCGAACACGTCCACGAGTGTTCCGCGCCGGTCGAGCGCCATGGCGTTGACGGTGAAATCCCTCCGTGCGAGGTCATCCTCGATCCGGGTCGAGAATGTCACGCTGCGCGGGTGCCGCCCGTCGTCATATGGCCCGTCGGCGCGGAAGGTCGTCACCTCGATCGACTGGTGATTCTCCCGCACGGTGACGGTGCCGTGCGGCAGGCCTGTGGGAATGCACCTGCCCGGAAAGAGCGCCATGACCTCCTCCGGCCGGGCAGACGTCGTCACGTCCCAGTCGTGCGGCACGGCCCCGCGCAGCAGGTCGCGCACGCACCCGCCCACGGCGTAGGCCGCGTGTCCCGCGTCCTCCAGCCGCGCCAGCACGGCGTCCGCCTCTCGTGAAAGCATGCCGTATCCCTCCTCATTTCACCGTTTTTCCCGCCAAATCGGGAAAAGAATTTGCGCAAACTCTGTTGCACGGAAACTCTCTCCGTATTATAATGTAGGGTGATTCAAAATGCAAGAACGGCGCACCGCGCCGATTGGGAGGAATATAGAATGATGCATCCCACTGTGGATATCAAGACGTTTTTCAAGCCCGGTACCCGTGTCCATCTGGCCGGTATCGGCGGCGTGTCCATGTGCCCGCTGGCCGAGGTGCTGGCCGGGATGGGCCTGCAGGTGCAGGGCTCCGACATGAGCGAGAGCGACACCGTCCGCCAGCTGCGCGCGCAGGGGATCCCCGTCGCCGTCGGGCACTCCGCAGAAAACCTGAAGGACTGCGCCCTCGTCATCCGCACCGCCGCCATCCACGACGACAATCCCGAGATCGCGGGCGCGATCGCGCGCGGCATCCCGGTCTATGAGCGCGCGCAGGCGTGGGGCGCGATCATGCAGCACTATCAGAACGCCGTCTGCATCTCCGGCACCCACGGCAAGACCACGACGACCTCTATGGCCACGCACATCTTCATGGCCGCGCAGGCCGACCCCACCGTCATGATCGGCGGAACGCTGCCGCTGCTGCACTCGGGCTACCGCGTCGGCCGCGGCGACACGATCATCCTCGAGTCGTGCGAGTACTGCAATTCGTTCCTGAACTTCTTCCCCACGGTGGCGGTCATCCTCAACGTGGAGGCGGATCACCTCGACTTCTTCAAGGATCTGGCGGACATTGAGCACTCGTTCCACGCCTTCGCCGACCTCGTGCCGCAGCGCGGCTATATCATCTCCAACGCGGACGACCCCGGCGCGCGCGAGGCTGTGAAGGGGCTTTCACACCCGGTGTTCACCTTCGGCATCGCCGACCCGGACGCCGACTGCACCGCCCACAATGTCGCCTTCCACGACGGCTGCCCCACGTTTGATGTCGTGATCCGCGGCGAGACGTATGCCCACGTCGAACTGCACATCGCCGGGCGGCACAATATCCTCAACTCCCTCGCCGCGGCCTCGGCTGCCTATGTGCTGGGCATCCCCGGCAGCGCCGTGGAGGAGGGTCTCGCCACGTTCCACGGCGCGGGCCGCCGCTTCGAGCGCAAGGGTACGTTCCACGGCGCGGACGTGTTCGACGACTATGCCCACCACCCCGCCGAGCTCCACGCGCTGCTCACCACGGCGCAGTCCATGGGCTATGAGCGCGTGATCTGCGCCTTCCAGCCGCACACCTACACGCGCACGAAGGCGCTCTTCGACGACTTTGTCCGCGAACTGCAGCTGCCGGATGTGACCATCCTCGCGGAGATCTACGCCGCGCGTGAGAAAAACGACATCGGCATCTCCTCGCAGGATCTCGCGGCAAAGATTCCCGGCGCGGTCTACTGCTCCACGCTCGACCAGGTCGCGGATCAGCTCGCGGAGCTGGCCCGTCCGGGCGACCTGATCCTCACCGTCGGCGCAGGCGACATCTTCCGCGCGGGCGAAAAACTGCTTGAAAGGAACTGACAGACATGCAAATCTCCCCCGTATATACCGGCGCGCCGACCGACGCGCGCGAGGACGTCGAACGCCGCGTCTATGACCTTCTCGCCGAGCTGAACATCCCCTTCACCCGCGTCGACCATGAGGAGGCGCACGACATGGACGCCTGCGTCGAGATCTCCCGCGTGCTCGGCGTCGACATCTGCAAGAACCTTCTGCTCACGCCGCGCAACCGCTCGACGTTCTATCTGCTGTGCCTGCCGGGGGACAAGCCCTTCCTGACGAAGGATTTCTCCAAGCAGATCGGCTCGTCGCGCCTGAGCTTCGCCACGGCGGAGGATCTGCAGGCGCTGCTGGGCGTACAGCCGGGCTCCGCGTCCGTGCTCGGTCTGATGAACGACCCCGAGCACCGCGTGCAGCTCTGCTTCGACCGCCCGGTCATCGAGAGTGAGTGGTTCGGCTGCCACCCCTGCCGCAACACCTCCTCCCTGCGCCTGAAAACGCGCGATGTGCTGGACGTGTTTCTCAAGCACACCGGCCATACGGCCACGGTCGTCGACTTATAACTCATCAAAAAGGCCGATGGCCTTTTTTGATGAGCCTGCGAGACTTTTTATCTGATTTGCCAGTTCCACGGCTTTTGCCGTGGAACTGGTTTATTTTTGTCCGGAATCATCAAAATCAGGGCAATTTGCGTGCATTTTGCTTTTTTGCTTTGCAGTGATGCATTTCGCTTTCTATTATGCACCAAAAATTTCATCTTATTATAAGTTGAATTTATGACGTTATTCCCATCTCATCGCAACGCAGAGGAAACAAGTTCGTTTGTAATCTCTTCATAGGAAATTTTTAGTGGATCTTTACCGCAATTTACATTTGATCTGTTTTTTGTGTTTCGTTAAGAATACGCTAAAAATTTCTTCATCAAATTCTCGATTTTTTGTTGCTTTTCCTATTCCGTCCATGTTACAATAGCCGTATGTGAAAAAAATCACGCAAATTCCGCGAATTTTGCAAGAATTCCTGCATTTTTAAAGGAGGCCATTCTATGCTGCTGTTTCTCGTGCTTTTCGCGCTCTGGCTGCTCCTGAACGGGCGGGTCACGCTGGAGCTGATTCTGATCGGCGCAGCTGTCAGCGGCGCGGTCTGGCTCTTCTATTACCGCACGCTCGGCTATTGGCCGCAGCGTGAGCGGGTGCTCCTGCGCCGTCTGCCGCGCTATGCGCATTACACCGCGGCACTCGCGGTGGAGATCTTCAAGGCAAACCTCACCGTCATGCGCGCGATCCTAAGCGGCCGGCCGTGCCGCCCTGCCATCCGGCGCGTGCACCTGCCGCTGCGGGAGGAGGGCTCGCGCATGCTGCTTGCGAACTCCATCACGCTCACGCCCGGTACCGTGACCGTCGCGGTGGAGGATGAGGATTTTCTGGTGCTCTGTCTCGACGCGGAAAGCGCCGATGCTCTGCCGGACTGGAAGCTCACAACTATGCTGACGAAGATGGAGGAAGAGACATGCAGCTGATTGCGCAGTGTTATCACTATCTGTTCTGGGGCGCGCTGCTGCTGCTCGGGGCGGGGCTGATCGCGGTGCTGGTCTATATCATCCGCTCGCACCTGACGGTCGACCGCATCATCGGCATCAACCTCATCGGCACGCTCGTCGTCATCGCCATCTCGATTCTGACCTATCTGCTTGGCGAGGACTATCTCGCCGACATCGCCGTGGTATACGTCGTCCTGAGCTTCATCGCCGTGGCGATGCTCTGCCGCATTTATATCAATCTCTATGACCGCAGAAAGGAGGAGACGCAGGATGATCGGTGAATGGCTCCGCTTCGGGCTCTGCGCCTTCTGTGTGCTCGGCGGCCTGTTCGCGGTGTTCACGGCCATACTCGGCCTGTTCCGCTTTGATTTCGCGCTCAACCGGCTCCATGCCTCCGCCGTTGCGGACACGCTGGGGCTGGGGCTGATGGCGCTCGGCGCGGCCATCGCCGTCGGCTGGAGCGCCGTGTGCTGGAAGCTTGCGCTCGTGGTCGTGCTGCAGTGGTGCACCTCCCCGCTCTCGGGGCACATGCTGGCCCAGCTCGAATACCGGACGGACGCGGCTCTGCCCGCGCATCTCGAGCTGCCGCAGGAGACTGAGGAAGGGGGCGTGCGCGTATGATGACCGTTTTCCGGCTGGTGCTGCTGGTGGGACTTGTGCTCTGCGCCATCGCCACTGCCCTCGTCAAAAAGCCGATGCAGGCCGTCATTATCTACATGGCCTACAGCGTCATGATGTCCGTCGTGTGGATCCTGCTGCAGTCGCCCGACCTCGCCATCACCGAGGCCGCCGTCGGCGCGGGCATCACGAGCATTCTCTTTTTCCTGACGCTGCGGCGCATCAACCTCATCGACAAGGACGCCGAACAGTCCGGCGAGCAGCGAAAGGAGGATCCCGATGATCCGGCACCGACAGACTAAGTCCAACAACGAGCTGCAGAGCGAATTCCGCCGCCACCTGCGGTTCTGGCTCGCCGGTGAGCTGGATCTCACCGAGCAGATGCGCACGCCCCCCGCGCCCGAGGAGCAGCCGCCTGCGCGCTATCGCCCGCAGCGCAGCGAAGAGGCCGCGCGCCGCGGCATCATCCACTCGCAGAAGCTCTACCGCCTGCTTGCGGGCGCGCTGTGCATCGTTTTCGCGGGGCTGATGATGATGACCGTCGCGAACCTGCCGCCCTTCGGCGCGGAGGACAGCCCCACCGTCAACGACGTCGCGGGGCGCTATGTCGGGCGCGGCACGGAGGAGACGGGCGCGGTAAACACCGTGGCGGGCATGATCCTCGACTACCGCGCGTTCGATACGCTCGGCGAGAGCTTCGTTCTCTTCACCGCCGTCTGTACGGTGACAATCCTGCTGCACCAGCCCGCACACAAGACGCGCCTGCGCCGCGTACAGCCCGACCGCTGCCGCTATGACCGCGACCCGATCGTGCGCAAAATGGCGGCCTTTGTGATCCCGGTCATCCTCGTTTTCGGGGTGTATGTCCTGCTCAACGGGCACCTTTCCCCCGGCGGGGGCTTTTCCGGCGGGGCCATCCTCGCGGCGGCGTTCATTCTCTACGCCCTCGTTTGGGGCGACGAGCGCGCCTCGCAGCTCATGACGCCGCGCCTGATCCGGACGGTCGTCGTCTGCTCGCTGGGGTTTTACTGCCTTGCCAAGAGCTATTCGTTCTATACCGGCGCCAACCACCTGCACTCGGTCATCTCCCCCGGTACGCCGGGGCGGATTTTCTCGGCGGGGCTGAACCTACCGCTGAACGTGGCGGTGGGGCTTGTCGTCTGCTGCACGATGTATTCGTTCTATATGTATTTCAGAAGAGGGGAGCTGTAACATGTCCGAACTGTTGACCGCGTTGGGAAACCTCACCGCCAACTACGAGGAGCTGGCGGCTGTGACGCTGTTTTCCATCGGCCTTTGCATGCTGCTCTTCGCGCGCAACCTCATCAAAAAGGTGATCGGGCTGGACATCATGGATACGGGCGTCTTTCTTCTTCTCGCCTCGCGCGGGTATATCAGCGGGCGCACCGTCCCCATCATCACGGACGGCGTGACCGATCCCGCCCGCTACATCAACCCCATCCCCGCCGGGCTTGTGCTCACGGGCATCGTCGTCTCGGTGAGCGTCTCGGCGGTGATGCTGGCGCTGACGGTGCGGATCTACCGCAAGTACCGGACGCTGAATATCGACCAGCTCTATATGATGATGGATCTGCGGCGGAAGGGGGAGGACGCATGAGCTTTGTCCAGAACTTCCCCTTCTTTTCGATTATCCTGTCGCTGGTGTGCGCGGTGATCTCCTTCGCCGCGGGCGAAAAGCGCGCCCGCCAGCTGACGGTCTTCCTGCTGACGGCGAGCGTCATCATGCAGGCGTCGCTGCTCGCCTACTGCGCGCGAAACCACACGAGCTACGCCTATATGATGGGGCACTACCCCGCCCCGGGAAATAACGAGATCACCGCGGGCGTGCTCGAACCGCTGATGGCGCTGCTGTTCGCGGCGGTGATGCTGTGCAGCGTGGTCGGCGGCTTCACGCGCATCCTGCGCGACGTTGCGCCCCGGCGGCGCACGCTCTACTGGGTCGTGGTCGACCTCGCACACGTCTCTCTCATCGCCCTGTGCTACACGAACGACATCTTCACCGGGTATGTTTTCATCGAGATCTGCACCATCGCGTCCTGCGCGCTGCTGTGCGCGCGCGACCGGGGGCGCTGTCTCATCGCGTCGGTGCGGTATATGATCTTCTCGCTCATCGGCTCGGGTCTGTTTCTCATCGGCGTGATCTACACCTACTCCATCACCGGCCACCTGCTCTTTCCGAACCTGCACGCCGCCATCGGCGCACTCTGGCTCGAGGGGACGTACCGCTTCAGCATGACCGTCGCCATCGGGCTGATGGCCGTGGGGCTCGGCGTCAAGTCCGGTCTGTTTCCGTTCCACTTCTGGATGCCGGACACCTACGGACAGGCGACGCCCGCCTCCTCCGGCATTCTCTCCGGCGTCGTCTCGAAGGGGTACATCTTCCTGCTCATCAAGATCATCTATCAGGCTGTCGGTATCGAGGTCTTCGCGGCCTCGGGCATCCAGAACATCCTCCTGATCCTCGGCGTGTGCGGCATGGTCGCCGGCTCCGTCTCCGCCATCGCCGCGCGGAGGCTGACGACAATGGTCGCCTTCTCCTCCGCCGCGCAGATCGGGTACATCTACATGGGGCTCGGACTCGGGACGCAGGCGGCGCTGCTGGCGGTGTTCTTCCAGATCTTCGCCCACGCGCTCACAAAGCCCATGCTCTTCCTGTCCTCGGCGGGGCTGATCGCGGCCTCGGGCGGGCGGCAGGAAATCCGCGATATGCGCGGCGCCGGCCACCGCGACGCGGTCTCCGGCGTGCTGTTCACGATCGGGGCGCTGTCGATGGTGGGCATCCCCATCTTCGCCGGGTTCGTGCCGAAGCTGTACTTCGCGCTCGCGGCGTTCCACATGGGCTGGCGGACGTGGGTGGTGCTGCTCGCGCTCGCCGTGAGCACGGTGCTCAACGTCCTCTACTTCCTCTATGCGGCGATTCTTCTG
>ERZ773221.3099-NODE-3099-length-11634-cov-4.826583_pt1 | contig 11634 bp, 10 predicted proteins | sample MGYA00580994_ERZ773221 | MGnify/ENA primary metagenome ERZ773221 (study PRJEB29015, sample SAMEA2737758) | human gut metagenome | biome: human gut; feature: human-associated habitat; material: faeces | place: China | collected 2012 ... | reverse complement strand
TGCACGGCGCAGAAGGTGAATTGCCCCGAAGGGGCAAGAGAAGCCCCTCTGGAGGGTTTTCTTTTTGATGTCTCAAAAAGAAAATGGGGGGTGCATTCCGGCAGGCGAAGCCTGTATCCCTGCGGCGGTTCGCCGCATCCCGACAGGAACTGTCCCTTTGCGGGAGCAACGAGAATGGCGGCACATTATGAAATATCCGCCAGATCCAAAAATCTTGCTCCGTTTTCCGCAATATGATCCTTCCGGCCCTGGAGGTTGTCCCCCAGCAGCAGGTCGAATACCTGCGCCGTGCGCTCCACATCCTCCGGCATGACCCGGATGAGCCGCCGGGTTTCCGGGTTCATGGTGGTGAGCCACATCATGTCGGGGTCGTTCTCACCAAGGCCCTTGGAGCGGTCGATCTTGTACTTCTTCCCCTCCAGAGCTTTGACAATATCCGCCTTCTCCTTGTCGGAATAGGCGAACCAGGTCTTATCCCCGCAGTTGATCTCGAAAAGCGGCGTTTCCGCGATATACACATAGCCCTGTTGGATCAGGGTAGGGGTCAGGCGGTAGAGCATGGTCAAAATCAGCGTCCGGATCTGGAAGCCGTCCACGTCGCCATCGGTGCAGATGACCACCTTGTTCCACCGGAGGTTCCCCAGGTCGAAGGCGGCCAGGTCCTTCACGTGCTTGTTCTGGATCTCCACGCCGCAGCCCAGCACCCGGATCAGATCGGTGATGATCTCGCTTTTGAAAATACGGGCGTAGTCCGCTTTCAGGCAGTTCAGGATCTTGCCCCGGACGGGCATGATGCCCTGGTACTCCGCGTCCCGGCTGAGCTTGACGCTGCCCAATGCGGAGTCGCCCTCCACGATATAAATTTCCCGCTTCTCCACATCCTTGGAGCGGCAGTCCACGAATTTCTGGACCCGGTTGGAGATGTCGATATTGCCGGAGAGCTTTTTCTTGATATTCAGCCGCTGCTTCTCCGCACTTTCCCGGCTGCGCTTGTTCACCAGCACCTGCTCGGCGATCTTCTCCGCGTCGAAATGGTTCTCGATGAAGTAAATCTCCAGATTCGTCCGCAGGAACTCCGTCATGGCCTCCTGCACGAACTTGTTGGTGATGGATTTTTTCGTCTGGTTCTCGTAGCTGGTCTGGGTAGAGAAGTTGTTGGAGACGAAGATCAGGCAGTCCTCAATATCCTGCCATGTGATCTTGCTTTCGTTTTTCTGATATTTGTTTTGATCCCGCAGGTACTTATCTACTGCGGAGACAAAGGCGCTTTTCGCCGCCTTTTCCGGCGCGCCGCCGTGCTCCAGCCAGGAGGAGTTGTGATAATGCTCGATGACCTGCACCTTGTTGGAAAAGCAGCAGGCGGCGGAGAGCTTCACCTTGTACTCCGGCTTGTCCGCCCGGTCCCGGCCCCGCTTTTCCGCCTGCCAGAACACCGGGGCGGTCAGTGCGCCCTCTCCGGCCAGCTCCGCCACATAGTCCTGGATACCGTGCTCATAGACGAAATCCTCCTCCGGCAGAGAGCCGTCCTCCTGCTGGTCACGGAACTTGAAGGTAATACCCTCGTTCACCACTGCCTGACGGCGCAGCACATCCGTGAAATATTCCGCCGGGATGGCAATGTCGGTAAACACATCCAGATCCGGCAGCCAGCGAGTGCGGGTGCCGGTCTTTCTCACCTGAGATTTGGGCAGGGGCGTCTTTTCCAAGCCCCCCACGATCTCGCCCCGCTCAAAGTGGAGCTTGTACTCAAAGCCGTCCCGCCAGACGGTGACGTCCATGTAGCGGGAGGCGTACTGGGTGGCGCAGGCACCCAGACCGTTGAGGCCCAGAGAGTATTCATAGTTGTCACCGTTGAGGTTATCATACTTGCCGCCGGCGTACAGCTCGCAGTACACCAGTTCCCAGTTGTAGCGCTGTTCCTTTTCGTTCCAGTCCACGGGACAGCCCCGGCCCATATCCTCCACCTGAATAGAGCGGTCATTGTACCGCGTCAGGGTAATGACCCGGCCGTGGCCCTCCCGGGCCTCGTCGATGGAGTTGGAGAGGATCTCAAAAACCGCGTGCTCGCAGCCGTCCAGCCCATCGGAGCCAAAAATGACGCCGGGCCGTTTCCGGACCCGGTCCGCGCCTTTCAGAGATGAGATGCTATCGTTGCCATAATCCTGTTTTTTTGTCGCCATAGTTCCTCCAAGAGGGCAATTCCCTGTTTATCAGGGAACATTCTGCCATTTTCATACTGAGTTGATTATAGCATATCCCCGTCCCGACTGCAAGCATCCCCCGCTGTTCCCCGTTTTTTTGTCAGAAAGAGTGCCGTTTCACCCAGAAAGGTTGTTGCGTAACTTTTTATATAACAGCCCGTCACCCCGGATTTTCCCCGGTTCCAAAGGGTTCTTCACATTTTCCACAGTTTTTTCCACATCGTTATGTAACCCTGTTAAAGCGAAAAAAGTTCACAAATTTTACACAGCTTATACAAGGAAGAAGTCCTGATGATATGCCGCCTGTTTGCGGCCGCTTTCTTTCCGCTCTTAAATATTGGGACGGTCTATCCAATTCTCTCTTTGCACAAAAAAGCTCTGACGCGGCATAAAGCCGCGTCAGAGCCGACGATGTACTTTATAGATGTACTTTATAAAACAAATCAGACGTAGTTGCAGATACGGGCAATAGCGGTCTCAACAAAGCCCAGTGCTTCCGCCTTGGTCTGCTTGCCGCAGGCGGTCTCTACCACCATATTCAGCAGATCAGTACCCAGCTGCTCCACCGTCTTCTCCCCGTAGATCAGAGGAGCTGCGCAGAAGTCGATGTTATCTTCCATATTGGCAAAAGTGATCTTATTGCCCGTGACCTTCACCACAGGAGCAATGGGATGGCCCACCGGTGAACCCCGGCCGCTGGAGAACACAATGACCTGTGCACCGCCGGCCACCATGGCCGCCACGGAGGCGGGGTCATTGCCTGGCGTGTCCATGATGACCAGGCCCTGCTTGCTCTCGACCTGTTTGGCGTAATCATATACAGCATTGATGGGGCTGTGGCCACCCTTGTGGATGCAGCCCAGAGACTTCTCCTCCAGCGTGGTGATGCCGCCGGCCTTGTTGCCCGGAGAGGGGTTGCCCTGGCGGACATCTTCGCCGACAGCGTGGAAGTGCGCCTCAAAGCGGCTGGTGATCTCATAGATGCGATCGTGGACTTCCTTGTTGATAGCACGGCGGGCCAGAATGTGCTCAGCGCCAATGAACTCGGAGGTCTCGGAGAGAATGCTGGTACCGCCTGCCTGCACCACCAGATCGCTCATAGCGCCGATGGCGGGGTTGGCAGCAAGGCCGCTGGTAGGATCGGAGCCGCCGCATTCCGTGCCGACAATCAGTTCGGACAGGGGGAACTCCTCCTTCTGGAGCATGGAGGCTTCAGCCACCATCTCCTTGGCATAACGAACGGCGATCTCAACAGCCTTGAGGGTTCCGCCCACTTCCTGAATGATGACCTGCTTGAGGGGTTTGTTGGTGCGCTCCTCAATGGCCTTGACCACCAGGTCCATCTGGCAGTTTTCGCAGCCCAGAGACACCACCACAGTACCGTAGATATTGGGGTTGGCGGCATAGCCGGCCATTACATCCATAGTGAACTGCTGGTCAGGGGCCACCTGAGAGCAGCCCTGCTGGTTATTGAAGCTGATAGCGCCCTCGACCTGCTGTGCAATGATGCGGGCCGTGTCTGTGGCGCAAACGCTGGCGGGCAGGATCAGTACTCGGTTACGCACGCCAACCCGTCCGTCAGGACGGCGATATCCGTAAAAAGTCATATTCTGTATCCTCCCTTACTCCATCCCGCGGCGATCTTCTTTCATGCTCTCAACATTGTGAACATGAACATGAGCGCCCTCGGGGATCTGTTCCGTGGCCACACCGATGTGTTCGCCATACTTCACCACAGGCTCACTCTTTTCGATGGTCCGGGTAGCCAGCTTATGATAAATGGTAATATCTTCCGTGGCTTTCAGAGATACAGTCTTTCCCTCTTTGAGATAGGTAACGGTATCCCCTGCGGCAATCGGCTCAATGGCAACGGCCACATTGTCTTTGGGGTCAATAATCATTGCATTTTGCATGTATAATTCCTCCTTCATATTATGGGGCCGGGTATGCTTACAGGGGGATCACCAGGGCGCCGATCAGAGCCAGCACGAAAATGCACACAGAGGAGATAAAGGAGCCCAGGGTGTAGGTCTTCAGACCGCCGGTCACGGTCAGGCCGGACATATTGGTGGCCACCCAGAAGCCGGAGTCATTGACATGGCCGATGGAGTTGCCGCCGGACAGGCAGGCCAGCGCGATCCACACGGGATGGCAGCCGATGGCGGGAGCGATGGTTGCCATGATGCCCATAGAGGTCATGCCGGCCACGGTGCCGGAGCCCTGCGCCACACGGAAGATCATGCCAATGAAGTAGGCCAGGAACATGGCAGGGATGACGGAGGTGGTATCGGTGCCCAGCAGGCTCACGATGGCGTTGCCAATGCCGGTGGCGGTGATAACGGAGGAGAAGGAGCCGCCTGCACCGGTGATCAGCAGCACCACGCCGGCACTCTTCAGGGCCTCACCGGCAGACTTCTCCAGATTTTCGCGGCCGATGTAAGGCAGGCTCACCAGATAAGCACCCAGAGTGCCCAGAGTCATGGCAACCAGCTTGTTGCCCAGGAAGCTGCAGATCAGAGGCTCCTCGTCAAACACAGCGGTGCCCAGAGTGCCGAACAGGATGCACACCACGGGGATCACAACAGGCAGCAGCGCCATGCCGAAGGAGGGGCGGGCCTTAGCGTCATTCTGGGCAGCACGGGCAGCCACCAGCTCATTAACAACGTTGGAGCTGTGGTTCACGTCCTTTTCCTCATTCCAAATGCCGCGGTTGTGGATCTTAACATAGATGAAGTCGGACACCAGAACGGTGATAAAACCGACAACCAGACCGACGATCATCATGATGCCCAGATCAAAACCAAAGATATCGGCGGCAGCCAGAGGGTTGGGCGTGGGAGGCACCACGCAGTGAGCGGTGGTGGCGCCGATGGTCAGGCAGCCGGTGACATAGCACATCTTCATGTCGATCTTGGCGGCAATGGTGATGCCGATGGGGATCAGGATAATGAAGGTGACGTCAAAGAACACAGGGATGGACAGCACGAAGCCGGCCAGGCTCAGGCCCCAGATGGAGCGCTTTTCAGGGAAAGCGGAAACCAGCTTGTCAGCGATGATGTCGGCAGCGCCGCTGTCACTCATCAGCTGGCCCAGAATAGTGCCGAAGCCGACAGGCAGACCGATGCTGGTCATCATGCTGCCGAAGCCGGAGGAGATGGTGTCCATTGTGGTCATCAGGTCGAGACCGCCGGCCACACCCATGAACAGACTGGCCAGAACCATGCCGATGGAAGCATTGAGTTTGAGGACGATGATGCAGAACAGGATGATTGCGATTGCGATCACCAGTGCTACGATCAGCATTGCGGGAGATACCATAGAGTCAGTTCCTTTCTTTTTTGTGTTTCTTACACTACTATTTAAAACCAGAGCTGTCCGGTAGTCGCCTGTTCACGGCAGGCCTCCGGCAGCTCGGATTTTTCAGAACAGGTTGCCGTTTTCGTCAAAGGGCAGGTCATAGGGCTCCGTGAGAACCTCAAAGTTGGGGTTGTTCTCCACCAAAGGCAGCATACCCTCAGAAATCTCGATGACACCGATATGGGCGGTGTTGGGGATGCGGATCATCTTCATGTGGTCATGATCCTCTGCCTCGGGGCAGCACATCAGGGCCAGCTGTAAAGCTTCCCGGTCATTGTCCATGATCATGGGGATCTTCATCAGATGCAGGAAGGTGTTGGTCACGCCGGTGGGATAGGTCATCTCCAGCTTCATCTTGTTGAACAGACGGCGGGTGGTGACCTCCGCCAGGCCGATGCCCTGTGCATTGCCGTGGGTCTCGTCGGTCAGGTCCAGGATGACGCACTTCTCCGCCTGAATACCGCCGGAGCAGTACTTGGGCTGGACAAAGCGGCCGGACACGTTGGGGTCCATGCCGTCGCCGGAGATGTTCTTGCCGATCTTATCCACCACCAGCACGTCGCACTTGTCAAACAGCAGGTGGGCGATGGTCTTGTAGGAGATCTCCTTGAGCTTGGGTTCCTCGCTGATGATCTCCTCCGGGCTCAGGCCCTTGATGAGATAGGTATCATCATAGGCATTTTCAATGATGGCGATGCCGCCCAGAACCGGTGCGTTTTCCAGGATCGTCCGGCCGTACTCCTCCACCAGCTCATGCATGATGGCAGGACTCTGATGATGGATGCTCTCAGCGCCCTTCTGCTTGCCAAGGCCGATGGCCATCATCTTCATCAGGCCGCTTTCATAGGGACCGCGGAAGGAGGTATGGGGCTTGATGCGGTTGAAGAGGATGATGCCGTCCGCCTCAGAGGCGTTCTTGTCCATGAACACCGGCTGGTGACGCATGCCGGAAATGCCGATCTGCACCGTCTCCATGGAACTTTTCACGGGGCAGCCCATGGCTTCCTCAGTGACGCCGTAGTCCTTGAGGATCTGGAGCTGGCCCTCGGCGGTAGCGCCGCCGTGGCTGCCCATAGCCGCCACAATGTAAGGCTCGGCACCCTTGGATTTGACAAAATCCACAATGGCACGGGCCATCACGGCATTGTGATTGATGCCGCGGCTGCCGCAGGTAATGGCGATCTTCTGACCGGGCTGGATCTTGCCGCCGATCTCAGGGCGATCCAGCTCCCGGGTGATGATGCCGGGAATATCGCTCTCAGGGATGCAGGTCTTGTCGAAGTTCTGGCGAACCTTGACCATCTTGGGGATCGGTGTGTCTTTGATCAGGTTGGTAATGGTTTCCATGTCTTGCTCCTCTCTCGCCGCCGCAGGCGGCATATCGTATCAACAAGTATACAGATTTTTAATTTGAAAACGGATGCCGTGGGCTGTTCCCCCCAACACCGTGCCCGTCAAGATCATAGCTGGCAGCACCCGATTCCAGTGCCCCGGGATACGCCAGGCTCTAGCGGCGATGCGTTCCATACTTGCTCTGTTGGTCTCCACTCGAGCTGTATATGTTTTTCCGTTCCGTGCACGTGCACGAGTCAATGTAAAAAGAAAAGCGAAACAATATCGCTCATTAACACTGTTAGTATAATCTGTGTCCGTTTTTTTTGCAATTATAAGATATGACAAAAAAATAACAATTTTTTGTAGAATTTGAAAAATGCCACGCAATACATCTACCGGTTCAGCTCTGCAAAAATTCAATGCAAGGCCGCAGGCTGCAGGGTCGGTCGCAGTTGTCACCTCCCGTTTTCAGGAAAGGCGAATCCGACGCACAGATTCGCCAAGACATCTCCACACCAAAGGAATCCGGTTCAGATACGCACTTCCCTCCCCGCCGATCATTTCAATAACATCAGGATCACGCCGTAGATCACCGATGCCAGCGTCCCAAAGGTGATGACCGGCCCGGCTACGGTGAACATCTTCGCCGCCATACCGGTGACGAATCCCTCGGACTTGAAATCCAGCGCTGGGGAGGTCACGGCGTTGGAAAAGCCGGTAATGGGCACCAGCGTTCCCGCGCCGCCGAAGCGGGCCAGCTTGTTGTAGAGATTCAGTCCCGTCAGCAATGCGGACAGGGTCACCAGTGTGCAGGAGGTGGCTGTGCCCGCGTCCTCCTTGGGCAGGCCCAGAGATATCCAGCCGTCCAGAACGGCCTGTCCCAGAGCGCAGATGGCCCCACCCACGAGAAAGGCCAGACACACGTCCTTCCCCAAGGGGGACTTTTTCATTTTCCGCTGCACATACTGTTGGTATTCCCGGGGCGTCATATCCATAGGGCGACCTCTTTTCACAAGTTTTCCATAGTTTCCCCATTCCGGCGAAAAGTATGTGAAATTTCTTGCAATGCAGTCTGAAAAGCGGTAAACTGTTGACCATGATTCCAAAAGGGGGGCATTTTTATGAAAACCGTCCGGCCGCTGGGGCTGTACATCCACATCCCCTTCTGCAAGGCCAAATGCGTCTACTGCGACTTCTACTCCCTGCCCCATGGCGAGGACCGCATGGACGCCTATACCGACGCCCTCTGCGCCCATTTGACAGAAGCCGCGCCGCTGGCCGCGTCTCACACAGTGGATACCGTATACTTCGGCGGCGGCACTCCCAGCTATTTAGGAGAAAAGCGCCTGTGCAAAATTTTAAAGGTCATTGAAAAGCGTTATCAAGTGGCCCGCGACGCGGAGATCACTCTGGAGGCCAACCCGGACTCCGCCGGGGATTGGAAAGCTCTCCGCGCCCTGCGGCGTTGCGGCTTCAACCGGATCTCCTTGGGGATGCAGTCCGCCTGCGACGAGGAGCTGCGAACCATCGGCCGGGTCCACACCATGGAGCAGGTCCAACAGGCGGTGGAGGCTGCCCGGAAAGCCAAGATTCAAAATCTGTCGCTGGACCTCATTTATGGTCTGCCCCACCAGACGCAGGAGCGATGGATGGAAAATCTCGCCGCTGCCGTAGCTCTGAACCCGGAGCATCTGAGCTGCTACGGCCTGAAGGTAGAGGAAGGGACGCCTCTCTTTGCCATGAAGGACACCGCCGGTCTGCCGGGAGACGAGGAACAGGCGGATATGTACCTGCAAACCGTGGAATTTTTGAAGCAGTACGGCTATGAGCAGTACGAAATTTCCAACTTCGCCAAGCCGGGCCGGGAATCCCGGCATAACCTGAAATATTGGAAGCTTCAGGAATACGCCGGCTTTGGCCCCGGCGCCCACAGCGATTTCGGCGGCGTCCGGTATGCCTACGAAAAAGACTTGGACGCCTACATCGCCGCCGCACACGGCGGACAGTTCCGCTTTTCCGAAAACACCGTCATCCCTCCCAGAGACCGGGACGTGGAGTGGGTGATGCTGGGTGCGCGACTAATCTCCGGTCTGGATCCCAAGGATTACGAAGCCCAGTTCCGCCGCCGGTTTGATCCGATTTTCCTGCCGTTTCTGCAAAAGTGCGTGGCCGCCGGCTATGCTGTGTCGGAAAACGGTGTGTGGCATCTGACCCCCAAGGGCTTTTTAGTATCCAACCAGATCATCGGCGGACTGCTGGATGCTCAGGCGGCGGAAAAGCAGCGCCGGGCAGACGCGGCGGCCCGGGGCGATTTCCGGGTCAATCTGGACTGACCCGCAGTCAAACGGCACTGCTGATCCTATGAAAGGATGATTTTCTATGTACGTTTATACGCCAGGGCAGTGGGCCCTGCTGTTCTTCTTCTATTGCTTCTGCGGCTGGGTCTGGGAATCCTGCTATGTCTCCGCCAAGCAGCGTCATTGGGTGAACCGGGGCTTTCTCCATGGGCCGCTGCTGCCGATCTATGGCTCCGGGGCCATCATCATTCTGTTTGCCACCCTGCCGGTGGCGGACAACTTCTGGCTGGTCTATTTTCTGGGTATGCTGGCCGCTACGGCGCTGGAATATGTGGTAGGTGCCGTAATGGAGCAGCTTTTCAAGGTCCGCTACTGGGATTACACCAAGCAGCCCTTTAACCTCCACGGCTACATCTGCCTGACCAGTTCGATCGCCTGGGGCTTTTTCTCCGATCTGCTGATCTATATCATCCATCCCCCCATCGACAAGCTGCTCCATAAGCTCCCAGCCCTGCTGGTGAATCCTCTGGCCGCAGTGATCGCCGTGCTGTTCATCATGGATACGGTAAAGTCCACCAAGGCCGCCATCGACCTGCGGGAGGTCCTTACCAAGCTTACTGAGGAAAACGCAGAGCTGCGGCGGCTGGCCAAAAAGGCCGAGGCCGCCCAGGCCCGCACTGCCGAGGAACTGCAGGCCTTCCGGGAAAAAACCTCGCTGGACAGATACCTGCTGCAGTCCTATCTGGCTGACGAGCTGGAAGCCCACCGCACCGCCAAGCAGGTCCGGAAGCAGCGCCGCCGGGCGGCTCTGGAAAACGCCTTCCGCCGCCGGGTGGAATCCAAGCTGGAAATCCTGGCCAATATCGCCCAGGCTTTGGAAAAGACCCGCGCCGCGCTGGATGACGGCATCGACGAACCCGGCGAGCAGGAGCTTGCCAAGCATCGGGAGGAGCTGGACGCCCTCATCACCGCCGTCCGCCAGAGAGAAGCACAGGTCCGCACCCGCTCCATCCAGCGCTATGAAACCGCTTTGCGGGTCCTCCGGGCCAACCCCTCCGCCAGGGCTAAGGCGGAACTGGGTGAAGCCTTTGACTCCCTGCGGAAGCTTTTGGAAAAATGAGCCAATATTTGACAGGCGTTCCCGGAGGGAACGCCTGTGAGGCTGTCGATAAAGTGATAAATTTTCCGCGACGGTAAGGAAGGGTGTGCGCGGGAAACCCAAGAAGGGTGTCCCGCGCCATTAAAATCCTAAGTTTTCAGAACTTTTATGAAGTTCTGAAAACTTGCTCAGCGGGGAGAAAAGACTTTTTCGACACGCTGGCAGGCGTTCCCGGTGGGAACGCCTGTTTTTTATGTTCGCCGCCGTATAAAGTTCAGGTCCGGGGACATACTACCTGACGGCGTAAGCCAAAATTTTTCTCATGCAGGAGGAACGAATCATGAAGGACTGCACCAACGGCGGCTGCCAGTGCACCCCCAATCAGAGCATCAGCTGCACCGTCAACAACTGCGCGCACCACTGCCAGGACTCCAATTACTGCGGCCTGACCTCCATTCGGGTCGGCACTCACGAGGCTAACCCCACCGAGATCAAGTGCACCGACTGCCAGAGCTTTGAGCTGAAATAACGGCTCCCTCCCCTCCGCCGCCGGGCCAAAAATCCTTTGACCCACCGGCGGAGGTCCGTACATATGAGAAAGGAAGGTGGCGTGATGGCTTCAAAATGGCCCGCCCGGATCGCCGGCGGTGCAGCTGGTCTTGCCAACGGTCTGTTCGGTGGGGGCGGCGGTATGGTATTTCTCCCCATTCTCTCCCGTTGGGGCAATCTGAAGTCCCGGCAACTCTATGCCACCTGTGTGGCGGTCATTTTCCCGGTGTGCGCTGTATCCGCCGCCATGTACCTCTGGCAGGGCGGGATGGATTGGGCCTCCGCCCTGCCCTATCTGGCGGGTGGGCTGCTGGGGGGCTGGCTGGGCGGAAAGCTCTACGGCAGAGTGTCCGCCAAAGTTTTGAAGTGGATCTTCGCCGCCTTTCTCTTTTACGCGGGGGTGAGGTATCTGCTGTGACGGACTGGCTGCTCCCCTTTCTCTGCGGGCTGGGGGCTGCGGTGATCTCCGCGTGGGGCGTGGGCGGCGGAACGCTGCTGCTGTTGGTGATGACACTGTTTTTAGGCGTGGACCAGCGAATGGCCCAGGGCATCAACCTGCTGTTCTTCCTGCCCACAGCCATTTCCGCCCTGCTGTGTCACTGGCAGAAGGGATATCTGGATACACCCACATGGAAGGCTGCCGTTCCCGTGGCTGTCCCGGCGGCACTTGCAGGGGCATGGATCGCCACAGCGGTGGATGTGGACCTGCTTCGCCGCCCCTTTGGTATCTACCTGCTGCTCTCCGGTCTTTCGCTGATTTTCCCCCAAAAGGATCATCAAACCCCCGGCGGCTGAG
>ERZ773221.3094-NODE-3094-length-11650-cov-11.806123_pt1 | contig 11650 bp, 11 predicted proteins | sample MGYA00580994_ERZ773221 | MGnify/ENA primary metagenome ERZ773221 (study PRJEB29015, sample SAMEA2737758) | human gut metagenome | biome: human gut; feature: human-associated habitat; material: faeces | place: China | collected 2012 ... | reverse complement strand
AAATCCTCCGCATGGTCTAAGCCATACGGAGGATTAACTGTTTTACGGACACCCGCCTATCGCACCGGGAATTTTTTGGAGCTTGTCAAAAAAGGGCAGCGCCCTTTTTTGACAAGCTCTTTTTTGCTTTCAAGGCGATCCGGGGAAATCAATACACCCGGGCAGGCTCCTCGCCGTTAAGCACGCGCAGAGCGCCCTGGGCCAGAGCCAGCAGCTCGTCCTCGCCGGGATACACGGTGATGGGGGCGATCCAGCCCACCATATCGGTGATGGCGTCCACAGTCTCCTTGCCGTAGGCAATGCCGCCGGTGAGGATGATCTGATCCACCTGGCCCTTCATGACCACGGCCATGGCGCCGATCTCCTTGCCGATCTGATAGTGGAAGGCGTCCACAGCGCCGGCGATCTCCTTGTCGCCGTTGTGGGCGGCCTTCAGCAGGTCGCGCATATCGTTGGAGCCGGTATAGGCCACCAGGCCGCCGTGACCGGCCAGCATCTTGCGGACCTCACCGGCGGTGTACTTGCCGCTGAAGCACAGGCTCACCAGCTGACCGGTGGGCAGGCTGCCGGACCGCTCAGGGGAGAAGGGGCCGTCGCCGTCCAGGGCGTTCTGGGTATCCACCACGCTGCCGTGGACGTGGGCGCCGATGGAGCAGCCGCCGCCCATGTGGCAGACGATAAGGTTCAGGTCCTCATACTTCTTACCGTGCTCCTTGGCATAGCGCTTGGCAACGGCCTTCTGGTTCAGGGCGTGGAAGATGCTGGTGCGATGGAACAGGGGATGGCCGGCATAGCGGGCCACGTCGGACAGCTCGTCCACCACCACGGGGTCCACAATGTAGGAGGGGATGCCCAGCTGGTCGCCGATCTCCCGGGCCAGCAGACCGCCCAGGTTGGAGGCATGCTGCCCCTGAACGCCCACGGTACAGTCGCGGACCAGCCGGTCGCTGACGGCGTAGGTGCCGCCGCGGATGGGGGCCAGCAGGCCGCCCCGGCCGGAAACGGCGGACAGGGTCGTAACGTCGAAGCCCTGGTCATCCAGGGCCTGCATCACCAGCTTGCGCCGCCAGTCCTTCTGGGCGGGGATGGAATCAAATTTGTCGATCTCCTCGGCGCTGTGGCGCAGCGTCTTGTCGAAAAGCAGGGTTTCGTCCTCATAGACGCCGATCTTGGTGGACGTGGAGCCCGGGTTGATGACCAAAATTCTGTAAGACATGGGAATCTCCTCCTGTTGCATTGAATTGTTCCGAAAAAACAGCCGGATAACGACTTTATTGTATTATACAACAGTCGGTCAACCCATGTAAACTGTTTTTTCTCTTAAAACGAAACTTTTCCGGGAAAATGTTAAATTTTTACCGGGCGTTATTCCGCCGCAGGCCCGGGAATATCCCCCACGCCGTCCAGCACCAGCCGGGGCCGGTAGGGGAATTTGGCAATGTCCTCCTGCCGGGTAACGCCGGAGAGCACCAGCACCGTGTCCAGGCCGGTCTCGATACCGGCCACCATATCCGTGTCCATGCGGTCGCCGATCATCACGGCGTCCTCCGAGTGGACCCCCAGAATGCGCAGGCCCGTGCGCATCATCAGGGGGTTGGGCTTGCCCACGAAATAGGCGCTTTGGCCGGTGGCCATCTCGATGGGGGCGATCATGGCCCGGCAGGCGGGGATGATGCCGTCCTCCGAGGGGCCGGTCAGGTCACTGTTGGTGCCGATGAGCTTGGCGCCCTTCAGCACCAGCCGCACCGCCCGCAGAATGTTTTCGTAGTTATAGCTGTTGCCCTCGCCGATGATGACGTAATCCGGGTCCACGTCGTTCATGGTGATGCCCTCGTCGTGGAGGGCCATGATCAGCCCCGCCCCGCCGATGACATAGGCGCTGCACCCGGGGGCCTGACTGCTGACGAACCGTGCCGTGGCCAGGGCGCTGGTGTAAAAGTGGCTCTCGTCCACGTCCAGGCCCATGCGCCGGAGCTTCTGCTGCAGCTCCTTGGGGCTGCGCTCGGAGGAGTTGGTCAAAAACAGGAAATTCTTCTCCTCGCGATACAGCCAGTCCACAAATTCCTTCACCCCCGGCAGCAGCCGGTTGCCGTGATAGATCACGCCGTCCATGTCGCAGATAAAGCCTTTTTTCTTTCGCAGCTGGTCCATAAGGTCCCTCCTATAGGATAAAATTTACCGATTTCCGCAGTTTTTCCGCCAGATCAGCGCCAGCCCCCGCAGCAGCAGACTGTCGTCGTGCAGGATCCTCCGGCGGCAGTAGGGGGTAATGATCCCGGACAGGCCCCCGGTGGCCACGGCAGTACAGGGCTGCCCCAGCTCCTCCTCCATGCGCTCCAGCAGGCCGTCGGCCATGGCGGCGGCGCCGTAAATGGCCCCGGCCTGAAGGCTGTCCTCCGTAACGGAGCAGATGACCTTTCCCGGCGGCTCCAGGGCAATGTCCGGCAGCTGGGCCGTGCCGGAGAACAGGGCGTGGAGGCTCAGCTTCACCCCGGCCAGAATCACGCCGCCCCGATAGCGTCGCTGCCGGTCCACCACCGTCACGGTGGTGGCGGTGCCGAAGTCGAACACCACCACCGGCAGAGGATATTCCGCCGCTGCCGCGGCGTCCGCCGCCAGCAGGTCCACCCCCAGGGTCTCCGGCTGTTCAATGGCGATGTCCAGCCCCGCCGGGGTGGTGGGACCTACCACCAGGGCCTCCAGCCCCGTAACGCTTCGGATGGCCCGGGCCGTTTCCTCCGTCAGCCGGGGCACCACCGAGCCGATGACGGCCCCCTCCGGGGCGGCCTGCCCCTCCAGCACCTGGTGGATGGCGTTGTCATACGCCTCCGGCGGCAGCGTTTCCCCGGAGGGGACCCGGCACTGGGATACGGCCCGGTCCTTCTCATCCAGCAGGGCCAGAACAATGTTGGTGTTTCCGATATCGGCGGTCAGCAGCATAGGCGGTACCTCTCTTATAATAGCGTTTCAGCTTGGCCGGAAAGCTGTGGTTATTTCAGGGCTTTTTCTTGGGAATGGTAACGGTAATGGTGGTGCCCTTGCCGGGCTGGCTCTCCAGGTCCAGGGTGCCGTGGTGATAGGCCACGGCATGCTTCACGATAGACAGGCCCAGGCCTGTGCCGCCGGAGGCCTTGGAGTGGCTCTTATCCACCCGGTAAAACCGCTCAAACACCCGGCTCTGGTGCTCCGGCGCAATGCCGATGCCGGTATCCGCCACGGAAATGGCGGCGCTGTCTCCCCGGTCGGTGACGGTGACCCGGACGCTGCCGCCGGGGACGTTATACTGAATGGCATTGTCGCAGAGGTTATACACCGTCTCATACAGCAGACGGCGCACGCCCTCCACCGGGATCTCCGGGCCCTCCACGGTGATGGCCGTCCCGCTTTTTTCCGATTTGTCCCGCAGATCGGCGGCGATATCCCGGCACAGCGCCGAGACGTCCACACGCTCCCAGGGCAGGGGGTCTCCCTCGTCCAGCTGGGACAGGCGAATGATGTCGCCGATGAGGGCCACCAGCCGCTGGGCCTCCCGGCGGATGTGGCCCACGAACCGGGGCAGGTCCTCCTGCTTCACCAGACCGTTCTCAATGAGCTCTGCGCTGCCGATGATGCCCTGAAGGGGCGTTTTCAGCTCATGGGATACGTTGGCGGTGAACTCCCGGCGGCTCTGCTCCGCCGTCTCCTGCTGGGTGATGTCAAAGGCCAGCAGCACCGCCCCCAGAGTGTCGGGGCCGGACTGGATGCGGGAGATGTCGAACTGATAAATGCGGCCCGGGCGCTGCACATGGACCTCGCTGTGGCCGGAGGCCATGGCTTCCTCCAATGCGGCGCTGACGTCCCGGCTGCGGTCCACCGTCAGGAAATCCTGGCCCAGGCAGCTCTCGCCGGTGCCGAACACCCGGCAGGCGGCGGCGTTGATGCTGAGCACCGCGCCGCTTTCGTTCAGCAGCACCAGCCCCTCCTGCATGTGGGAGGTGATCTGGCGGAACTCGTCGGACCGGCGGCGCAGGTCCGTCAGCTGCCGGTCGATCTGCTGGCGCTGCACATTGATGCGGCACAGCAAAGGCGACAGCTCCTCATAGGTGTCGTTTTCCAGAGGGTGCTCCAGATCCAGGGCATTCAGAGGGGCGGTGATCCGGCGGGACAGACGGCCTGCCAGAAGGCCCGACAGCACCAGGGCTGCGGCGGCGGCCAGCAGAATGGCCGGCAGCATTCCCAGCACCAGCATGCCCACGGTAGCCCGGCTGACGGAAATGCGCAGCACCGAGCCGTCCGGCATACGCTGAGCATAGTAGCTGGTCTTTTCCAGCAGGGTGCTGGAATAGCGGGTGGAGCTGCCGGAGCCGGTGCGCAGGGCCTCCCGGACCTCCAGGCGGTCGCCGTGGTTCTCCAGGCTTTCGGCGTCGCGCTTGGTGTCGCACAGCACCGAGCCGTCAGCGGCGATCCAGGTCAAGCGGTAGCGGTCCGCCGTCAGCTTATTCAGCTTATTCAGGTAATCCGTGCCCTCCGTCTCCACGGCGGCGGCTGCCAATTGCAGCTGATCCTGGAGCTGGGACTCCTGCACGGAGGCAAAATAGCTGTACAGGCAGGTCATGACGATGACCACCCCCGCCAGCAGCACGGCCACGGCGGACAGCATAAACGAACGGAAAATCTTCTTGGTCATCCTTGTTCCTCCAGCCGGTAGCCCACATTGCGGACGGTCTGGATCAGACTGCCGTAGGGGCCCAGCTTCTGGCGCAGCGTGCGGATGTGCATATCCACGGTGCGGGTCTCGCCGTAATAGTCGGTGCCCCACACCTGGGCCATCAGCTGGTCCCGGGTGAAGGCCATGCCGGGATGGGACAAAAACAGCCGCAGCAGCTCGTATTCCTTATAGGTCAGGGGCACCCGCTGCCCGTCGCAGGAGACGGTGTGGGCGTCCTGGTCCAGGGTCAGGCCGGACAGGTGCAGCACGTGGCTGGGCCGGGCGCACCGGCGCAGCACGGCCTTGACGCAGGAAACCAGCTCCATGACCCCGAAGGGCTTGGTGAGATAGTAGTCCGCGCCCAGGTCCAGGGCCTGGATCTTGTCATATTCCGCCCCCCGGGCCGTGGCCATGACCACGGGGATGGAGCGGGTAGCCGGGGCGGCCCGCAGGCGGCGCAGCAGCTCCACCCCGTCCACGCCCGGGAGCATTACGTCCAGCACCACCAGCTCCGGCAGCTCCTGGGCCGTCCCGATGGCGGACCAGAAAGCCGTCCCGTCGGCAAAGCCCCGGGCCTCGAAGCCGGTGGAACGCAGTGTATATACCTCAACATCGCGGATGCTGGAGTCATCCTCCACACACCAGATCATGGTCTATCCCTCCTTATGCCGGCCGGTGATGGAAAAGATCACCCACTCGGCAATGTTGGTGGCGTGGTCGCCGATGCGCTCGAAATACTTGGCGATCATCAGCAGGTCCAGGGCATACTCCCCGTCTGCGGGGTCGGCGGCGATGCGGGAGATCAGAGCCTGCTTCACCTGGCGGAAATAGGCGTCCACGGTGTCGTCGGCGGCAAGCACCGCCTCTGCTTTTATTGTATCATGTTTTATGTATGCGTCAACACTTTCTGTTACCATAGAGATGGTTGCCCGGGCCATCTGGCACAGAATATCGTCGTGCTCGGCGGTGCGGCCCCGGAGGAAGGTGACGATCTCGGAGATGTCCTCGGCCTGGTCGCCGATGCGCTCCATATCCGTGATCATCTTCAGGGCGGCGGAGATCTGGCGCAGATCCCGGGCCACCGGCTGCTGCTGCAAAAGCAGCTTCAGGCACAGCGACTCGATGGTGCGCTCCTTCTGGTCGATCTCCGTGTCCAGGGGGCCCACCTGGGCGGCCAGGGCGGGGTTTCCCTCCGTCAGGGCCTTGGCGGCCAGGGCGATGACCTCCTCGCACAGGGCGCCCATCTCGATGAGCTCCCGGTTCAGCAGCGCCAGCTGCTGGTCAAACTGTCTTCTCATTATCCGAACCTCCCGGTGATGTAGTCCTCGGTGCGCTTGTCGGTGGGGTCGGAGAACAGCTGCTCCGTTTTGCCGAATTCCACCAGCTCACCCAGCAGGAAAAAGGCCGTATTGTCGGAAATGCGGGCCGCCTGCTGCATGTTGTGGGTGACCATGACCACGGTGTAGTGCTCCTTCAGCTCCAGGGCCAGGTCCTCGATCTTGGAGGTGGAGATGGGGTCCAGGGCGCTGGTGGCCTCGTCCATCAGCAGCACCTCCGGCTCCACGGCCAGGGCCCGGGCGATGCACAGGCGCTGCTGCTGGCCGCCGGAGAGGCCCATGGCGCTTTTCTTCAGCCGGTCCTTCACCTCGTCCCAGATGGCGGCAGAGCGCAGGGAGCGCTCCACGATGTCGTCCAGCTTGGCGTGGCTGCGGACGCCGTGGGTCCGGGGCCCATAGGCCACGTTGTCATAAATGCTCATGGGGAAGGGGTTGGCCTTCTGAAACACCATGCCGATGCGCTTGCGCAGCAGGGTGGGGTCCACCCTGGCGTCATAGATGTTCTTCCCGTGGAAGTCCACCTGTCCCTGGATCTTCACGGAGGGGATCAGGTCGTTCATGCGGTTCAGCGTCCGCAGGAACGTGGATTTGCCGCAGCCGGAGGGGCCGATGAAGGCGGTGATCTGGCGCTCCGGAATGGCCACGGACACATCGTGGAGGGCGTGGTTGGGCCCGTACCACAGATTCAGGCTCTTGGCCTCAAGAATGGGTTCCATAGCAATGCCTCATTTCTTTCGCAGCTTCCGCCCCACCAGGGAGGCGGACAGGTTGATCAGCAGGGTCAGCACCATCAGAATGGCGGCGATGGAGAAGGCCAGGGCCGTCTCGCCGCCCTCGGTGGCATAAACGTACAGGGCCACGGTCAGGGTGGCGGAGGAGGTGTGCAGAGCCTTGACAAAGCTCACCAGCTCCAGGCCGAAGCCCGCCGTATACAGCAGGGCGGCGCTTTCGCCCACAATGCGGCCCACAGCCAGGATGCAGCCGGTGACGATGCCGTCCACGGCTCCGGGCAGCACCACCGTGCGGATCATGTGCCATTTCCCGGCTCCCAGGCCCAGGGCCCCCTCCCGATAGGACTGGGGCACGGTTTTCAGGCTCTCCTGGGTGGTGCGGACGATGGTGGGCAGGATCATCACCACCAGGGTCAGGCCGCCGGCCAGGATGCCTGCCTTCAGGCCCAGCCGCTGCACAAACAGCAGCATACCCACCAGGCCGAAGATGATGGAGGGGATGCCCGTCAGGGTCTCGGTGGCGAACTCGATGACGGCCACCAGGCGGCGGTTGGACGCGTATTCCGTCAGGTAAATGGCGGCCCCCACTCCCAGAGGCAGGACGATGACCATGGCCACCACGATGATATACAGGGTATCCAGAATGTTGGGCAGGATGCCCACGGTGTTCTGGATATAGCTGGTCTGGCTGGTCAGCAGGGACCAGGTGATGCCCGGCACCCCGCGATAGAAGATATAGCCGATGAGAAACAGCAGCAGGGCGCAGGTCAGGCCCGCGCACAGCCACACCAGAAACCGCAGCCCTCTGTCATACAGACGGCGGTGGGGCGACAGCTTTTCCTCCATGGGTCAGTCCTCCTTCCTTTTTTTGATGAACACGTTGAGAAATACGTTGATGAGCATAATGAACAGAAACAGCACCAGGCCGATGGAAAACAGGGCCTGCTGATACAGGCTGCCCACCGGGGCATAGGACATGCCGGAGATGATGCCGGTGGTGAGGAACCGGACGGATCGGAACAGCCCCGGCATATTGGCCACATTGCCTGCCACCATGATGATGGCCATGGCCTCGCCGATGGCCCGGCCCACGCCCAGCACCACGGCGGTGGCCACGCCGCTGCGGGCGGCGTGGAGGCTGACCCGGAAGTAGGTTTCCGTGGCGGTGGCCCCCAGGGCCAGGCTGGCCTCCTCATACTCCCGGGGCACCGCCCGCAGGGCCGTCTCCGACACGTTGATGATGGAGGGCAGCACCATAATGGACAGCACCAGGATGGCCGCCAGCAGACAGGCGCCGGAGCCTAAGGAGAAGATGGTGCGGATCAGGGGCACCAGCACGATCATGCCCACCAGGCCGTATACCACCGACGGGATGCCCGCCAGCAGCTGCACAGCGGTGCGGATCACGGCGGCCACCGGGGCCGGGGCCAGCTTGGAGAGGAAGATGGCCGTCATCAGGCCGATGGGCACGCCGATGACCATGGCCCCGGCGGTGCCGTAAACAGAGGTGAGGATAAAGGGCAGAATGCCGTATTCCGCGCCGGTGGTGGTGTTGGTGGGATCCCATACCTGGCCGAACAGGAATTTGAACAGGCCGATCTCCCGGATGGCAGGCAGGCCCGAGAGGATCAGGTACACGCTGATGACCAGCACAAAGCCCACGGCCACGATGCCGCACAGCAGAAAGATCAGATGGATCACGGTTTCCAGGGCCTTGCGGGCCCCTGTATTCTTTGAACGCATAGTCGGTTCCTTTCTGGTCCGGAACGGGAAAGGCCCCTGGCCCGGGATAACGGGTCAGGGGAGGTTTCCCGGGGTGGTTACTTGGCCACGGGCACCGCACCGGCGTTCTTGATGAGGTCGGAAGCGGCGGCAGAGGTGGCGAAGTCAAAGAAAGCCTGGGCAGCGGCGGAGAGAGTAACGCCTTCCTTGGTCACCAGCACGAAGGGGCGCTGGATCTGGTAGCTGCCATCCAGGACGGTGGCTTCGGTGCAGGCCACACCGTTCACGGTCAGAGCCTTGACGGCGGCCTTGCCTTCCACGGCGGACAGGGAGGCATAGCCAATGGCGTTGGGGTTGCCGGCAACAGCCTCAATGACGCCACCGGTGGAGGTCAGCTCCTGGTCCAGCTTGCAGGAGTCCTTGGTGTCGGTGATGGACTCAAAGCCGTCCCGGGTGCCGCTGCCGGACTCACGGCCGATGCAGGAGATGGCGCCGGGGTCGCCGCCCACCTCGCTCCAGTCGGTGATCTTGCCGGTGAAGATGTCGGCGATCTGCTGAACGGTCAGATCGGCAACCTTGCTATCGGCGTTGACGATGATGGCGATGCCGTCCAGGGCCACGGTGGTCTCCTTCAGACCGGCGGACTTCTCCTGGTCCTTCAGGGCCCGGGAGGCCAGGCCGATATCGGCGGAGCCGTTCTTCACGGCCTCGATGCCGGCGCCGGAGCCGGTGGGGTCATAGGTGACGGTGACGCCGGGATTGTCGGCGGTGAACTGCTCCTTCAGCGCGCCGATGACCTTGTCCATAGAGGTGGAACCGTTGGTGGACACGGTGCCGGAGAGAGCGGTGTTGTTATCGTCGTTCTTAGGGGTGTCATTGCCCTTCTGGCCGCAGCCGGCCAGGATGCCCAGCACCATAACGGCGCACAGGGCCATGGAAAGAAACTGTTTCATTTTTTCAGAATCTCCTTTCGATTCGCGTTTTGGGATTTCCTTGGTACAGCTCATAGCATACGGAGCGGATGTAAAGGGGAAAAGACGCGTTTTGTAAAGTCTGCGTAAAATGCGGCGGATCGGTGCCGGAGAGGACGGCATGGCGGTGATTTTTTCTTCTTGTGAAAATATTTCCCCGCACACAAAGCAGCACCGGAAAATGGCTGGTCATTTTACACAAACGCCTTGCCGCGCCGTATGAATGTCCATAGGTCCGACGGAATGCGGCTTTCTTTTGTGACATAATTCACAAAAAGCCGCATAAAATGGGACTGTAAAATTGCCTGCTGCGAAACAGAACGACCCGGAGAGGAGGGGGGAGGCGTAAGGAATCAATCAAAGAAAGCGTGATGCATGACAATACGGCGTTAAGGAGAGACTGTATCGCTTTACAGGGGAAAACACACATGGTAAAGTGACCATAGTCCCCTTTACCGGACATAAGGGGGACATCCATATGAGTAAGGAGAGAAAACAATGGAAGAAAGAAAAGGCTTTGGATCCAATTTCGGATTCCTCATGGCGGCCATCGGCTCAGCCGTCGGCCTGGGCAACATCTGGGGCTTCCCCAATAAGATGGGCGCCAACGGCGGCTTCACATTCCTGATCATCTATCTGATCCTGGCTGCCTGCTGCGGCTTCATCGTCATGATGGGCGAGCTGGCCCTGGGCCGCAAGACCGGCCGGGGCGCCATCGGCGCATACAAAATTCTATCCAGGAAGTTCAAGTGGCTGGGCTGGCTGGGCGTGCTGTCCGCCTTCCTGATCCTGGGCTTCTACTGCGCCCTGGGCGGCTACTGTCTGAAGTATGTCACCCTGAACGTGGGCAACCTGTTCCATGCCGGCTTCGGCACGGGCACCCTGGACGGCGCAGGCGTGTTTGACGCCCTGATGGCCAACCAGGGCGAGTGCGTGATCTACGGTCTGATCTTCGTGGCCATCACCATGGTCATCGTGATGGGCGGCGTCGGCGGCGGCATTGAAAAGGTCTGCTCCGTGGGCATGCCTGCCCTGTTCGTAATGCTGGTGATCTGCATCATCCGCTCCTGCACCCTGGACGGCGCGGTGGAAGGCCTGAAGTACATGTTCGTCCCCGGCTGGGCACTGGCCAACGGCGTCATCAAGGAGACGCCCGACTTCTTCTCTGTACTGTCCACGGCGGGCGGTCAGATGTTCTTCTCTCTGTCCCTGGGCATGGCGGCTATGATTACCTACGGCTCCTATCTGGATAAGAAGGAGAATCTTCAGAAAAACGCCATCATCATCGTGGTCATGGACACGCTGGTGGCTCTGATGGCCGGCCTGTGCGTCATCCCCGGCCGCTTCGCCCTGGACCCCACCGGCAACCTGGGCGGCCCCTCCCTGCTGTTCGTCACCATGCAGAACGTGTTCGACCGCATGGGCGGCGCGGGTCCCGTTTTCGGCATTCTGTTTTATCTGCTGGTGGTATTTGCCGCCGTCTCCTCCTCCATCTCCCTGCTGGAGGCCGTGGTGGCCCACTATGTGGACCGTGCCCGGGACCGGGGCAAGGGCGACAAGCGGAAGCCTTACTCCGTGCTGGCCGGTATTGCCGCCGGTATCCTGTGCGTCATCGTGTGCCTGGACTCCCTGGGCACCGCCGGCATGTCCCCCGCTGATATCCTGGGCATGCGCGGCACTATGGAAAAGCTCCCCACCTGGAGCGCCGACTGGCTGGACTTCTTCGACTGCATCGCCGAGGGTATTCTGATGCCTCTGGGCGCACTGCTGATGAGCATCATGTACGGCTGGGAGATCGGCCCGGAGGTGGTCCATGCCGAGGCTACCCGGGAGGGGCAGTCCTTCGGGGCCTACGGCTGGTTCAAAATCTGTATCAAATACATCACGCCTCTTTGCATGCTGCTGGTGCTGTACGGCCAGATCAAGGAGTTCTTCTTCGTATAAACGGTACTTGTTCCTGATATAAACGGTATATCCCGAGCCGGGGCAGACGCTCCGGCCCGGGATTTTTTTTGCTCCTCAAGGACTTCCGGCAAATTACGCCAAATCTTTGTGAAAAAGGTAAAAAGACGAGTTCACAATTTGTTAAAATAATGGAAAGTATCGCTAAGAACTTGACAAAATGTGCTATTGGCGAGTAATATAAGAGAACCAAAACTTGAGGAGGTAAATCACTCTAATGGAAAAGAAAGGTACCAAGAT
>ERZ773221.3093-NODE-3093-length-11651-cov-2.453950_pt1 | contig 11651 bp, 10 predicted proteins | sample MGYA00580994_ERZ773221 | MGnify/ENA primary metagenome ERZ773221 (study PRJEB29015, sample SAMEA2737758) | human gut metagenome | biome: human gut; feature: human-associated habitat; material: faeces | place: China | collected 2012 ... | reverse complement strand
GTAAATGTCTACCTTAACCTTCTTGGTTTCCTTATCCTTGCTGTGGACCTCAATGCGGCGAATCAACGCATTTACAATCCCCAGCGTGAGCTGCCGGATGTCCGTATAGTCACGCAGCGCTTTCATCAGTAGCCTCAAATCCACCTTGGTTTGCTCTGCATCCAGCAGCTTTTCTTGCCGTCAGTTACGAGTTCCAGCAGCTCCTTCTGCTTCTTTTCGTAGTTGGCGGTCATTTTGATAAAACGCTCATTGGTGATTTTGCCGGAGATATTCGCTTCAAACAGCCCTTCGATGGCCTTGTCGATGGCCTAAATCCGCCGTTCACCGGTGGCAACTTGTTTCAGCTTTTGCATCTCAGACTGCCGTGCGGCGGTGTTATTCTTCGCAAGCAGGTACAGGAAAATCGGCTCATAGCACCGTACAAAGTCTGTAAGACTGCCTACCGCCTCTGCCACAATTTGTTCCAGTACCACATTGCGGATATAGTGAATATCGCAGGTTCCACACCCGGAATTGTAGTTGGCGCAGCGATAAAATTCCTGATTGGGTTTTAGGCTCTTGGCAGCGCAGAAGTGCAGCTTAGCCCCGCAGTCGGGGCAAAACAGTAGACCCGCAAACAAACTTGCCCGTCCGGTTTTTGTGTTTCTGCGCTTATGACTGCGTAACTTCTGCACACGGTCAAACAGTTTCTCGGAGATAATCGGCTCCTGCATATTTGGGATGATTTGCTGCTCCTCTAAGGGGTTATATATCTTCTTGTGAACCTTGAAGCTGACGGTTGTGCTTTTGAAGTTTACGGTACACCCGGTGTACTGCCTGTTTTCGAGAATATGCTTTACGGCTTCGGTTACCCATAGATACGGATTTGCCGGAATCGGGTTGTGGGTGGCTCTGCCTACGCTGGTGTAATACGCTGTAGGCGTGAGAATCTTTTCTCTTTCAAGGTCACGGGCGATTTGTGACGAGCCACGCCCAGCAAGGCATAGACTGAATATCTTTCGTACCACCTCCGCTGTAGGCTCGTCAATGAGCCACTTTTCTCTGTCCTCCGGCAGCTTTTTGTAGCCGTATGGAACAGCGGCGGACACCCGTTTCCCATGCTCGGCTTTGATTTTCCAGACCGCACGGATCTTCTTGCTGGTCTGCTCGGCATACCACTCGTTAAATATATTGTGAAACGGCATCGTCTCCAAGCCTGTTTTGGCGGCAGTGTTCACATTCTCTTGAATAGAAATAAATGTCACGCCGAGAGATGGATAGACGATCTGTGTCAGCCGTCCCATTTCCACTTGTTCACGACCGAAGCGGCTAAGGCCTTTCACGATGATCGTGCCGATCAAGCCGTCCTCTACCATTTTCTGCATCTGCTGAAAACCTTCCCGCTGGAATGTAGTACCTGGTACGCCGTCATCCACGAAGAATTGGGTATTCCGGTAACCCTCCCGACGGGCGTAGTCCTGTAAAATCTGTTTTTGAGACAAGATTTGTCAAGGTAATCCTCTACAAAAAAGGCAATCCAATGAAAGTACTGCAAATTGGACTCAGCTAATCTGCCTTTCTATTGCCTGCGTTGCTTTTCTGTGTAGAGCTGATACAACCCCATGCGGGATTTTACTCCTGCCTTCTCATAGATAGATGCAATATATCGCTGACAGGTTCGGCGGGACAGAAACAAACTGTCAGCGATTTCCTGAACGCTTTCCTCTGAATGAATCAGTTTGTCGAACACCTCGACTTCCCGGGGTGTAAGGGAAAGCGTTTCCGACAGAATACGGAAAACTTCCTGGGGGTCCAGGGGGGCAGGGATGTCCGTGGGGACTGTTGGCATCCATGCCGTGTAGAGAAAGAGCACCACGCTGATTGCTACAAACAGGACCAGAGCCAGAATGATAGCCAGCATACCGCTGTTGTCAGAAACCAGCAACGCAACAGAGACATTGGTAAGCAAAGCGGCACTCACATTATTCATTGCACGTCCCATGCCGGCCCAGAGCGCCGGTATCTGCGTGCGGCCAGCAAAATCCAGAAAGCTGGTAGTGAAAAACACGAAAAAAAAGCCGGCTGAGAGGTAGAATACAATTAACCCAATCAAAAACGGTCCGCCCATTTTGAGCACCACCACACAGATAACGGACATTAACAGGACACAGTACATGATTAACGTCATATATTTCCGATCCCGGATGTCATAAAGAAAACCGGCAGCCAGTCCGCTTACGGCCAGCAGAAGCCGCGGCCACTGACCGATGCTGGTACCGGTCACGTGATGCATGGTAACTGCATTATCCAGTGTGCTGAAAATACACGCCATCAGGATTACAAGCAGCGCCAAAAGCCCTCCGGCGGCTGTCATTTTTCGAGTTGCCTTCCCGCTTTCCTTTTTTGCGGAGAGCGGGAGTTCCTCCGCGTCGGCGGTTTCCCGGCAGCAAAGCTTCTCTGCTTTCAGCAATAGTGCCAGCGCTGCAAGGGAGAAGAGGGAAAGAATGGCGGCTTCTGCGACTTGCTGCTTCACAAGATTGTTGTTTAGAAACTGCAGAAAAATTCCAAATGCGTAGGAGACGCCAACCATGCGCGCCAAGTAATCACGATCTGCTGCCAGATAAAAAAACAGGCAGTGAATTGCACTTCCCAACAGCCCCAGGAAAAGAAACAAAGCCATTCCAACGAGCATAGTGGACAAATAGGAAATATGCTTTTGAATTAAAAAAATGCATACAGTCGCTGCAAAAGCAAGGAAAGTAAGTACTGCAATTTGTCCTCTTTTCTTCATAGCGCGATAAAGCAGCGGATACAGAAAAAAACCGACAGCGCTTACGCCCAATGCGTAGTTTTGAGCGATCACCGTTTTTTCTTCTCCAGCGGTAAGAGAGAGCATGTTCACATACATGTACTCGGCTCCAAGAAACAGAAAGGTGAAAACACCAAGCAGCAGAATAGCGTAAATGGATTTTGGCTTTGTGAAGACTTTTTTCAACGTCATGCGCCCGGCTCCCCCTCTCTCCTGCATTGGCATAATTATGAATTATTATATCATAGTCTACCCGATTTTTCAACAATTCCGAGAGGATTCCTACTCCCGGAGTTTCCCAAGCATACCAAAGTACCGCAGCAACAAAAAGTAGCTGCGGTACGCCGGGAAGGGATCGTTCCAGTGGAAAGCAACCGCTCAGTAGGTGATGTTATGGGCGTAAAAATAGATCAGCAGGCCACCCAATCCGGCGCCGGATATTATGCTTGCCCATGTCCAAAACAAAGACAACAGAAGCCCAAGAAGAACAAATATGCAAAACACTACAATCAAAGAGTCCCTCTGAAAGAGAGTGATTAATTTGACGAATACGATCACTTCCCCAGCTATCGTGACGAGAACTCCCAACAGGGCGAGAACGAAAAAGTATACTCCTGCCAGTTGGAGAATGGCAATCAGAATATTCCATCCAAGTCCTATCCCTGCAATCAGGCTGCCTGTCTTAATGAGACTGTCACGCGAAACGCTGAACACTCCCCAAAAATAGGAGGCAATCAAACCATCTCCGGCAATGCCAAGTATGCCCACAATAATGAGAGATTCGGGGCTTATGTAGTATGATGAGAAAATTGCTATGCCGATGATTGCGCTGAGAATCGTCAGAAACCCTCCGATTGCACCGATGAGGTGGTACTGTCTTAACCTTGAATACATATTGTATCTCCTTTCTAATGCTGTGTCCGTGACAAGCCGGTCAGGTTTTTTATGATATTCTGTAGCCTGATGGGTCATTTGTCTGTAGACCTTTCGCCGTTAATTCTAACAGAAAAGCTGTGCGATGAATAGCACGCTTTGGCGCCAAATTGAAATAAAGTGTGGCGCATCTGCGCCATTTGGGGAAAACGGGTTCTGGACTGCAAAAACGGATCGCAAAACGAAAACTGAACGTAAAATTTTACAGATCCGCAGGCTTAAAGGCGGCGTCCTGTGCTTTCTGTGTAAGAGTATATTTACGAGCATCAAGCAAAACGCCAGAGGCAGTTTCTTTGCAATCTTCAACGATCCCGCTTTTACGACCATGACTGCCTTTTCCCTGGGGTTTGCGTAAAAAAACAGATTGGCGCAGGTGCGCCACATGGCCTTTGGCGAATTGGCGTAAAAGCGACCTACACAAATCTGAAAAAAACAATATGATGTTATATAAATACTGGGGCTTGTACTGCGGTTTGGCCTGAGAGCTGTTCGAAATTGTAACTAGACTGCGACAGGATGAGAAAGGGCGGATGAGGGAATGAGAATGAGAAGAGTGGCTGCGCTTCTGATTGTAATATGTATTCTAGCCGGATGCGCATCGACAGACGGCTCCCTTCGGGGCTCTTGCACGGAAAGCCCCGGGGAGTTTCCGAAACAGTCGCAAGAGAACCCGCCAACAAGCAGACCGCTGAGGGACTATTGTACAGAGGGTCAAAGAGAACTTCTGGATCAAACACAGGAGGATCTGCCGACAGAATTGGTCTTTCATGATTGGACGGAGACGACGACAAGTTACAAAACGACGGACGGGGAGACCATCTCCGGGATCCTGCGAGCGTTAAGGGCAACAACGGTTGTATCTAAGTCTTCTGTCCGTTCTACAGACCGCCGAATCCTGAAATTTGTGACAGAAGAGGGGGACACTTGCAGCTTCGAGTTTGATGGAGGTAAGTTTCAGGGAGCGGATAATGAGTGCTATGTTCTTTCCGGGGATAACGAGCTTTGGAAGCTGGTGTGGGCGATCCGTGAGAAGGATCCGGAATATCAAAAGCTGATACGATGAGCTGTATTTTCTAAAAGATTGCCACGAAAAATGTGGATTGGCACAGGTGCGCCATGTTGTTTTTGGTAAATTGGCACCAAAGTGGCCTGCACAAATCTCTCCGGAAACGATATAGTGAAAGCGTCACAAGTTCAAGAATAGCGTTGGTCAGCCTTTAACGATTTTTTATTTTAGGAGGAAAACAATTATGAAGCAATGCGACAATGGCCATTTTTATGATGAAAAAAGATTCGACAGCTGTCCCTACTGCCAGGAGGGTGCCGGAGTCGGAAAGACGGTGGCGGCCAGTTCGGTGGGGAAAACCGTGGCAGCCGTTCCAGGCGGCGCCGCACCGGAAGCGGATAGAGGCAAGACGGTAGGCATCATCAAAAAGAAAATCGGCATTGATCCTGCCGTTGGCTTCTTGGTTTGCATTTCCGGCCCCAATCGAGGCGCGGATTACAAGCTGGTAGCGGGCAGAAATTTCATTGGTCGGGCAGCGGCGATGGATGTGGCTCTGACAGATGACGATACTGTATCCAGAGAAAGCCATGCGCTGGTGACCTATGATGCAAAGCACAATAGATTCTCCCTTTCTCCCGGTCAGGGCAGGGGCATTACCTACTGCAACGATGAGCAGGTGGAAATGGTGCGCCCCCTAAATGCCTACGATGTGATCGAGGTAGGCAAGAGCCAGCTCATCTTCCTGCCTTTATGTGGAGAGAAATTTCAATGGAATGAGGAGTAAGGAATGGAGCGTGTGCTTTCATGGCTAAACCAACCGCTGTTTCCGGACAGTATGATCCGCATTTGGATGGCGGCGGTTGTGGGGATTGCGCTTCTGTTGGTGCTGATTTTCGCTTTTGTCCTGATACGGCGGAAAAAGAAACGGGACGATAAGGTGACGGAAGAACCGGTTACGGAGCATCCGAAACCGCTGCCGGAGCTGGAACTCGCCAATCTCCAGGGCATCGGCAGCCGGGAGGAACAACAGGACGCATTCGGCATCTCCCGCATGGACCGTTATGAGGAAGACGGTCTACTCGCTGTGCTGTGTGACGGTATGGGCGGTATGGCGGAAGGTGGCAGGATCGCGGCAGAAACGGTATCGGAACTCGTGGGTATCTTCCCGTGGGCAGATGACAGCGATATCCCTGGCTGGATATCTCAGCGCAGTACCAGAGTCTTCCAGCAGTTCCGCGGTCATGGTGGAACTACCCTAGTGGCCGTGCTGCTCAAGGGAAACCGGCTTTCCTTCTGGTGCGTAGGCGACAGTGACCTGTTCCTACTCAGGGAGGGCAAGCTCTATGGGATGAATATCCGGCAGGAATATAAGAACGATCTGGTGCTGCGGGCATTGGATGGAGCATTCCCTGTAGAAGAAGCGTTTCACGATTCACAGGCAGGCGCACTTTCGGAGTACATAGGCAAAGAAGAAGTGAATTGCGACTATAACCGTATACCTTTTTCCCTCCAACCGGAGGATGTGCTACTGCTCTGCTCGGACGGAATAAGCGACACCCTGACCTTAAAGCAGATCCGGGAAGCTATGGCTCTCTCTCCACAGGTGTGCTGCGACAAGCTGGAAAAGGAGATTTTATCAGCGGATAAACCAAGCCAGGACAACTACACGACAATCGTATTGAACTATCACGGTAAAGGAGAGAAAGAATAAATGGAAACAAGCAAAACATCTAAGAAGCAAATTACAGCCATTCTTTTGCTGGTTGTAGGAATGATTTTTGCCGTGTTCGGTATATTGGGCCTTGCAAGCGGGGGCGGCATGGACCCCTATGAGGCGCGCAATAGCGTCGTTATGGTGTATTCCTATCTCCAGCTTACCGACGGACAGTCCGCCGGCGCTATGGGTACCGGCTTTGCCATCGGGAAGACTGGCGAGCCGGTGGAATATATTGTGACCAACGGCCATGTGGTGGAGTACGGTTATATGGGGCCAAGGGTATATCAGGGACAGACAGCTTCGGCGGGCGTGCAGGTGTATTTCTCAGCAGCGGAAAACGATTATGTCACAGCAGAAGTAGTTTATTATTCGCCCTCTGATGAGAAGGATATCGCAATTATAAAGCTGCCGTCTGCAACGGATAAACGAACCGCAATCGCCATCAAGGATGCAGATGCGGTCGCAATCGGCGACACCGCCTATGCGCTGGGGTATCCGGGTGTGGCAAGCGACAGCCAGCAGTTCAATACCTACGATGAGAATGACATCACCCTGACCAAGGGAATCATCAGCAAGCGCACCAAGCCGGTAGGGAGCAACTACGACGCATTTCAGATGGACGTCTATATCAACCACGGCAATTCCGGCGGCCCGCTGGTAGATGAACACGGTGCCCTGATCGGAATCAATTCCGCCGGCGCAGTGGATGAGCAGGGCAAGAGTGAGGGTGTAAACTTTGCAATCACCTCCGCTGAATTGATGAAGGTTCTGAACAGCGAAAACATCAAATACACCACAGCGGGCGGCGGACTCTCTTGGGTCCCATCCTGGTTTGCCTATGTGTTCCTGCCCATCGGTGTGCTTGCGCTGGTAGGTGGCATTATTCTGCTGGTCATGTCGCAGAAAAAGAGGCAGAATGTTTCCGCATTTGCTGGTGCTGCCGCAAACGCGGGAGCGAACAATGCATCCGTCAGAGGTGGCCGCGGTTCTGTTGGAAAACGCGCTGTACTGCGAGGGGTGACAGGAAAATATGCGGGTCAGAGCTTTGACCTCTTGAAGGGCAAAGTGGTCATCGGCCGTGATCCGGCAGCCTGCAACATTGTGTTTGATAAAAATGCGCCGGGTATTAGCGGACGACATTGTCAGGTGGCCTACGACCAGAATGAAGACTGCTTTATCATTACTGACCTTGGATCTTCTTACGGTACCTTCCTGGGCAATGGTAAAAAGCTGACGGCCAATGTGGCGGAAAAAATGTATGCCGGGGACACCTTCTACCTGTGTGATAACGCCAACCGATTTGTATTGGGCAAGGAGTAACCCATTATGTCAGTATATTGCTTGAAAAACGGAAAAATCCAGAAAGTATGGGAGAATGACGTCGCTGGTCGGGAGATGGCGGCCGTCATCCACCTGACTGTGGACGGTGATATGACGGAACTCCATGAAATCCCGGTGCTGTCGGAAGGGGAAGGGATGCTGTCATATACGGGAGAGTTCTACATTGAACCGCTGGAAATACAGATTGAGTTTCTCAAGGCGGCCAATGCGAAAAAATGGCTGGAGGCTCTGGTGTTGCGGCATGCCGACCGGGTACGGCAGGTCTCGGAGGAGCTCTTCGTCATGGCCGAGATCGAGGAGGTGGACACATGAATCCGGAACGTGTTTGTTATGGATGCTTCGAGGAAAAAGAGCCTGGAGTTCCATGTTCGCGCTGCGGTTTTAATGAAAACGACGAGCAGCCGTATCTTGCGTTGCCCCTGGGAACCATTCTGAACGGGAGATATCTGGTTGGAAAGGTGCTGGGCATCGGCGGGTTCGGAATTACCTACTTGGGGTACGACCTGACGCTGGAAATCAAGGTTGCGATTAAAGAATATATGCCCTCCGCCTTGGTCACGCGGCATTCCGACCATTACAGCGTGGTGCTCACAGGACGGGTGGAGAAGGACTACCAGTATGGTATGGAGCGCTTTTTGGATGAGGCGAAGATCCTTGCCAAGCTGCAGAGCACCCCCCATATCGTGTCGGTGCAGAACTATTTCAAGGAGAACGGCACAGCTTACTTCGTGATGGAGTACGTAGACGGTATGAGTCTGAAAGCGTACCTGTCGAAAAACGGGGATAAAATCCCGTATGACCAGGCGATCGCCATCCTGCAGCCGATCATGGAAGCGCTGGTGCAGGTGCATGCGATGAATCTGCTGCACCGGGATATTAGCCCCGACAACATCTATATCACGGCCAAGGGCGAAAGCCGGCTGTTGGATTTTGGCGCAGCACGATTTGCATTGGGAGACGGCAAGAGTGTGTCGGTCATCTTAAAGCATGGCTATGCGCCGGAGGAGCAGTATTCCAGCCACGGCAACCAGGGCCCCTGGACGGACGTATATGCCATGGGCGCTACCCTGTACCGCTGCATTACCGGGCAGCTTCCGCCGGACTCGGTGGAACGCATTCATGGCGTCGCCATGAAAACGCCGTCAGAGCTGGGAGCCCGAATTTCGGCCCATGTGGAAAATGCCATTATGAAGGCGCTGGCGGTAAAGACCGAGGATCGCTTCCCCAACATGGAGGCCTTCATTGGCGCACTGAGTGGCCGTGTTTCCGTACAGGATCAGGTGGCGGCCGGTATCAGCCGGCGTACCCAGGCCACCGCTTACGAGCAGGGCGGGTATGGGCAGACCGTCCGTCAGCACCCCGACCCTGTCGCCGGAGGCCCTGTGACGGGGAAGTCTTCCTCTTTTTCCAAACTGCTTTCCTATATGAAAGCCAATCCCATCATCGCGTGGATTTCCGGAGGAGGCCTACTGGCGATAATCGCGCTTTGCATTATCCTTCCCATCGCGCTCTCCGGCGGAAAGAAAACAACTCCGACAGGAAATAACGGCGGAACGCCACCCGTAATCAGCCAGCCACCGGTGAACGAGGAACCTAGCAAGCCGGGATCGGAAACGGAACCTTCGGGAGGTTCGGCGAATATGGTGGAGCAGAAGATTGACCTCCTCAATGCCACCATTGAAATTCCGTCGGATTATACAGTCTCTGAGGATGGGCTGAACTTTATCAGTGAGGAGAAAGGCTGTGCTGTCATGACGGATTATCTTTGGAATATTGACGGCCCGATCTACTCCCTTGCCGATGTGGAATCCAAACGGGAGGACATTGTTGCCTCGCTGATGCAGAACCTGGAGGTTTCAGACTATCAGATTCTAACGGCAGGTCCTGAACAGGTGGGGAATTCGGAGGCCTATCAGATCTATTTTGAAGGGATCGACAGCGAAGGCGTTTCCATGGAGATGATCGTCATGGCAGTGGACGGATACTCGTTTGGCTGTTATTTCATCATCACTGCTTATCCAAAGGGAGATGAGGCTGCCGCAGCAGAGATTCACTCCATCATCCAGTCCTTTTACAGTACCGGAATGCCGGATGTGACCTATAAAATGTACTATGCGGAACACGCCGGTGTGAAGGTCATCATAGACGATTCCCTTGCCCAGGGCGGCGTTGCAGACGTGAAAGTCCAACTGGACGAGAATGGCATTGGAACCGTTCGTGAGATGTTCCTATACCCAACACAGGAAGACAGGGAGGCCGCACTGGGGCAGGGGTACTGTGTGGAAATCGGCAAGGCTTCCGAATTCGGACTGAGTACGCCGGAGGAAGTGATCGAATTCAACAAGACCGTAAGCGGTACAAATAATGACTCCTACACCTTTTCCTCTGGCGGTGTGGAATGGCTGGCTTATGACTTTACAATGTCCGACAGGAGTTTCCGCTATGCGTCTGCTGTGATTGATGGAGAATGCTATCTTGTGGGCTGCGTGTTCAATGATTCCAACAAAGATACGATCGTTACATTGTATAATCAGGCAACCGCGTCTCTCCGCGCCTGGACAGAATAATTGGTAAGAAATTTGGCGGGGGCATATAGGGAAGAGGTAAAATATGAACTTAGAACATATCTGCTATGGCTGCTTTCAGGAAAAGCCGGACGGAGCCTCAGTTTGCCCTCGCTGTGGGTTCTGCGCAGAGGAGGAACAGCCGTTTCTGGCGCTGCCCATGGGGACTCTGCTCAATGGCCGCTACATGACCGGTAAGGTACTGGGCGTGGGAGGGTTCGGCATTACCTATCTGTGCTATGACCTGACGCTGGAGATCAAAGTCGCGATTAAGGAATATATGCCGTCCAGCCTTGCAACCCGGCATTCTGACAAGTACAGCGTAGCGCTGACTGGACGAGGACAGGAGGACTACCGGAACGGCATGGAGCGCTTTCTGGATGAGGCACGGATTCTTGCCAAGCTGCAGAACACGCCGAATATCGTGTCGGTGCAGAACTATTTTAAAGAAAACAATACAGCATATTTCGTGATGGAATATGTCGAAGGTATGAGTCTGAAGGCATATATTGCCTCCCAGGGCGGGAAAATTCCTTATGACCAGGCATTGACTATTTTGATGCCGGTGATGCAGGCGCTGACACAGGTGCATGCCTTGAACTTAACGCATCGTGATATCAGTCCAGATAATATTTTCATCACGGCCGGAGGAGAGAGCAAGCTGCTGGATTTTGGCGCTGCCCGCTCCTCTGCCGTGGAGGAAAAAAGTCTGTCCGTTATCCTGAAACACGGATATGCGCCCGAAGAGCAGTACTCCAGCAAAGGAAATCAGGGCCCTTGGACGGATGTATATGCGATGGGAGCGACATTGTACCGCTGTGTGACAGGAGAACTGCCGCCGGATTCTATTATGCGGGTTCATAACGATACGCTGAAAAGACCTTCAGAACTGGGAATTTCTCTTCCTGCGTATGTGGAACAGAGCATTCTGAGGGCGCTTGCGGTGAAAGCGGAGGATCGTTTCTCCTCTATGGAGGACTTTCTGGAAGGGTTTACCGGGAAAAACCAGGCGGCTTTCTGCAGCACGACGGCTTTGTCGACCGGTCATACAGTGGGGGGCTCCGGCGGAAAGCCGGGGCTTTGGACAGGGTTCCGGCGGCGCCCTGTCGGCTTGCGGATTGCGGTTCTGGTACTGTGTATCGCTGTAGTGGGCCTGAGCGTCTGGGGGACCACAGCGGGGATCAGAACACTGACCGGTGTGAGAACTGAGTCGGGTACAGATAGTTCCGGGTTGGCACTGCAGGAACCGGATGGCGCAGGCAATGTATCTTTACAGGAGTATACCCAGGGCTATCTGAATAT
>ERZ773221.3082-NODE-3082-length-11696-cov-2.318272_pt1 | contig 11696 bp, 8 predicted proteins | sample MGYA00580994_ERZ773221 | MGnify/ENA primary metagenome ERZ773221 (study PRJEB29015, sample SAMEA2737758) | human gut metagenome | biome: human gut; feature: human-associated habitat; material: faeces | place: China | collected 2012 ... | reverse complement strand
TAACGTTTTTAGTAACGTCTACTAAGACAGGTCCTGGTCTACCTTCTTTTGCAATATAGAATGCTTTACGAATTGTAGGCACTAAATCTTTAATATCTTTAACGATAAAATTATGTTTTGTAATTGGCATTGTCACACCAGTAATATCAATTTCTTGGAAACTGTCACGCCCTAAGATTTCAACACCAACATTTGCAGTCATAGCAACAAGTGGTGTTGAATCCATATAAGCCGTCGCAATTCCAGTAACAAGGTTTGTTGCCCCTGGTCCTGAAGTAGCCATACAAACACCAACTTTTCCTGTTGCTCTTGCATATCCGTCCGCCGCATGAGCAGCACCCTGTTCGTGTGATGTAAGAATATGTTTAATCTCATCTTTATGCTTATATAATTCATCGTATACGTTCAAAATCGCTCCGCCAGGATAACCGAATACGGTATCCACTCCCTGCTCTTTCAAACATTCGATTACAATTTGTGATCCTGTTAACTGCATACCATTCATTCCCCTGTCATAATTTTTATTTTGCTTTTGGAACTTCAAGGATTGCGCCTCTGTTTCCGGAAGTAACCATTGCTGCATATCTTGCCAGGTATCCGGTTGTAACCTTCGGCTCTCTTGGCTGCCATTTTTCTTTTCTCTTAGCCAGTTCTTCATCAGATACATCTAACTCAAGCTTCATGTTCGGGATATCAATCTTAATGATGTCTCCTTCTTCTACAAGTGCGATTGGTCCGCCAACTGCAGCCTCTGGTGAAACATGTCCAATAGATGCTCCTCTGGAAGCTCCACTGAAACGTCCGTCTGTGATCAGAGCAACGCTGGAACCAAGTCCCATTCCTGCGATTGCAGAAGTCGGGTTCAACATCTCTCTCATACCAGGACCGCCCTTTGGTCCTTCATAACGGATAACAACAACATCACCGTGGTTGATCTTGCCGCCTTTGATTGCTGTGATTGCATCTTCCTCACATTCGAAGACTCTTGCCGGTCCTTCATGTACAAGCATTTCATCTACTACTGCAGAACGCTTTACAACACTTCCGTCCGGTGCAAGATTTCCTTTTAATACTGCAAGTCCGCCTGTCTGGCTGTATGGATTGTCTATCGGTCTGATAACTTCAGGATTTAAGTTTACACAATCTTTGATGTTCTCGCCTACTGTCTTGCCTGTAACTGTCATGCACTCAGTATGAAGAAGTCCCTTCTTATTCAGTTCGTTCATAACTGCGTATACACCGCCTGCTTCGTTCAGGTCTTCTATGTATGTAGGGCCTGCAGGTGCAAGGTGACAGAGGTTTGGAGTCTTTGCGCTGATCTCGTTTGCAAAGCTGATATCAAAGTCCATTCCGATCTCATGAGCGATAGCCGGAAGGTGAAGCATACTGTTTGTGGAGCATCCAAGTGCCATGTCTACTGTCAGGGCATTGAGGATTGCTTCTTTTGTCATGATATCTCTTGGACGGATGTTCTTTCTGTACATTTCCATAACCTGCATACCTGCATGTTTTGCAAGACGGATACGTTCGGAATATACAGCAGGGATAGTTCCGTTTCCTTTCAGACCCATACCAAGAACCTCTGTCAGACAGTTCATGGAGTTTGCTGTGTACATACCGGAACAGGATCCGCATGTAGGACATGTTTTCATTTCGCATTCTGTCAGTCCGTCCTCATCAAGCTTGCCTGCTGCGTAAGCACCTACTGCCTCGAACATACTGGAAAGACTTGTCTTGTGTCCGTTCAGATGTCCGGCAAGCATTGGGCCGCCGCTTACGAATACAGTAGGAACATTCAGTCTGGCTGCTGCCATCAGAAGTCCGGGTACGTTCTTGTCACAGTTAGGAATCATTACCAGTGCATCAAACTGATGTGCCATTGCCATTGCTTCTGTGGAATCTGCGATCAGGTCTCTGGTAACCAGAGAATATTTCATTCCAACGTGTCCCATTGCAATACCGGCGCAGACTGCGATTGCCGGGAACATAACAGGTGTACCCCCTGCCATTGCCACACCAAGCTTAACTGCCTGTGTAATCTTGTCAAGGTTCATATGACCCGGTACGATTTCATTGTAAGAACTTACGATACCTACCAGAGGTCTGTCCATTTCTTCTTTTGTCATTCCAAGAGCATTAAACAGGGAACGGTGAGGTGCCTGCTGTGTGCCTGTTTTTACTGCGTCACTTCTCATAACTTGTATCTCCTTTTTGCTTCATAGCCGGGAAAAATGATACATTTGCTTTTTGTTTATTTCGAATTCAACCGAAATTCCTGACTCCGTAATCTGCCTGCGCCGGCTGAATCCTCTTAATATCAATTCTTACAGAGCTGCTGCGATCAGATCGCCCATTTCCTTTGTTCCTACAAGCTTGCATCCCTCTGACATGATATCACCTGTGCGGTATCCCTCTGTCAGAACTTTCTGCACTGCTGCTTCCACTGCATCTGCTTCCTTGTCCATATCAAGGGAGAAGCGAAGCATCATTGCTGCGGAAAGGATAGTTGCGATAGGGTTTGCCTTATCCTGTCCTGCAATATCAGGTGCAGAACCATGGCTTGGCTCATACAGACCGAATTTTGTATCGTTCAGACTTGCACTTGCAAGCATTCCGATAGAACCTGTCACCATACTTGCTTCATCAGATAAAATATCTCCAAACATGTTCTCTGTCAGGACAACGTCAAACTGTGCCGGATCTTTCACAAGCTGCATTGCACAATTGTCTACAAGCATATGTTCTAATGTAACTTCCGGATAGTCCTTCGCTACCTCCTCAACAACTTTTCTCCAAAGTCTGGAAGAGTCAAGTACATTCGCTTTATCAACACTTGTAACTTTCTTATTTCTCTTCATTGCAATGTCAAACGCACGGATCGCAATCCGGCGGATTTCATCCTCATTATAAGTAAGTGAATCGAATGCAGTCATCACACCATCCACTTCTTCTGTCTTTCTCTCTCCAAAATAAAGACCGCCTGTCAGTTCACGCATGATCATCAGATCAAATCCGCCTTCTGTAATCTCTTCTTTCAGAGGGCATGCGCCCTTCAGTTCATTATATAAAACCGCCGGACGCAGATTTGCGAACAGGTTCAGTTCTTTTCTGATCTTCAAAAGACCGGCCTCCGGTCTCTTTGATGGTTCCAGCTTATACCACGGGGAAGTCTTTGCATCTCCTCCAATGGATCCCATCAGTACGGCATCACATGCTTTTGCTTTTGCTACCGTCTCATCTGTAAGCGGGACTCCATGTACATCAATGGATGCTCCCCCAAGAAGCAGCTGTTCATAAGAACAGTCAAATCCGTATACCTCTCCTGCTTTATCAAGAACTTTCATCGCTTCCGTTACAATCTCCGGACCGATTCCGTCACCTTTAATTACTCCGATTTTCAGGCTCATCTTTGTCATTCCCTTCTATGTATCTGTGATTTTGGTACCATTTTTCGTTCCAAAAATCTGTTAAACACTATAATACCGTATTTTTTGTCAGGTTTCAACCCTTTAATCTGTAAAAGTATAAAAATCCAGAGTGAACTCTGTTTTATTTTCCTGTTTTCTGTGGAATCACAAAGATAAAGATCAGCGAACTGACAAACAGCATTCCCGGATAAAAAAGCTTCGGAATGATCTGAAATGCAGAAATCTCACCGCCGAGCTCATGCACTGCCGAAATTGCCACCAGCATCTGCGCACCATACGGGATCACCCCCTGTGAAATACAGGAAAAAGTATCCAGAAGGGAGGCCGTCTTTCTCGGTGTGATCTGATAATCGTCTGCCATTTCCTTTGCAATTGGATTAGCCATCACAATTGCTACGGTATTGTTCGCTGTTGCCACATCCAGGAGCGCTACCAAAATACCAACACCCAGCTGACCACTTTTCGATCCCTTAAAGACACGGTGGATCATATCCAGCAATACATCAAAGCCACCATTTTCCCGGATCAGCGCACACATTGCAGCAACCAGCACCGCCACCATACAGGTTTCAAACATCCCGGATACACCTGATCCCATGGCAGCAAGCATTTCATACGGTGTTACCTGCCCCATTGCAAGCATGATCACCGCACCGGACACAATTCCTGTCAAAAGTACCAGAAAGACATTGAACCCTGCGATCCCGCCGACCAGCACCAGCACATACGGAATGATCTGCGTCAGATTGTATTCGTGCGTAACTGCCGTTCCGATCTCTGCCCGGAAAGAGCTGATCAGGATCAGAATCAACGATACGATCGCCGCCGGAAGTGCAATCCAGAAATTTTCCCGGAATTTATCTTTCATCTCACATCCCTGCCCGTTGCAGGCAGCAATTGTTGTATCTGATATGAAAGAAAGATTGTCCCCGAACATGGAGCCTCCCATCACCGATGCCACGCAAAGTGCCTGGGAAAAACCGGACGTCTGCGAAACTGCCGCCGCAATCGGAGTCAGAAGGGTGATCGTCCCAACCGAAGTTCCCATTGCTGTTGAAACAAAACATGCAACCACAAACAGAACGGCAACCGCAAACCGTGCCGGGATGATCGATAGCATAAAATACGCCACACTCTCTGCACTGCTTCTTCCAACCACTCCCACAAAAGTTCCCGCCGTCAGGAAAATCAGCAGCATTGTGATAATATTCTTATCTCCAATTCCCCGTCCCATGATCTCCAGCTTCTCATCAAAGCCAACCTTTCTGTTCTGCAGACACGCGACCAGGAGTGCCGCCAGAAACGCCACTACGATCGGTACATTATAAAACCCCATTGGAATTTTCATTATGTATTCAAATAAAATACCCAGTCCCAGATAAAATACCAGAAATACACCGACCGGCAAAAGTGATGCACTTTTTCTTCTTTTTTCCATATATTCACCTCTCATCTGCTTCTATTGCTTCCCGGATCTTCCCAAAAACTTTTCCATATCCGGAAAACAAACAGCAATATTTCTCCTTATCATAGCATATCCTTCTCTTTTCCCGCAATAAGGGAAATACAGGAAGTTCCCGCAGAAACCGTATAAAAATACACTTTTGCACAAAAAACAGAAGTCTGTCTCTGTTTTTTCAGGACAGACTTCTGTTTTTTACATATACATTTTACAGATGCCAGATATCTCTGTTGTATTCAGCAATGGTTCTGTCAGATGAGAAATATCCTGCTTTTGCGATATTCACAACCATCTTCTTTGCCCATGCCATGCGGTCTTCATAATCTGCGTAAGCCTGTTCTTTCTTCTGGATATAATCTTTCACATCAAGAAGTGTCATGAACCAGTCTTTACGAATCAGTTCTGCATGCAGTTCAAGAAGCAGGTATTTATCTCCGATACGGAGAAGTTCCGGGCTGATGATAAAGTCTACCAGTCTGCGGATCTCTTCATCATTGATATAGTAATCAACTGCATTATAATCCATCTTGCGATAATGCTCAATAACCTGTTCACTGGATTCTCCGAAGATGTAGATATTTTCATCCCCTACAAACTGATGGATTTCTACGTTGGCTCCATCTTCTGTTCCCATTGTCACAGCCCCGTTCAGCATGAATTTCATGTTACCTGTTCCACTTGCTTCTTTGGATGCAAGAGAAATCTGTTCAGAAATATCACAGGACGGGATCAGCTTTTCTGCCAGTGTCACGTTGTAGTTTTCTACCATAACCACTTTCAGATACGGTGCAACTTCCGGATCGTTATCAATCAGCTCCTGCAGGCAGAGGATCAGATGAATGATATCCTTTGCAATAATATAAGCCGGTGCAGCCTTGGCTCCAAAGATTACCGTGATCGGAGTCTCCGGTTTCTTTCCGCTCTTGATCTCCAGATATTTATAGATCACATATAACGCATTCATCTGCTGACGCTTGTATTCATGCAGACGTTTTACCTGAATATCAAAAATTGAATTTGGATTGATTTCCAGTCCCTGTGTTTCTTTTAAGTAAGCTGCCAGATCCTCTTTCTTTTTCTGTTTTACTACAAGAAGGCTCTTTAAAGTTTCCTCATCATTTACATAATCAAGCAGTTTTTCAAGCTTTGTTGCATCTTTTCGGTAATCCGGTCCGATCTTCTCATCCAGCCATGCAGTCAGTTCATGGTTGCAGTGCAGCAGCCATCTTCTGAACGTAATACCATTAGTCTTGTTGTTGAATTTCTGTGGGTAAATGTCGTAGAACGGTTTCAGCTCTTCATTTTTCAGGATCTCTGTATGAAGATAAGCAACTCCGTTGACACTGTATCCATAATGGATGTCCATATGAGCCATGTGTACACGATTCTGGTCATCGATAATATGGACTCTCGGATCTTTATATCTTCCCTTAATTCTTGCATCCAGATCACGGATGATCGGAACGATCTGTGGTGCAACCTGCTCCAGATAATCAACCGGCCATTTTTCCAGTGCTTCTGCGAGGATGGTGTGATTGGTATATGCGCAGGTCTTCTGTACGATCTCAATCGCCTCATTGAAGTCGATCTGTTTCTGAACAAGAAGACGGATCAGCTCCGGAATAACCATAGAAGGATGTGTATCATTGATCTGGATCGCCACATGCTCATGAAGCTTTCTGAGATCATATCCCTTTTCTTCACACTCGCGGATGATATACTGTGCTGCATTGGAAACCATAAAATACTGCTGATAAATACGGAGCAGATTTCCTGCCTTGTCGCTGTCATCCGGATAGAGGAACAGTGTCAGATTTTCGCGGATATCATTTTTGTCAAATGTGATTCCATCTCCTACGATATTCTCATTTACAGATTCAATGTCGAATAAATGGAGCTTATTTGTTCCGTTTTCATATCCGGTTACATCAATATCATACAGATGGGAACGAAGACTGAAATCCTTGAACGGGACTTCAAATGAAATACCGGTATCATTGAGCCAGCTGTCTTTTTCAATCCACGGATTCTTCTGTTCATCCTGTTTGTGGTCGGTAAATACCTGTTTGAACAGACCCATATGATAGTTCAGCCCGATTCCGTCTCCCGGAAGTCCGAGTGTTGCAATGGAATCCAGGAAGCAGGCTGCCAATCGTCCAAGTCCACCATTTCCAAGAGACGGTTCCGGTTCAACTTCTTCGATCTCTGCAAGATTTTTCCCATGCTTTTTCAGCACCTCTGCTGTCTCATCATAAATGCCAAGGTTGATCAGGTTGTTGGATAAAAGCTTTCCGATCAGGAATTCTGCGGAAATATAATAGAGTTTTCTCTTTCCTTCGTTCTTCGGTCCTTCTTTGATCCGTTCCTTTGTCAGTGTAAGCAGCGCATAATATACCTGTTCATTCGTTGCCTGTTCAAGTCCTGTCTGGAATTTCTCCTGTAAAATCTCTGTCAGTCTTGCTTCCATTTTCTTCTACCTCCTGTAGTTGATTCTCTTTCTTTCAGTGTTGCCGGAAGATATTTCCCTTCCTTGCTTTTCTTTGTTTCTATCATGTCAAACAGAATCCCGACGGACTGTCTCGCGATCTCTTCGACCGGCTGCGCCATCGTAGTGATCGCCGGCTGATAAAATCCGGTATAGTCAAGTCCGTCAAATCCCGCAACCGCCACATCCTCCGGAATCCTTTTTCCTTCTTCCAGAAGCGCCTTGCATGCACCAATCACCATCAGATCGGAAATTGCAAATACTGCGGTAAATTCTGTTTCTTTTTTCAGCAATTTTTTCATCATCCGATATCCGTTTTCCATCGAATATGTGGTATCTTCTTCATCCAGATAACAGATTCTTTCCTCATCGACTTCCAGACCATGTGTTTTTAGTGCTTCCCTGTAACCTTCCAGTCTGAGTTTTCCGATGTTCTCATCTTTCTTATCCGAGGCAAGGATTGCAATCTTTTTATGTCCGGTCTCGCACAGATGATCTACAATCTTGCGGCTTTCCGCGCGGTCGTCGATCGATACATAGGATGCGATACATTTCTCCGGCAGTTTATCAAATGCTGACGTACTAACAACAAACGGAACCTTTATCTTTGCAATCCGCTCTTTGTTCTTCCTGAAATCCCCACCCAGGAAAATAATCCCTCTGAGCTTTTTTTCTTTGATCAGCTCCAGTGCGGTATCGACCTCATCCTGATCCTTTCCCATATGCTGGATAAAAAAGGAATATTTCTGTCTGCGGATCTTTTTTTCCATTACCCGCATCATCGTCGCGAAAAATGGATTATCAATCTCCTTTACCAGAATCGCAATGGATTTCGAATCGGTCCGTTTCAGATTCCTTGCACTGTTATTTGGCACAAAATTTGATTCTTCAACTGTCTTTAAAATCATCTTTTTGGTTTCAGGATTGATATCCGGATGATTGTTCAGCGCACGGGACACGGTGCTGACTCCGACCCCGCACTTCTTCGCAATATCTTTAATCGTCATTCCCATTTTATTTCTTTTCTTCTCCTAAGTCCTCTGCATCTTCAGCCTTAAGGGTCATCTCGGTCTTCTCCGGGATTCTGCAATAAAGTTCTGTCATCCTGCGGATCTTCTTCACGAGTTTTTTTGAAATCTCATCCTTATGAAGTCTCCAGATCCAGTTGCCGCCAAGAGTTGACGGATGATTAATCCTCGCTTCATTACCGAGGCAGAGATAATCCTGAATCGGAATGATACAGGTATCCGCCACACTCGACTGCGCAAGACGGATGATTTCCCATACTGCTTCATTGATACTGAGTTTCTTTCTTCCCATATAGCGAAGCGCAAACTTCTTATCTTCTTTTTTTAATTCTCTGTACCATCCTGCCAGTGTTTCATTGTCATGGGTTCCTGTGTATACTACGCAGTTCTTATCATAATTATGTGGCAGATAGTTGCTAGGCTCTCTGGAATCAAATGCAAACTCCAGAACTTTCATTCCCGGATATCCGGACTCTTCCACCATCCGGATCACACTGTCTGTCAGGAATCCAAGATCCTCTGCAATAATTTTCACATCACCCAGAGACTCTTTTACCGTCCGGAAAATATCCATTCCCGGTCCTTTTTCCCAATGTCCGAATTCCGCTGTCTGATCTCCGTATGGAATGGAATAATATTCATCAAATCCACGGAAATGATCAATTCGGATCACGTCATAAAGTTCTACACAATGACGGATTCTCTTCATCCACCATGCATATCCGGTCTCCTTATGATATTCCCACTTATAAAGCGGATTGCCCCAAAGCTGTCCGGTTGCACTAAATGCATCTGGCGGGCACCCTGCAACACCAGTCGGAAGTCCGTTCTCATCAAACTGGAACAGTTCCGGATGCGACCAGCTGTCTGCGCTGTCGAACGCTACATAAATCGGGATATCACCAATGATCTCAATCCCTTTTTCATTCGCATATGCTTTCAGTGCACTCCACTGTGTTGCGAATTCATACTGCATAAACTTCTGGAACAGGATGCCTTCCCGATTCTCTTTGGCGAATTTTTCCAGCGCTAGCTCATCTCTCAGACGATATTCATCTTCCCATTCACTCCAGCTCTTCCCATCATTCGCGGCTTTGATCTCCGTATAAAGCGCATAATTATCCAGCCATTCTTTATTCTCCTTACAGAATTTCTGAAAATCTGCATCATCTGCGATCCGGCTTCTTTCATATGCTTTTCTTAAGATCTCATACCTGCAGTTATAAATCTTTTCATAATCCACATATCCCGCATTATCACCAAAGTCATATGCCTTACATTCATCTTTTGTAATCCAGCCCTTTTTTATCAGCTTTTCCAGGTCTATAAAATACGGATTTCCTGCAAAAGTTGAGAAAGACTGATACGGCGAATCTCCATACCCTGTCGGGCCTAACGGAAGGATCTGCCAGTAGCTCTGACCTGCCTTCTCAAGTGTATCCACAAACTTGTATGCTTCTTTCGAAAAAGCACCTATTCCATATTTTGATGGCAGACTTGCCACCGGCAGTAATACACCGCTTGTTCTCATAATATGCACCTCACATCTTTCTACGGTAACGGTTTCGGTATCGGTATCGGTAACGTTTCCAATAATTGTATTATAAAAGCATTGCACATAAAATGCAATGCTTTTTTTCAACTTTTTCAAAAAAATTGATTTAGTTGTTCTCCGGCTTTTCAACCTGCATGATCGCAGACTTCTGCATCGGGATACGGCAGTTCTTGTTGCTTCCGAATTCAACGATTACGTCTTCATCTGTAATATCAATAACAACTCCGTAAAAACCGCTTGTTGTAAGAACAGTATCTCCTACAGCCAGTTCAGATAACATAAGCTGTACTCTCTTCTGTTCCTTTTTCTGTGGTCTCATCAGTAACCACCAGAATCCTCCGATAATTACAACGTAAAATAAAATAAGTACGATTGAATTATTCATTTTTCTTTCCTCCTGCTAAAATAGACACTGTTACCATCATACACAATAATAGGACATTCATCAAGACATTTTAGAATTTTTTTATCCTAATCTTCTTTTTCTTCCATTTTTGCCAGTGTCTCTTTCTTAAACTGAGCATATCTTCCCTCTTCGATCGCTCCTCTGATATCTTCCATAAGATGATTATAATAATATAAATTGTGGAGAACGCAAAGCCGCATTCCAAGCATCTCTTTTGCTTTCAGCAGATGCCGGATATAAGCTCTTGAATAACGGCGGCAGGCCGGGCACTGACAGCCTTCTTCGATCGGGCGTTCATCCAGTTCGAATTTTGCATTGAACAGATTCAACTTACCATGCTTTGTATAAACATGACCATGTCTTCCGTTACGGCTTGGATATACACAGTCAAAGAAATCCACACCTCTGTCTACCGCTTCCAGAATATTCGCCGGCGTTCCGACTCCCATCAGATAAGTCGGTTTGGCAACCGGAAGACAAGGAACTACTGCATCCAGGATCCGGTACATCTCTTCATGTGTCTCACCAACTGCGAGTCCGCCGACTGCGTATCCATCCAGATCCATCTCTGCAATCTGCTGTGCATGCTCAATACGGATATCTTCATAGACACCCCCCTGATTGATTCCGAAAAGCATCTGATGTTTGTTGATCGTATCATCAAGAGAATTGAGTCTTGCCATCTCTTCTTTACATCTTGCGAGCCATCTCGTTGTACGCTCTACCGATGCCTGCATATATTTCCTTTCCGCTACACTGGACGGACATTCATCAAATGCCATCGCGATCGTAGACGCCAGATTCGACTGAATCTGCATACTCTCTTCCGGTCCCATAAAAATCTTTCTTCCGTCAATATGGGAATTGAAGTATACACCCTCTTCCTTAATCTTTCTGAGTCCGGCAAGAGAAAACACCTGGAATCCACCGGAATCAGTAAGGATCGGCTTGTCCCAGGCCATAAATTTGTGCAATCCGCCAAGCTTTTTCACTACCTGATCTCCCGGACGCACATGCAAATGATAAGTATTAGACAGTTCCACCTGTGTTCCAATATCATAAAGGTCCTGTGTGGAAACAGCACCTTTTATTGCACCGATCGTTCCTACGTTCATGAATACAGGAGTCTGGATCGTACCGTGTACAGTCTCAAACTGTGCGCGCTTCGCTCGGCCCTCTGTTTTCATTAATGTATATTTTGCCATGATTATTCCTCTTTCTGTTCTTATATGATATTGCGTTTGGTTCTAAGTATAACAGACGGAGTAAGAATGGTAAAGAAAAATGTTCCTCACACTGCATCGGCAAATGCTGCCCGATAATAAGGATCCA
>ERZ773221.3079-NODE-3079-length-11700-cov-4.496866_pt1 | contig 11700 bp, 8 predicted proteins | sample MGYA00580994_ERZ773221 | MGnify/ENA primary metagenome ERZ773221 (study PRJEB29015, sample SAMEA2737758) | human gut metagenome | biome: human gut; feature: human-associated habitat; material: faeces | place: China | collected 2012 ... | reverse complement strand
ATCAGCAAAAATGCCATTGAGACCGCCGCCGTGCTCAAGAAGGGGCTGGCCGGGAAGGGCTATTCGTTCTTCATGGATTCGCCCACGAATCAGGTGTTCATCGTGCTGTCCAACGAGCAGCTGGCCGCGCTGGAAGGCAAGGCAAAGTTCGGCTTCTGGGAGAAGTACGATGATACCCACACCGTTGTCCGCATTGCCACCAGCTGGGCCACCCGGATGGAAGAGGTGGAGCAGCTGCTGGAGCTGATGTAAGGGCACACCTGCCAAATGGCGGAGCGTCTCTTTGTGCAGGATGCAGATTGTATTTCCCGCGCGGATATGCTATTCTTAACTGGATAAAGGCTGCACTTTGTGCACCGTGGAAGGATGGTTTATATTATGGGCTTTTTTGACAAGCTTTTTGGCGGCAAGGCCGCATCCGAGACGAAATTTTCCGGCCAGAAGATGACGGTCATGCTTCCCATTGACGGCAAGGTGATCCCGCTGGAACAGTTGCCTGACGAGACCTTTGCCTCTGCGATCCTGGGCCCCGGCTGCGGCGTGGAGCCCACCGGCGACACCGTTTATGCTCCTTTTGACGGCACTGTTACGCAGGTGCCCGAAAGCCTGCACGCCGTTGGTATGATGAGCGATGACGGCATTGAGCTGCTGATCCATGTCGGCATGGACACGGTGGAGATGAAAGGACAGGGCTTTACCTCCCTGACCAAAGAAGGGGCCAAGGTCAAGGCCGGCACCCCGCTGCTGAAGGTGGATCTGGACGCCATCCGCGCCGCAGGCCATCCCACCGCTACCGCCATCATCGTGACCAACGGCGATGACATGGGCGAGCTGAAGATGCTGGCCGAGGGCGATGTGCTGGCCGGCACCCCGCTGTTCAAGTTCTGATTTCTGCACAGCAAAAGGCGTGCACTTCCGCAAAGGAGGTGCACGCCTTTTTGATTTCCCGATCTTACTGGCCGCCCGGCTTGTAGTGCAGCACCCGCTCCGACACCAGCCCGTTGAAGAACTGGATGAAGGGCCCCAGGCAGAAGGCACAGATCAGCGTACCGATGCCCACAAGGCCGCCCAGCAGCCAGCACAGCAGCGCACACAGCGCATCGGTGAACACGCGGCAGCCGAAGTACGGCACCGGGGTGTAGTCCCGCAGGCCCAGCGAGAGGTAATCGTACGGGGCGATGCCCAGATCTGCCGTCTGGTACAGCGAAGCCCCCAGCGCCGTGACCGGCACCGCCAGCGCCACCCACAGCAGCTGCACCGGCAGGCCCAGCGCCTCGGCCGGGCCAAAGTGGGCCGCAATGGGGTCGTAGAAGGCCGTGATAATGAACCCGACGCCGATGCCGTTGACAAAGGTGCCAAGGCCGATGTACTTGCGCCCGAACCAGAACTGCAGTGCAAAGAACAGGATGTTCGTGCACAGGTTCTGCACGCCCAGCGAGATGCCCAGCATCTCGGCCAGACGCATATTCAGTGCGCTGATGGAGTCGTTGCCAAGGTGAGACTGCTTGAACAGTGCAATGCCCAGCCCGATGATCACAATACCGACCACCATGCCGAGGATGCGCCGCGCCGAGGGCATCTGCGGGTTCTTTTTCATGATTCCGTTCTCCTTTTTTGCACCAGTTTTACAACGTTCGCTGAAAGCTCAGCGGTGAAGCTGCGTTTCGATCCTTGCCCTGTCCAGCCCCTCGCCGATGACGATGAGCACATCCTGCCCCTGCGGGATGGGGGCCAGTGTCTGCCCGGCGGCGGTGGCGTTCAGCTCCAGCCAGCCGTCCCGGGTGGGGGCAAACCCCTTGACCCGCAGCACCTGCCCGCAGGCCGGGTCCCCGAACAGCCGGGCAGCTGCCTGCTGCAGCTGCTCCACCGTGAGGTGCTGTTCCAGAAAGCACAGGGAGCCGAAGGCCTTGTGCTCATCAAAGTGCAGCTTTTCGCAGCTGGCCTGCCGCATGCCGCAGGCGGCGATCTGTGCAAGGTCGGCGTCGGTGAGGGCGGCCCAGTCCCTGGTGAGGATCTCGTCCGGGGCAAAGCGGCGGGAGCACTTGCAGGCTTCCAGCGCGCGGTCCAGGTGGGCAATGGCTGCCCGGCACTGTTCCGGCCCGGCCTGCGGCGCACGGCTCAGCAGCACCCGGCCTGCATTGGCCGTCTCGGAGGCCAGCAGATATTCCGCCTGCGGCGACAATGCTTCCGGCAGCATGGCGTCCACAATGGCGATCACATTGCCGATGCGGTACCAGCGGTCCAGCGGGTCGTCCCGCAGCACGTCAAAGAATTCGTCCACATCAAAAATGCCGCTGGGTTCCACCACCACCCGGTCAAAGCCGCGCATGGCCATGGCGATGAGCTTGGTGCGCATGCGCCGCTGGTGGGTATCGCAGTCACACCCGCCGCCAATGGTCTCCAGATCGCACCGGTCGCCCAGCAGGTCCTGCACCAACATGGCATCCACGTTCACCGCGCCGAAGTCGTTTTCCAGAATGCAGACGTTGTGCCCCTGCTCCACCAGATACCGGACGTACCGGCGCAGAAAGGTCGTTTTGCCGGCCCCCAGAAACCCGGTGATCAGATCCACCTGTACCATTTTTTCAAAGCACCTCCCGTGCCGTTTTTCGTTCCACCCCAGTATACCGCAGCGCCCGGCCAAACACCAGAGGTAAATTGGCCGGGTGCCAAATTGCGTTCCTCACCGTATAAAAAGAGCAGGATATTCCAGTTCTATATGGAATTTCCTGCTCTTTTGGGCGGTTCAGAAGCGCTTCCGGCGGTTGCTGTCCTAGATAGCTCGGATGATCTCCGCTGCCTCCGGGGCAATGGGGTCGGGCACAGCGGCCGGCCGCGCCAGGAAGTAGCCCTGCAGCAGGTCGGCCCCCAGGTCGATGACGGTGCGCATCTCGGCGGCCGTTTCCACACCCTCGGCAATGATCTGCATGCTGCGCGGCTGGGCGTAGCGCACCACGTTGCGCAGGATCTGCTGCTTGTCGGGATCCGAATCAATGCCGCGGATGATGCTGATATCCACCTTGATGAACCGGGGCGCCAACTCCAGCAGGCTGCCCTCGTTGGAGTATCCGCTGCCGTAGTCATCCAGCGCAAACATGCCGGAGAAGCCCGGAGCGTGGCGTTTGGTTTCCAGTGCCTCCCGGTTCATCTCCTCTTCCTCGGTGATCTCAATGACCATCTGGCGGCGCAGCTCGTGCCAGCGCTGGTCCATATACTCGCTGTCCTCCCGGCGCAGGCAGACGCTGGCAATGGAGTTGATGAAGATCAGGGCCTGCCGGTCCACGAGATTTTTGCTGCGCAGGTTGTCAAATTCTTCCAGTGCCTTGCGGAAGGTCAGCCGCTCGATCTCATACAGCGCGCCCTGCTCCCGGGCCAGCTTCATGATGGTGGCCGGAGAACGCAGGGTGGGCAGGTCCGACCGCATCAGTGCTTCGTAGGCGTGCACCCTGCCGGTCTGTGCCGAGAAGATGGGCTGGAAGTAGTAGTACATCCGCTCTTCGCTGATGAGCTGGTGGAACTCCCGCCGGGTGCGGGCGATGTAGGCCTCCTGATTGTACACGCCGATGTCAAAGTCCTTCATCTGCCCCTTGGTGGAGTGCTTGACCTGATACATGGCAAAGTCTGCATATTTTTTCAGGGTCTCGATGTCCCGGCCATCCTCCGGGTACCAGGCCACGCCGCCGGAAATACTGATGTGCAGGTCGCTGCCGCTGGGCAGTACCACCACGGCCTGCTGCATGGCGCGGGTCAGTGCTTCCAGCTTTTCGCGCAGCTGCTCCCGGCCGGGATAGCCGTAGAACAGCAGCAGGAACTCGTCGCCGGACAGGCGGGCGCACACGGTGCCCGGCGGGCTGTGCTCCGCAATGCAGCGGCCGGTGTTCCGGATGTAGTGGTCGCCCCAGTCGTGGCCGTAGGTGTCGTTGATGTGCTTGAGGTCGTCCAGGTCCATCATCAGCAAGGCTGCCACGCCCAGCCGCTCCGGATTCTGGAACAGTTCATGACTCACGCGGTGGAATGCCTGCCGGTTGTACAGGCCGGTAAGGACGTCGTAGTCGCGCTCCCGCTCGATGCGCAGGCGCTCCTGGGTAGCGGCGGTCACATCCTCGGCCAGACCCACCTGCACCCGGTCCTCGGTGGTGACCCGCAGCATGATATAGCGGGTGCGGCCGCCCTGCACCACGGTCAGCACCTTGTCCCCCTCCGCGTTGACGGTGCAGGGGCGGACCAGCTGGATGTGCTCCAGCAGTTCTCCAAAGGTGCGCACGGTCAGGCTGCTGCCGTCCACCTCCGGGGCACCCAGCAGGGCAAAGAAGTTTTTGGTCACATACACACTGCCGGTGTCATACCGCAGCTCGTAGCCGCCCAGCTCCACACTGGCCATGTCCATGATGCGCAAAAACTTGGTGGAGTTGGTCACAAGGCTGCTGTTCAGCTGGGTGATGGCCTCCGCAAAGCGGTCCAGCTCCCGGATGCCGGTGTGCGAAAACTTGGGGAAGGTCTGTTTGCCGTTGGCTGCCAGCACCTCGCAGTAGAGCTGCTCGGCGGGGCGGGCCAGGCCGCGGGACACCAGCAGGCTGCTCACAGCCCCCAGCAGCAGGGTGAGGAGCACCGCAGAGGTGATGACCTGCTGCACGGTGTGGGCAAAGCGGAACAGGATGCTGCTGCGCACCGTGCCCACCAGCAGCCACTTTTCGTTGGAGAAGGGCGCGTTGCGGCTGTACAGGTCCAGGTTCTGGACCGCCGCATAGCCGGTCTCGTCGTTCAGCGTCAGCCAGCGTTCGCCGTCCGTCTGCCGGCAGGTGATCTTTTCCACGCCCGCGTCGATGACGTTGGCATCCAGTCCGTCGCCCGCCATCAGCGTCAGGAACAGTTCCGGGTCCGACAGGCCCGACGTTGTGGACACCAGCAGATAGGTGCCCTGCCCGCCGTCCTGCAGCTCCTGATACGGCATCTTGGTTTCCAGATAGCTGGTCAGGATCTCCACACCGATGACGCCGTACACGGTGCCGTCCGGCAGGATGAGGGGCTGGGAGTAGGCAATGGCCGTGCGCTCGTCACCGGTGAGCTTGTAGGTCTGGGTGAGCCAGCGGCCGTAGTCGGCGGCGTCCAGCTTTTCGTCATCCTCCCAGGCGGTCTGGAACACGGTGCACACAAAGCCGCCGCTGGTCAGGCCGCGGTAATTCAGGGCGGTGCTCCAGCTTTTGTCGGTGGTGATGCCCAGCTTCTTGACCACTGCCGCACTGGAACGCTCCAGCATCAGGTCGGCTTTGCGCTCCGAGGGGCGGGCATCCGGGTCCAGATCCCGCAGATAGATGCTGGGCATGGGGCTGCCCACTTCCTTTTCCGCAAGGTCGTGGGTGTTGATCACAAGAAAGATGCCGGTCACGGGGCGGGCGCGCAGTGCACTCACCAGATAGGGCGCGGCGGCCTCCATCAGGGGGTCAGCGGCCTCGCTGCTCTGGTCCATCGTGTCCAGCGAAATGGTGCCGTCCTGCAGCATCTGCTGGGTCAGGTTGTTGATGGTGGTGGAAATTTCGGTGAGCTCCTGTGCCTTGATCAGCATATCCTGCAGGTAGCTGGCGCGGTTGCGCACCTGCATGTTCACGATCTGCTTGGCGTTCTGGTTCAGCCGCCCGGACACATTGGTCAGGCCGATGCCGGTCGACAGCAGGATCACCTCCGCCAGCAGCACCGCCATCATGGAAAAGAGGATGGTGCGGAAGATCGGCTTCTCGGGCCGGTGCGCTTTCCACGCACGGTACTTTTCGGCAGGCTTCATGGCACTTCCCCCTTTTCCTGTCGGTTTCCGGTCGTTACGCTCAGCCGGCGTACTTCTCCAGTGCAGTGCAGATGCCCCCATACCAGGCATCAAAGTATTCGTCGGTGAGGAACTCCGCTTCCGCGTCGGCGGCGGGCTGGCCTGCGGCCACCCGCTCCTGCACCGTTGCACGGTCGGCAGAGGCAAGATCGCTCAGGCTGTATTCCAGCACCTTGCGGGCCTTGCTGCCGCCCGCAAAGGCACTTGGCGTATAAAGGGTGTTGTTCTTTACGCTCTGGACTGCATTCGAGAGGATGCGCTCCATCTTCGGGCTCAGTTCCAGGCCGCTGGTCTTGATGGCCTCCATGTCGTTGGCAGCCGTGGTCACCGGCAGGTAGCCGGAGTCCACCGAGAAGGAAATGTTGTGTTCCGGCTGGGTGAACCACTTGAGGAACTCCACCGAAGCATTGATCTCTTCCTCCGTACCGGCGGTGACCACCATACCGGCACCCTGCTGCACGGCCACATCCTCGCCGCCCGCAAACTTCGGGCTGGGCAGCACCGTCATGTCGATGTCGTAGCTCTCGGTGTCGTTCACCATGACCTGCGTGGGGAAAAAGGTAGCGCTGGAGTTGGAACCCACATAGGCCAGCACATTGCCCACCTTGATATCATCGCTGCGGAAGCGGCCGGTAGCGGCAAACCACCCCTTGACGAAGGGCACATAGTAGTTGTCCCACAGCTTGCGGGCTACGTCCTTGTCAAAGTTCAGGGTCATCTTTCCGTCCTGCACCTCGAACAGGGTGTCGCCCAGCTGCCGGGCCCCCACCAGCATGTAGTTGGCCATGGCGTCGCGGCCGAACAGAGCCTTGCCGTCGTCCGGCTCCGGCGTCTGGGCGTCGGTCCAGTCATAATAGGCACCGGCAGTGGCCACCAGCCCTTCCACGGTGGAAAGGTCGTCGTAGGCGGCACCGGTGGCTTGGGCAAACTTTGCCCAGTCGGTCTCGTTCAGGAACATCAGCTCGGTGGATTTTGCCACCGGGAAGATCTTCATGCTGCCGTCGCCGTCAAAGTCGCCTTCGTCCAGGTAGCCCTGCACATACTGGGCGCGCTCGTCCTCGGTAAGGTACTGGCTCAGGTCCACCAGCATGCCCATCTGGTCCAGCACATAGGCGGTGTCAGCATAGGCCGAGAAGATGTTGGGCATGGCCGCAGCACCCACCTTGCCCTGGGCCGCATCCATCACGTTGGTCTCCAGGTCGCTCACGCTGCCCTGGCTGGCACTTTCCACCCGGATGCCCTTTTCGCGGCCGGTGGTCTCGTTGAACTGGTCCACCAGCTTGTTGAAGCTTTCCAGCTGGTCACCATTGTAATAGGTCCACACGGTGATATGGGTCACCCCGGCGGTGCCGCCGGATTTTCCGTTGCTGTGCGCTGCGCCGCCGCAGGATGCACAGCCCAGTGCCAGCGCCGCAGCGCACAGCAGACTGACGAATGCTCGAATGTGCTTTTTCATCGTAACGCTCTCCTCGCTTTTCCCACAGCGGCACCCACTGCTGCTTATCCGTTTAACTATACCACGCTTTCCGGGGCGGTGTAAACCAAGCGTACCAAAATCGTACCAAAATCGTCACATTCACAACAATCCCGCTCAAGTTTCGGGCATTATTTTCACTTTTTTCCGGCAGCAAAAAGCCGCCGGGCAGGAAACTTTCTCCTGCCCGGCGGCCTTCTTCTTTTATGGTGTTATTTCCTGCGGCTTACTTGCCCATGGCGTGCTTTGCGGCCAGCATGCCGAAGGTGTAGCAGCGGCCCAGGGACAGGCCGGTCTGGTGGAACGGATAGTCCGCGCCGCCGTAGAACACGCCGCCCACGTTGCCGACGCAGTACAGGCCGTCGATGACGTTGCCGTCAGCATCCAGAGCCTGACCGTTGGCGTTGGTGTTCACGCCGCTGTCGATGGAGGACACGCGGATGTGCTTGCGGATGCCCCAGAAGGGAGCCTTCTCGATCTTGTGCATGTAGGCGCTCTTCTTGCCGAAGTCCGCATCGGTCCCCTGATCGCACAGCTCGTTGTAGCGATCGATGGTCTTCTGCAGCTCGTCTGCAGGCACGCCCAGCAGACCGGCCAGCTCTTCGATGGTGTCGGCCTTGTAGGTATCGATGAGGTTGGTGAACACGCCCTGCGGGTTCTCCACGGCACCGGGGATGTACTTGGTCATCACCTGCTCCGGCACGGGGCTGTTGGCGTAGCTCATGTAGTCGCTGTCGTAGATCTGGCAGTACCAGCCCAGAGAACCGTCCGGATGGTTTGCATCCACGTTGTTGCCGTTGAACTTGGGCACATACTTGGTGATGTTGCCCATGTAGACAAAGCCGGTGTCCTCGTTGCAGAAGCGCTTGCCCTCCATGTTGACGTACAGGAACGGCTCCTCGTACATCAGGCCGGAGTCGAAGTCGTGCATCATCTTGGTGTGGCCCAGGTTCTCCATCTTGGCGCCTGCGTCGATGGCCATGATGTGGCCGTCGCCGGTCTTCTGGTACTGCTTCTTGTCGTAGCCGTCCACGTCCGGGCACCAGCGCTTGACCATGGCCTCGTTGTTCATGTAGTCGCCGGTGGCCAGGATGACGCCCTTGGAGGCGTTGAACTGGATGTACTTGCCGCTCTCATCCTTGGCGATGACGCCGGTCACCTTGCCGTCGGCGTGCACCAGCTTGACGGCGGGGGTGTTGAAGAAGGCCTCCAGATTGGAGTTCTTGGCCTGCACATTCTCCAGCACGGTGGCCAGCACGTCGCCCACGTTCTTGGGCTTGGGGCCGATCCACGGAGCAAAGAAGTAGCAGTGCTCATCGCCGAAGTCGTAGGTGTCCATGCGGTCCTTCCACACACCGGTCAGATCCTGGCTGGTGCACATGTAGGCAAAGATCTCCTTCTCGTCGTTGTGCAGCAGGCTGGAGGGATCCTTCACGCTGTCCACAAGGCTGCCGTCGCCGTACTCGGTCTGGTCGGTCAGACCGGCGCGGTTCAGATACCACATCAGGGCCTCTTCGGAGTTCTCGACGTAGGCGTTCAGCAGGCTGGTGTCGGCGCGCCAGTCGCACAGGCCGTTGGTCATGTGCACCCACATCTTCTTGCCGGCCTCGGTGGACTTGGACTTGATGATGGCGGAGCCGCAGTTGCCCTGGCTCACCACGATGCTCTGCTTCTGCAGCAGGGCCACATGGCCGCCCAGCTCGGCTGCCCAGCCTGCTGCGGGCACACCGGCTGCACCGGCACCCACAACGACCACGTCAAAGTCCTTGGTCTCGTCCGGGGTGATGTCGCCCAGCTCCACCACAGAGGACTCCACTTCCTCGGTGGTCAGGCCGTCGGGCACCACGGTCTCGGCCTTGCTGGCCTCGGTGGGGGCCACGGCCACGCCCTTGGCCTGGTTGATGCAGCTCTCGGCGGCCTTCTTGATGGCACCGGAGGTGATGGTGGCACCGGAATGGCCGTCCACCTCGCTGGACTGTGCGTCCAGGATCTTCTTCACCATCTCGTCGGCGATGTCGGCACCGTAGCCCTTGGTCTCGTTTGCCACGTCGATCTGCACGTCGGTGATGGCATCGGCGCTGAAGGTCATGGTCACGGTGACCGGGGTGGTGGTGTTGATGCCGGTGGCGGTGGCGCTGTAGGTACCGGCGGTGTAGGTACCGGCGGCGGCGCTGGAAGCCACGCTGCCGGAAGCAGCCTTGTCGCCGCAGGCGGTCAGCAGACCGGCAGCAGCAGCGCCCAGGGTGCCCAGACCTGCAGTGTGCAGGAAGTTGCGGCGGGAGATCTTGTTGCTCATAATTCTTCGCTCCTTCTGGTTTTCTTCTCTTTTTTCTTCTGTTGGCAAAGCCCCGTCTGCACAAAAAGACGGGCTTTGTCAATTTCCAGTCAAAGTATAGAGCTTCGAGCAACGCGAAGGTCAACGGTCATTCTGACAAAAAAATCACAAGATTTTGGACAGTCTGCTCAGGTGTAGATCTTCGTCCGGGTCAGGTGGTAGTTGATGATGCTGCCGTCCGGCTGCTCCCGGCTGGCCAGGATGCTGCTGAAGGTGTCGCCCACCGCGCGGAAGCCCCGCCGCAGGATCTCGGCGTGCAGCACTTCCAGCGAGTCCCACCCGAAGGAGCCCCGGTAGTCCTTTTTCCACACGGTGGTCAGGTAGTCGCCGCCGCACACCAGCTCCACATGGTCGGTGCGGCGCAGGCCCAGCTGCCGGGCGGCATCGGCCTCCACCAGCAGGCCGTAATCGTACTCGTTGCGCCCCACCCGAAACTGCTCCATCACCCGGCTGGGCAAGCGGCTGACCCAGCGCACCGCCGGCATGCACTCCAGCCACTCGGCCTTTTCGGCCTGCAGGGAGGGGTCATTGCGGGCTTCTTCCTCCTGCGAGAGCACCAGCCGCCACATTTCCGGGAAGTTCTGCACCCACACCCGCCCGGCGTCCTGCTCCAGCGTGTGGTAATACTCCCGCGTATTTTGCAAAAAGCGGATGCTCATCCGGTTGAGCACCTGCCGGCGCTCCAGCTGCCGGATCTGCCGGTCGAGCATGGCATCCGTCACGGCGGTGGAAGGCTCGTCGAGAAGGTTCGTCAGCACGTCCTCGATGCGGCCAAGTGCTGCGCCGTCCTCGTCCAGCGCGCGGCATCCAATGAGATCGGCAATGAAAACGCTGCCCTCCGGCAGCTTTGCCTCGTCGCGGTCGATGCAGACGCGCTTGCCGCGCAGAGCCATGCCCTGCTCCGGCGTGTCGATGCCCTCGAGGCTTGCCAGCACGCACGTCTTGTGCACACGGGCGGAGCGGACGGCATAGGGGCGGCCGTCCAGATAGAACGTATCAAATTGCAGCAGGAATTCGGGGCCGTCCGCCCACGGCAGGATCTTGACCTCTCCCTGCACGCCGTGGGTGCTGACGATCTCGCCCGCCTCCAGATATTTTTTCTGCATGCTGTCCTCCTGCTCAGAGCTTGTCATAGGTCTTTTCCAGAAAACGCTCGGCCTTGACGATCACGCGCTCGTGCTGTGCATGGCCGATCTCGCCCGCCTCGTCGTAGGCTGTGACGGTGAAGGTGATCTTTTTGCCGTCGACCGCCGTGACGACGGATTCTGCGCGGACTTCCATGCCGACGGGCGTGGCGGCCGTGTGGAAAAGCTGCAGGGAAACGCCGACGGACGTCTCGCCCTCGGCCAGATATGGCGCGATGCTCTCGCAGGCGGCGCCCTCCATCAGGGCTGCCATGCAGGGTGTGGCGTAGACGAGCAGATCGCCGGAGCCGACGGACTTTGCAGTGTCCTCCTGCTCGACGAGCGTCTCGCTGTGGCCCTGCAGTCCAATTTCAATTGCCATAGTCATAATCCTCCAAATGGACCAGAGGCAGCACCGCATCCTTGCACCTTCGGCCTTCGCCGGATATTTTTTGCCGAATGCTCTTGCGGAATTGTGCGGTGCCAGCCTGATTTCTCACATAGTATAGTACCAAATTTGCAGGGTCAGGTCAATGCAAAACAAAAATAAAGATTGCCATTTTGGCGATTCCGGGCTATAATCTGGGTAATAACATATGCATGAGAGGTGCAGTATGAAAACGAATGAAAAACTCAATCTGACCATGCTCTGCGATTTTTACGAGCTGACCATGGGCAACGGCTACTTTGTGGACGGGAAGGCGGATCAGATCTGCTATTTTGACGTCTTCTTCCGCAATGTTCCGGACGGCGGCGGCTTTGCCATTGCGGCAGGTCTGGAGCAGGTGGTCGAGTATATCCGCGATCTGCATTTTTCTGAGGACGACCTCGCCTATCTCCGCGGCCGCGGCATCTTTGACGAGGGCTTCCTGCACTATCTGGAGAATTTCCACTTCACGGGCGATATCTACGCCGTGCCGGAGGGCACGCCGATCTTCCCGCGCGAGCC
>ERZ773221.3066-NODE-3066-length-11744-cov-4.349132_pt1 | contig 11744 bp, 11 predicted proteins | sample MGYA00580994_ERZ773221 | MGnify/ENA primary metagenome ERZ773221 (study PRJEB29015, sample SAMEA2737758) | human gut metagenome | biome: human gut; feature: human-associated habitat; material: faeces | place: China | collected 2012 ... | reverse complement strand
CATGGTCACCGACACCGACAAGATGGAAGCCGTCATCGACGATCCGTATATCCTCATCACCGACAAGAAGATCTCTTCCATCCAGGAGATCCTGCCCCTGCTCGAGCAGATCGTCAAGACCGGCAAGAAGCTCGTCATCATCGCTGAGGATGTCGAGGGCGACGCACTGGCTACCCTGCTCGTCAACCGTCTGCGCGGCAACTTCACCTGCGTGTGCGTCAAGGCTCCCGGCTTCGGCGATCGCCGCAAGCCCATCCTCGAGGACATCGCCGCCGTCACGGGCGCGCAGGTCATCGACAAGGACTTCGGCATGACCATGGCCGACGCCACCATCGACATGATGGGCCATGCCAAGACGGTCAAGGTCACGAAGGACACCGCCCTCATCGTGGACGGCGCCGGCGACAAGAAGAACATCGAGGACCGCATCCATCAGATCCGCGCCGAGCTCGAGCGCGTCGACTCCGACTTCGACCGCGAGAAGCTCCAGGAGCGCCTGGCTAAGCTCAGCGGCGGCGTGGCCGTCATCAAGGTCGGCGCTCAGACCGAGGTTGCCATGAAGGAGCAGAAGCTGCGGGTTGAGGACGCTCTGAACGCCACCCGCGCCGCTGTTGAGGAAGGCGTGGTCGCCGGCGGCGGTACCATCTTCGTGAACATCATCCCCGCTGTGGAAGCTCTGCTGGACAGCGTGGACGGCGACGAGAAGACCGGTGTCCGCATCATCGCCAAGGCTCTGGAAGCTCCTATCCGCCAGATCGCTGCCAACGCCGGCCTGGACGGCTCCGTGATCCTGGAGAAGGTCCGCAATTCCGGCAAGCTGGGCTACGGCTTCGACGCTTACAAGGAGGAGTACTGCGACATGGTCGCCGCCGGTATCATCGATCCCGCCAAGGTGACCCGCTCCGCTCTGGAGAACGCCGCTTCCGTCTCCGCCATGGTGCTGACCACCGAGTCCCTGGTGGCCGACAAGCCCGAACCCCCCGCACCTGCTGCTCCCGCTGACCCCGGCATGGGCGGCATGTACTAAGAGATACCGCAAAGCCTTGAAAATAAAGGGCTTTTCCGTGGCAATCTGATGAATTTACCACAAATTTACAACAATTACCAACGAAAAAGCGCCGAGATATGTATGAAGCTACCGTCTGCATTTTGCAGGCGGTAGCTTTTTTTGCAATTTCTCTATACAAAAGATTAGCCGATTTTTTGCTTGCGGGGGAAGCATCCGGTTTTGGCAGAGATATTCCCCTCAGTCCGTCAGCTTGGCGCAATCGGCGGGGCGGCCGGAGAGCATTTCCAGACCGTGACCGATGGTGGGCAGCACCGCCTCCAGATTCTCCTTAGCCGCCTTGGGGGAGCCGGGGAGGTTTAGGATCAAGGTCCCTTTCCGGATGCCCGCCTGCGCCCGGGACAGCATGGCACGGCTGGTGATCTGCATGGAGGTATAGCGCATGGCCTCCGGGATGCCGGGGGTTAGCCGGTCGCACACGGCAAGGGTGGCCTCCGGGGTCACGTCCCGTGGGGCGAAGCCGGTGCCGCCGGTGGTCACAAGCAGTTGAATGTCGCCGCCGTCGGACATCTGCCGCAGCGCCGCTTCGATCTGCACCTGCTCGTCCGGCACCACATCGGTCCGAACCACCTCATAGCCTGCGTTTTTCAGCAGCTCCGCCACCAGCGGGCCGCCCTCGTCGGGGCGCTCGCCCCGGGAAACACGGTCGCTGACCGTCAATACAGCAGCACGATACATACGATCATCTCCTCATTTCAATAGTAGAATATCCCTTGGCTGGACGGCGATCCAAAGCCCCTCCGGGCGGTTCAGCCGCCGCCAATCGTCCCGTTCCAGTTCCATCCGCAGGAGGGGGGCACCGTCCGCGGCCCCCTCCGGCCGCAGCAGGACGATGGTGGTGAACACATCCTGAATGACCCGCTCCACCGTGCAGTAGAAGGCGTCCGGGGTGCCCTCCGGCACCGTCATCACGTGTCTTGCCCGGATGCCTGCCTGACGGACATCCGCCGGGACCGGTTTACCGCAGTTCAGCGTCAGGCCCCACGCAGGCAGCGTTACGGCGCTGCCTGCCGGTACGGCCTCCACGATGTTTTTACACCCGGAGAGTCGGGCGGCATCCTCCGTTTCTGGCTCGTGAAACAGCTGCCGCAGAGTGAAGGTTCCTTGCGAGGCCCCCTGATCCAGTATGCACACCCGCTTGCAGTTGCGGAACACCTCGCCCCGGTCATGGGACACCCACAAAATCGGCCCGGAGAAATTCTCCAGAAAATCGGACAGCTTCAGCTCCAAGTCCCATTTCAGATAGCTGTCCAGCGCGGAAAACGGCTCGTCCAGCAAAATGACCTCCGGCTGGGAGCAGAGAATCCTCACCAGCGCCACCCGCTGCTGCTGTCCGCCGGAAAGCTGGGCGGGATACCGCTTTTCCAGACCCTCCAGCCGAAAGCGGTGGAGGGTCGCCGTCAGTGCAGCGTTTTTTTCCGCCTTGGAACCGGAGCGGATGCCGCAGAGGATGTTTTTCTCCACCGTCATGGTGGGGAACAGGGCGTAATTCTGGAATAAATACCCCACCCGGCGCTGCTGGGGCGGCAGGTCGATCCTGGCCTCGCTGTCAAACAGCACCCGGCCGTTCAGCACGATCCGCCCCCGATCCGGGGTCATGATCCCCGCGATGCATTTGAGGGTCATGCTCTTGCCGCAGCCGGAGGCCCCCAGCAGGGCCAGCGTTTCCGTCTCCGCCTGAAAGCGGACGTTCAGATGGAAATTCCCCAGCTGCTTTTCAATCTCCACAAACAGGCTCAAGCCGTCCCCCTCCTTTTCCCGCCGGACACCAGAAAGTCCCGGCGTTCCAGCATATTCACCGTCAGCAGCACCACGGCGGAGATGCTTAGGTTGACCATTACCCATTTCATAGCCAGCGCGTCATTGCTGGTCTGCCAAAGCTGGTAGACCGTGGTGGAGATGGTGGCGGTCTTGCCGGGGGTGTACCCGGCGATCATGCTGGTAGCGCCGTATTCACCCAGGGCCCGGGCGAAGGCCAGCACCGTTCCCGCTAAGATGCCCTGCCGGCAGCAGGGCATCCGGATGTGCCAGAAAATATAGGCGTTGGAAAGGCCCAGTGTCTGTCCGGAGTAGGCCAGCGTCTCGTCAAAGGATTCGAAAGCTCCGCGGGCGGTGCGGTACATCAACGGGAAGATCACCACGGCGGTGGCAAAGATGGCAGACCACCAGGTCATCACCACCTTTACGCCGAAATGACGCAGCAGCCACGCGCCGAGGATCCGCTTTGGCCCCAGCAGCCGCAGCAGCAGATAGCCGATGACGGTGGGGGGCAGCACCAGCGGCAGCGTCAGCACCACGTCCAGAACGCCCTTCACCAGCCGGGGCAGGCGGGCAATATAGTACGCCGCGAAGATCCCGGCGAAAAAGACGATCACCGTGGAAATAGCCGCGATCCGCAGCGAGTTCCATAGGGGAAACAGGTCCATAAGTTACCTCCTGAGGGGGAAGGGATGGGGAGACCGGCGGCCCGCCGCCGTATCAGCGGCGGGCGAGCAGTTTGCCGTTGGCCTTTTCAGAAAGAGTTTTCGCTCAAGCGGCGGAGAAGCCCACGGACTCGAACACGGTCATGGCCGCATCGGTCTGGAGATAGGCCAGGAAGTCCTGGGCGGCGTCCTCCTTGTCACCCTTGAGCACGGCGGCGGGGTAGATGACCTGACCGCACATCTCGGCAGTGGCACTGTCCACCACCGTCAGATTGGCGGAGTGGGCGTCGGTGGCATAGATGATGCCGCAGTCCACGGCGCCCTCGCTGACCTGAGAGGTAACCTCCTTCACGTTGTTGCCGTAGGTCAGCTTATTTGCGACGGCGGTCTCATCGATGCCGTAGTAGTTGAAGATCTTCAGGGTATACTGGCCCACAGGCACGTCGCTGTTGCCGATGGCCAGCATCACATCACCGTTCTTCAGCAGCTCGGCAAGCTGGTCGAAGCTCTCAATGCCCTTGGGATTGCCTTCGGGAACGGTGAGCGTCACCTTGTTTTCCAGCAGGTCCACACGGCTGTCGGTGACGATGAGGTCAAGCCCGTCGGGGTTCTTCTCGGCATCACCGATGAGGCTGCCGTCCATGGCGTTCATCTGCTTGGGGGCGGCGGAAATGAACAGGTCGCAGTCCGCGCCCTCCTTGATTTGGGTGAGCAGCTTGCCAGAGGAATCAAAGTTATAGGTAACGGTCACGTTGGGATTGTTCTGCTCGTACATTTCCTTGAGCTGGTTCATGGTCTCCGTCATAGAGGCGGCTGCGAACACGATCAGCTCCACCGGCTCACCGGCGGGGGCTTCCGTGGGGGCGCTGTCCTGCGTCTGGGAACTGTCGCCGGTGTCGGCGTTGGTGTCGGTTTTACCGCCGCAGGCGGCGAGGGACAGGGTCAGGCACAGGGCCAGCAGCAGGGACAAATACTTTTTCATGTTGGTTCTTCCTTTCTGATTCGATGGAAAATCTATCTCGGCTTTACAGAGTAAAGCGTGATACTTAATCAAGATGAACGGTTCGGAAAAGCAGGAGCGCGCTTGGGCGCTCTCGCTTTTATTTTCCGAAGGGGCAGTTGGGCCAATGACAGGGCTTACAGCCAAGGCACAGCCCGCCCTCGCCCATCACGGCGAAATCCGCCTTGGTCATCTCCACACCGGCGGCAATGCGGGGCAGGGCCAGATCGAAAATGGTGGCCCCGGCATACATCACACAGCCGGGCAGGCCGCAGATAGGCGTACCGTCCTCAAAATAGCCCAGCAGGAACATGGCGCCGGGCAGCACCGGGGCGCCGTAGGTGACGATCCGTGCCCCGCTCTGTCTGATGCCGCCGGGGGTGTTGTCGTCGGGGTCCACGCTCATGCCGCCGGTGCAGAGGATCACATCCGCGCCGGTTTTCCGGGCTTCGCCGATGGCGTTGGCCACGTTTTCTACGCCGTCGCCGGAATAGGCGATGGAGATGGTCTCGATACCGTAGGCCGCCAGCTTCTCCTTCACTACCGGGGTGAAGGTGTCCTGAATGAGACCCTTCTTCACCTCGCTGCCGGTGGCCACGATGGCGGCGGTTTTCTTCACATAGGGCAGCAGCTCCAACAGAGGGCCGGCGCCCGCCGCCTGCTCAGCGGCTTGCAGTGTTTCCTCCTTGATGATGAGAGGGATGACCCGCATTCCCGCCAGTTTATCGCCCTTTTTCACGGCGGTATTGCCCTTCCGGGTGGCGATCATCACGTCCTCCCGGGAGTTGACGGCGATGAGCCGCTGGCTGTCCACCTGGAACAGGCCGTCGCAGGCGGCTCGCAGCTCGATCTTGCCCTCCTTCGTCTCACTGCGGACCATGTTCTTCTGACCGCACAGGGCCAGCAGCCGCTCCGCCGCGTCATTTTCGTGAATCATGCCCGGGGTCATCTCCCAGACATACAGGTTCTCCTTGCCCATGCTCAGCAGCACGGGAATATCGTCCTCTGTGACGATGTGGCCCTTGCGGAACCGGGCGTCCTTATATTGATCCTTGATGATCTGAGTCATATCGTGGCACAGCACGTGGCCCACGGCCTCCTCTGTTCGGATCAGCTTCACTTCAGCACCTCAATTTCGTCTCCGGGCCTGACAACGCCCTCTTTTACCACCACGGCGAAGATGCCCTCCGTGGGCATGACGCACCGGCCCACCGCCTGCTTGATGGCGCAGTCGTTATGGCACTCCTTGCCAATCTGGGTCACCTCTACCTCCGTCTCTCCGATGCGCAGATGGGTGCCCACCGGCAGATGTTTGAGGTCGATGCCCGTCGTGTTGATATTCTCCGCGAAAATGCCGGAATCCAGCGGGACGGGGCTCAGGGCCCGCATGGTGTCGATGCTTTCCTCCGCCAGTAGAGAGATCTGCCGGTGCCAGTCTCCGGCGTGGGCGTCCCCCACGATGCCGTGGCGCAGTTTCAATTCAATTTCCGGAACGGGCTTTTTCAGCGTTCCCTTTTTCTCGCTGATATTGACGGATACGACCCTTGCCATGGTTCTATCAGTCCTCTCGCTTATAGTCTCCGCTCTTGCCGCCGGATTTTTCCAGCAGGCGGATGTTGGTGATCTCCATGTCCTTCTGCACCGCCTTGCACATATCGTAAACGGTGAGGGCCGCCACGGAAACGGCGGTCAGTGCCTCCATCTCCACGCCGGTGACGCCGGTGCAGGTGACCGCCGCCTGTATCTCCACCATGCAGGGCTGGTCCGACAGATGGAACGTGATGTCGATACCTGTCAGGGGCAGAGGGTGGCACATGGGGATCAGTTCCCAGTTGTGCTTGGCGGCCTGGATGCCCGCCACCTGGGCCACCGCCAGCACATCACCCTTTTTCATGGTGCCGTTTTTGATGTGGGCCATGGTCTCCGGGGAAACGTGGATCTCTCCGGCGGCTACGGCCCGCCGGTGGGTCACGGCTTTCTCCGTCACGTCCACCATCCGGGCGCGGCCCTGCTCGTTGAAATGGGTCAGTTTTCCCATGGTTCAGCCTCCGATCTCATTCATGGTCCGGGGCGTATCGCTGGCATGCTCTGTCAGGTGGTGCCCCCTCGGCTTATGCAGGATGCCCCGTAGGATGGCGTCCTCTAATTCCCTACCGTGAAGTCCCCGGAGGGAGATTTCCTCCCGGCTGTGGAGACAGCCCTTCAGCTTGCCGTCCGCCGTTACCCGGATGCGGCGGCACGCTCCACAGAACTCGTGGCTCATGGGAGTGATCAGCCCCACAGTCCCCATGGCTCCCGGCAGACGGTACCGCCGGGCCACGCCATTGGGTTCGATTTCTTCCAGCGCCGGGAATCGGTTCAGAATCTCAGTTACCGGCAGAAAGCGTTCCTTTGGCCATGCCGCACAGGGCCCCATAGGCATCAGTTCAATGAACCGCACCTCCCAGGGGTGCTCTTTCGTCAGGCTCAGAAAATCCTCAATCTCGTCATCATTCACGCCGCCCATCAGCACGGTGTCCAGCTTCAGATTCTGAAATCCGGCGTCCTCCGCTGCCCGGATGCCCGCAAAGGCGTCCTCCAGATCTCCCCGGCGGGTGATTTTCCGGAATCGCTCCGTCCGCAGGGTGTCCAGACTGATGTTCAGCCGGTCCACTCCGGCTTCCTGCAGGGGCTTTGCCAATTCCGGCAGCAGACTGCCGTTGGTGGTGAGGCAAAGCTCCTTCAGTTCCGGGATGGCCCGCAGGGTGCGGCAGATATCCAAGATCCCGTGCCGCACCAGCGGTTCTCCGCCGGTCAAACGGATCTTCCGAATCCCCAGTTTCACCGCCGCCCGGGCGATCTCGCTGTATTCCTCTACGGAGAGGACGGCCCCGTGAGGGCCTTTTTCCACGCCGTCCGCCGGCATACAGTATTGGCATCGGTAATTGCAAAGGTCCGTTACCGACAGCCGCAGATAATCAATTGTCCGGCCATATTGATCGATCATCGCATTACTTCCTATCGTCCCAAGCTGCGGCCCGGAATTTCTCCGGGCGTGTTCGCCGGGGGCACACGGCCCGCAGCAGCGTCCGGCCGCCAAGTTTTCTAAGGTTGACCTTTATTATAGCAGATATTTCCTCAAAATACAAACCCCTTTTCCACGGCTGGAGAAGGGCGGCGCAGTATGAAAAGCGGGCCCGGCTTGAAGGACTGTTTCAGGAGAAGGAAATGCCCGCTGTGGTGTGAAAAATTCCGGCTGTTTGCAGCGATAAATTTTAACCGGATTGTAGCATCTTGTTCACAGTTTGTTCATGATTGCAAAGCAACTTTCCGCTATGGTAGGTTTATAGAAGTATACATAGGTGCTAAACTGAATTTAGGAGGTTTTTTATGAGACGGTTTTTCAGAAAACGGCTTCCGGCCTTTCTGCTGACGCTGGTCATGGCCATGACGATGGTCCCGGCCGTGTCCGCAAAATCTTCAGCGGATCTGACTTATGAAGTGGATAAGGGGGACTCTGTATCATTCAAAGAGCGGGAGTTCCGCGACCTTTACAGAAGTGAATATAGTGGTGATCCCAGCTATGTGGTATTCACCGATTACAGCGATCTGGATGACTATGGGTACTTGACCGCTGTGAATTACTATGATAAGACTGTGAGCCTCAGTGAAAGCGATCTGCGTAACACATGGTTTTATTATGACAGCCACGATGTGCCCAAGAATATGGACTACGCGTTGGATGGCTTGACATTTGAAGCCAACCGCCGGGCCGACAGCGGCACGCTGCGGCTGAAATTTGAGATCTATGACGCCGACGGCAAGAATTATGTGTACGGCACCATGGATATTAAAGTCGGCGGCGGTTCCGGTTCCTCCAAGGGGGACATCACCTATACGGTGAAGCCCGGCGAGGAAGTTACCTTTGACGATGAAGATTTTGTTAATGCCTATGACAATGCTGGCGGCTCCGGCACGATGAAGTATGTGGTATTTGAAAAGCCTTCCTCTGATTACAGCAATGCCGGTACCGTTTATTCCCGGTACGGCAAGCGGAATGCAACCTCTTTTACCCGCTCTGAACTGGACGATTACAAGTTCTACTACGGTGACAGCGACTATGGTGACTATGATCTGGACGAACTGAGCTTTGTGGCGGATAAGTCTTTTTCCGATAGTATTGAGATTGCATTTACAGCTTACGGCGGGAGAGGCAGCAAGGAGAATGATTCTGTCAGCGGAACCCTGAAAATCACATCTTCTAAATCTGCATCCTCCAGCAAGGGTGACATTACTTACACAGTGAAAGCCGGTGAGGAAGTTGCCTTTGACGATGCCGATTTTGAGAAGATCTACGAGAACAGCCGCTGTACCGGCAGTCTCAAGTATGTGGAATTCAGCCGGCCCGACAGCGCGTTCAACAATGCCGGTACCCTCTATTCCCGGTACGGTAAGCGGAATGAGACTGCCTTTACCCGCTCCAGCCTCAGCAGCAATAAGTTCTACTACGGTGACAGCGACTATGGTGACTACGATCTGGACGAGCTGAGCTTTGTGGCGGACAAGTCCTTCTCCGGCAGCGTGGAGCTGAGCTTTACCGCCTATGGCGGCACCGGTACCCGGACCAACCAGAATGTCACCGGTACTCTGGTCATTGCCACCGGTACATCTGCCGGAGTCTCCCGCTATGTAGGAAACATCCGCTACAATACCACGCCGAGTACCGCTTTGCAGATCAATGCCAATGACATTGCCCGTCTCTTCCGTAAGTACACCTCTGGCGAAGCCCTGCAGTATTTGACGCTGACCAGTGTACCCGCTACCGGCAGCCTATATTACAACTATTACAATACCAGCAAGTATGGCTCCGCACAGATGCCGCTCACCGCTTCCACAGCGGGGAATGTGGTCTTCTCCTACAGTCCCGCCTCTGCATCGGAATATGATCTCTCCGAGCTGACTTACATCCCCAGCGGAAGCAATTACTGCACGTCTCTTGGCTTCACCGGATACAGCAGCAACGGCACAACTGTTTCCGCGACCATCCTGATCAGCGTGACGGCTTCTCCGGTGTCTGAGGTTTACAGTGTGACCACCAAGGGCACCTCCGTGAACTTCCCGGCCAACTCCGTGTATTCCGCAGTGGCATCCGCCACTGGCTTCGGCCTTAGCAGCATCCAGCTGCTGGAACTGCCTGCCTCTAAGGCTGGCGTCCTGTACAGCGGCTCCTATGCGGCAGATGTCACCACTGCTTATAGCTATGGTGATGGGACCGGCTCTATGAGCCAGCTCCGCTTTATTCCCAACAGCGGGTTCACCGGCTCTGTCTCCATTCCCTATGTGGCTTTGAACAGCAGCGGTACGGCCATTGGCTCCGGTGTGGTCTCCATCGGCGTGGTGGACAGCGTGAAGAAGTTTACGGATATCTCTACCTCCACCTGGTGCTATAAGTATGTTACGGAGCTTGCCAGCGCCAATGTTATCTCCGGCTACAGCAACGGAACGTTCCAGGAGAAGAATACCATTACTTACGGCGCGGCCCTGAAGCTCATCATGCTGGCGGCGGGCTACGGCGAGCAGGCCCCCACGGTGAAGGGCAGCCCCTTCAGCGGCTATCTGGCGAAGGCCAAGGCTGCCGGACTGGTGTCCGGCAATCCCAAGCTGAACGGGCCTATCACCCGTCTGCAGATCGCGCAGATCGCCGCCAAGGCGTTGAAGCTTTCTACCACCGGTCTGCCCAGCAAGAAACCCTTTACCGACACCAATGACGTCTATGTGCAGGCGCTGAATGCCGCCGGTATCATTGAGGGGTACTTCTCCAACGGCACCAGCACTTATAAGCCCAACAACACCCTGACACGCGGTCAGGTCTCTGCCATCGTGTGGAGAATGAAAAATTCCGTACAGTAAAAACAGAATACTTGTGGAACCACGCGGTCAGCCGAGAGACTGACCGCGTGGTTTTTTAGGTCGATAGAGCGCATGACTGCAAGCGGCGGGGGAGCCGTGATTCTGAATTTTCTGTGCCTCCTTTGCCGTCTTGAAGCGGGGATCTGTGGGGCCCGCTTGAATTTCCGCATGGTATTGATATAATAAGCATATACAGATGTGCTTGCTTATGGCATTGAGGTCTCCTTTGAAAGCCTGCTCCAATGTATCCATGTGCGGCGTCCGGCTTCGGCCATGGCCGGAACCAGTGGAGGTCTTGTATTTTGCGTGTGTTGGCATGGCCGCGGAATAAAAAATCGAGAGGTGAATGGGATGAAACGCAGAATCTTGAGGTATGTTTGCTGCTGGCGCTGCTGCTGACCGCCTGCGGCGGGCAGAACAGGGAGCCGGAGAATCCGCCGGCTGCGAAGCCGTCGACACCGGGGGAGGAGGCAGCGGAACCTCCCGATGAAATACCGGAACCTGAACCTGCAAAGCCGGAGGAAAAAGAGCCGCTGAGTCTGGAAGATGTGCTGACAGACATCTACACCGTGTCACCCGGCACGGCGGGCAGCTCTCTGCGGACCACCTATGCCGCCGGAGAGCTGCTGGACTGGATCGATGTGAACTCGGTGGAGCAGGAGGACGTATTCAGGTGGATAGATGAAAACGTGCCCATGGAAAACGCTGCGGAGCTGGCCCGGGCATGGGCGGCGGTGCTGACGGAGGCGGAGGCCCTCATGCGGGGCGATGAGACGGCCTATGACGCACTGGATGACGCGGGCTATACCCTGGAACAGCCGTACCGCAGCACGGGCCGGGTGAAGTGGGCGGCGTGGAAGCTGCTCCCCCTGTTTACGCAGATTTTAGACCGTACGGAACGCACGGAGTACCGCTACGAAGCGCCGGGGGATTACAGCGCTGTGACGGAGGAAGCCCTTGCGGGTATCTGGGTGGACGATGCAGGTACCACCGTTCTGCTGTTTTCCGAGGACGGCTGCCGCATCGTGTATCCGGAACTGGAGTTGCTTGGCGAAACCGCCTATGCCTTCCGCGTCCGGGACCGCAGCAGCGTGGGATACTGTCCGGCGTTGGACATTGACTATCTGCAAAATGACTTTTCCACTCCGCTTGTTTACTACGTGTCCGGCATCGACGATACCCACTTCTGGAGCAACACCCAGAATAAATGCTTCCGCAGACTGGCGTAAAAGGGGCGCGGAAAATCGGCCCTATCAAATGTGCCCTTGCAGGCGTGGACGCTTTTTCTGCGTGATTTTTCACACATATAAGTTGACGCAGCCGTCTCTGGGATGCTCTCCCGGAGACGGCTGCGTTGTTTCAGTCT
>ERZ773221.3065-NODE-3065-length-11745-cov-4.811805_pt1 | contig 11745 bp, 8 predicted proteins | sample MGYA00580994_ERZ773221 | MGnify/ENA primary metagenome ERZ773221 (study PRJEB29015, sample SAMEA2737758) | human gut metagenome | biome: human gut; feature: human-associated habitat; material: faeces | place: China | collected 2012 ... | reverse complement strand
GCATTGAATCCGGCGGTGTAAAGCTGATCGAGATCAGCGATAACGGCACCGGCATTGATGCCGAGTATATCCCAACGGCCTTCATCCGCCACGCCACCAGCAAAATTGAAAAGCCAGATGACCTGAACAGCATCCACACACTGGGCTTCCGGGGTGAAGCATTGGCTTCCATTGCCAGCGTGGCGCGGGTAGAGCTGCTCACCCGCACCGAGGTGGACGAGTTTGCCACCTGCTACCGCATCTCCGGCGGTGAGGAGCAGGGCAGGGAGCCTGCCGCCCGTGCTGTGGGCACCACCATCCGGGTGCAGGACCTGTTCTACAACACCCCCGCCCGCATGAAGTTCCTCAAAAAGGACTCCAGCGAGGGCACCTTTGTGGCAGATAACGTGGGTCATGTGGCGCTCAGTCACCCGGAGGTCAGTGTCAAGTTCATCCGGGAAGGCAAGCTGCAATACGTCACCCCCGGCGATGGTCAGCTGCGCAGCGCCGCCTACGCGGTGCTGGGGCGGGAGTTCAGCCGCGACCTCATCGAGGTGCACTTCGAGGAAGGGCTGTACCGGGTTACCGGCTTGATCACCCCGCCCAAGAGCTGCCGCGCCAGCCGCAGTATGCAGCATTTCTACATCAATGGCCGCTATGTGCGCAACCGTACCATCATGGCGGGCATGGAGATGGCCTTTAAGGGAACGACCATGCAGGGCAAGTTCCCGGGCGGCATCTTGCTGCTGGAAATGCCCACCGACCTTGTGGACGTCAATGTCCACCCTGCAAAGATCGAAGCCCGCTTTGCCCGGGAAAATGACGTGTTCGATGTTGTTTACCATGCGGTCAAGCTGGCGCTGGCACAGCCCGGCACCGGGGAACGCCGCTTTACCTTTGAAGCGGACGAAAAAGAGAAAACTGAAAAAGAAAACGATACTCAGAGTGAAAATGCTGTAAAGAATAATCACTTTACAGGACTTTCCGCCGTCATTCCAGGTCAGGCAGACCCCGGCACGCTGCCCGCGCAGCGCTGGGAAGCCCCGCAGCCGCCGCGCCCTGCCGCTGCACCGGTGAAAACCCCGTCTTTTACGGCAGACACCCCGCCGGTACAGCCCGCACCGCCTGCCCGCGCGGCGGCTGTGCCTTCGTGGCGGCAGTCTGCCCCCGCAGAGGACATTCTGGACCCGGTGGTCACCCTCCACAGCCCGGAAAAACTGGATGCAACCAAAGTCCAGAGCGCACCGCAGCCCTTCCGGGCTGCTGCTGCTGAAACACAGCTGGATGTGCGCCCGGAGACGGACGCCGCAGCCGACCCGCCTCTGGATCACATGGCGGCATGGAACACCATGCCCGCTGCCCCGGAGGTCGAAGCCGCAACGGTGCCCTATCAGCCGGAGGAGCCGGTGCAGTCCGAGCAGCCGGAACAGCTGGGCTTTGATGTACCGCAGGGGGAAGAGCCGCTGCGCTATGTGGGCGAAGTTTTCCGCACCTATATTCTGGCCGAGCGGGGTGACGAGCTGTGTCTGATCGATAAGCACGCCGCCCACGAGCGTCAGCTGTACGAAAAGCTGGCCGCGAACTACGGCAACGTGCCCAGCCAGCTGTTGTTGCAGCCCGCCGCCATCGACCTCTCTGCAGAGGAAAAGCAGGCGCTGCTGGAAAATCAGCCCCTGCTGGAAAACGCCGGGCTGGATGTGGCGGACTTTGGCGGCAGTACGGTGCTATTGCGCGCTGTGCCTGCGGACGTAGAGCCGCAGAATGCCGAGGATCTATTGGTAGAGATCGCCGACCGCCTGCTCAAGGGCAGCCGGGACGCGCTGAACGAGCACACCGAGTGGGTACTGCACTCCATCTCCTGTCGCGCCGCCATCAAGGCAGGGGACAAGTCCTCTCCGCAGGAGCTAATGGCACTGGCCGAAAAGATCCTCTCCGGCGAGGTGCCGCCCTTCTGCCCCCATGGCCGTCCCTGCGTGCTCAAGCTTACCCGAAAGGAGTTGGAAAAGCAGTTTGGACGCATCGTATAATGCAAAACCTGCCGTGGTGGCTGTGGTAGGCCCCACCGCCACCGGCAAGACCGCGCTGGGCGTTGCGCTGGCGCAGCAGTTTTCCGGCGAGGTCATCAGCGCCGACTCCATGCAGATCTACAAAGGTCTGGATGTGGGCACCGCTAAGGTCACCCCGCAGGAGACCTGCGGCATCCCGCACCACGGCGTGGACATCCTCACCCCGGAAAAGACCTTCAGCGTGGCGGATTTCACCGCGCTGGCAGGGGAGTATATCCAGGATATCACTGCCCGGGGGCATCTGCCGCTGCTGGTAGGCGGCACCGGACTGTATGTGCAGAGCCTTTTGTACGGGGTGCGCTTCACCGCCGAAAAAGCCCCGGATGGTCTGCGCGAGCAGCTGACCGCTGAACTGGAAGCCAACGGCCCGGAAGCCATGTACGCAAAACTGCAAGCCGTGGACCCGGAAGCCGCCGCTGCCATCCACCCCAATAATAAGGTACGGGTGCTGCGGGCGCTGGAGCACTACCGCGCCACCGGCAAGCGTCTCAGCGAACAAAAGGCCGATTCGCTGCCGCCGGAGCGCCCCTACCGCAGCCTTGTGCTGGGGCTGGATTTCCCGGACCGCGCAGCGCTGTACCGCCGCATCGACCTGCGGGTGGACAAAATGCTGGAGGCCGGGCTTTTGGCCGAGGCAGAATACGTCTGGCATAACCGCGAAGCCTTCCGCACCGCCGCACAGGCCATCGGCTATAAAGATTTTTTTCCGTATTTCCAGCAGACCGCCACGCTTGAGGTCTGCACTGAAAAGCTCAAACAGGCCTCCCGCAACTACGCCAAGCGCCAGCTGACATGGTTCCGCCACATGGACGGGGTCACATGGCTGGACGCCGGAGCGGCAGACGTGCGGCAGACTGCCTTGCGTCTGACCCAAGACTTTTTATCGAAAGGATGATCCTTATGCCGGAAACCCCTCAGGAACTGCGCCACAAGTTTTCTGCGCTTACCACGCTGGCGGCTGTGCTGGCCACCTTTTTGCTGGCGGCGGCAGCGTATGTCTGCTGGCAGGCGGCGCACATCCTTTTCCCCCAGAACGTCTACGAAACGGCGCTGCCCATCACCATCTCCGATACCATTGAAGCGGACGGCGTGCTACTGTTTGACGAAACCTGCATTTCCGGCAGCGGCAATCTGGGCTACCTTGTCTCGGACGGCGAGCGGGTGTCGGCAGGCACTGCCGTTGCAGAGCTGTATACCGATGCCAATCAGGCGGTGCTGCGCCAGCAGCTGACCCAGCTCACCAGCCAGATCGACCTGTTGCAGCGCTCCCAGAACACCGCAGCCACCCAGCTGGACGGCTTGCTCAAGGAGCGCTCCGGTGCGCTGTATGACCTGCTGGACGCACTGGACACCGCCCAATACAGCGATGTGGACGAAAGCACCGATGCCTATTTGCTGGCGCAGAACAAGCTGTGGATCACCACCGGCGATACCGCCGGCTTTGCGGATCAGATCGCGCTGCTTGCCCAGCAGGCACAGACCGTGCAGGCACAGCTGGGCAACCCCACCCAGATCGCCGCCCCCACTACCGGCTACTTTGTCCGAGCTGCCAGCAGCGGACGGCTGAATGCCGGTGCTGCGGACATTCTGGCGCAGAGCCCGGAGCAGCTTAAAGCCTATCTGGACTCTGACCCCGAGATGCCGCTGGATGGCTGTGTAGGTAAGCTGGTGGCCGGGTTCAGCTGGCAGTACGCCGGGGTATGCTCCGCAAAGCAGGCCGAAAAGCTGCTGGGCGCGGACGGTAAGCCCCTGCGCACGGCGGTGGAAATCAGCTTCCCCGGCCAGAGCGATGCTGCCTTGCGCGCCACTGTCGCCGAGGTGACCATTGATGCAGAGCAGGATATTGCCCGCTTTGTGCTGCAATGCAACTCCATCAACGGCGATGTGCTGTGCCTCAACCACGCTCGCGCCCGTATCAGCACCAGCGAGAGCACCGGTCTGCGGGTGCCTGCCGCAGCAGTGCACTACCTGAAAGAGGACGGCACCGAGGCCGAAACGCAGGGCGAAAACTACATTCCCGGTGTGTACGTGAAACTTGGCAACATTGCCCGCTTCTGCCCGATCGACCCGGTGGACGCAGACCATCCCCTCATCACAGACGGCGATTACATCCTTGTTCTGCCCGAAGGGACCGAGGGCTCGGTCAGCAAGGTGAGGCTTTATGACGAAATAATCGTTTCCGGACAAAATTTGTATGATGGAAAGCTTTTGTAGTTATTGACATCTGAGGCAAAAAATCCGATAATAGATAAAGCTATTATTTGCATTCTTTTGCAGAGAACGCCAGGCAGCACCAAGCTGCCCGAATGAAAGGAGCAGATTGTATGTCTTTTCTTGACAGCATCAAGAAGGGTCTGTTTGACCAGGAAGACGATTATGAGGATCAGTACATCGATGACGGTCCCCAGATGGTGAACAATAACAACGGCGTCGGCCTCGGTGCGGACGACGAAGCTGAGGAACATACCGAGGGCACCAACAAGAAGAACGGCAAGGTGGTCAACATCAATGCCACCACTCAGCTCAAGGTGGTGCTGGTAAAGCCGGAGCGCTTTGAGGATGCAAGCACCATTGCCGACCATCTGAACAACAAGCGCACGGTCGTGCTCAATCTGGAGTCTACCAACAAGGAAGTCTCCCGTCGTCTGGTGGACTTTTTGTCCGGTGTTGCCTATGCCAACAACGGCCAGATCAAGCGGGTGGCCAACAGCACCTTTATCATCACACCATATAATGTAGACATCATGGGCGATCTGCTGGACGAGCTGGAGAACAATGGCGCGTTCTATTGATCAGCATGATCCACAGCCCAAAGCCGTGCGCGGGTTCATTCCCGCACGCACGGATGAAGAACGCTATCTCATGCGGCATATCGAGGATCTGGCCCGCACGGCCTTTTCCCGGGAGATCGCACGGTACTCCGGTTTTCTGAGCGACCGTGAGCAGGATCTTGCCCGTGCAGCGCTGGGGCGTGCGGACGTAGAGGAAGGCTTCCGCTTTGAGGGCGGCTGGCCGCAGGCGGAACGCCGGATCCTCTGTCTGGAGCCCGAGTACAGCTATGGGGAAAACCCCATCCGCTGCGTGCGGCTGCAATGCCGGGCTCTGCCCGGGGCCGCGCTGCCCGCGCACAAGGACTATCTGGGTAGCCTGATGGGTCTGGAACTGAAGCGCGAAGCGCTGGGAGACATCGTTCTGCCGGAGGATCAGCCGGGCACAGCGTATGTGTTTGCGCTGGAACCGGCAGCACAGCTCATCTGCCGGGAGCTGTTTCAGGCCGGGCACACCGAGCTGACCACTGAGCTGCTGGAACCGGACGAGATACCGTCCTTCCCGCAGGCCCGGCGCGAGCTGCGCAGCGCTACCGTGTCGTCTCTGCGGCTGGACGCTGTGCTTGCGGCCATGCTGCGGTGCAGCCGGGGGCAGGCGTGTGAGCTGATCGCGGCCGGCAGGGTGGAGATCAACCATCTGCCTGCCGAAAAACCCCATGCGCCGGTGTATGAGGGCGATGTTTTTACCGTGCGGGGCAAGGGCCGCTTTGGCCTGACGGCACTGCCCGGAAAAAGCAAAAAAGACCGGTCGATCATCGAATTTTTTCAATATTAAAAGCAACGGGAGGAAATGACTATGCTGACTCCGCAGGATGTCCGTTCTGTGCAATTTGAGAAAAACCTCCGCGGCTACCGCACAGAGGACGTAGACCGTTTTCTGGATAAGGTGGAAGAACAGCTGCGGGACGACGATGCGCAGGCGGAACAGCTTCGCAAGCAGATTGCGGACCTGACTGCTGAAAACCAGAAGCTGCACGATGAACTGAAGAGCTTTGAGGCAGATGGTGAAATGCTCAAGAGCGCGCTGATCAATGCACAGCGCATGGGCGAAAATGTCATCCGCGAAGCAAACCAGAAAGCAGAAGAGATCATCCATCGTGCAAATCTGCGCGGTGATGATATCATCCGCGATGCCAACGAACTGCTGCAGAAGGCAAACGACCGTGCAGACGAGATCGAGAACGAAGCAAACGAGAAGCGCCTTGCAGAGGAGCGCGAGTATGACCGCGTGCGTCTGGAAGTGACCCGCTTCAAGTCTGATGTGCTCAACCTGTACCGCAGCCATGTGGAGTCGCTGAGCCGTCTGCCGGAGTTCCAGAAGGAAACGGCTGCACAGGATGCCGAACAGGCAGAGCCTGCTGCAGAGGAAAGTGAGCCTGCCGCTGCAGCCCAGCCGCAGGCAGCGGACGTGCAGGAGCCGGAAGCAGAGCCTGCACAGCCCGCACAGGAAGATGCAGAATCTGCTGCCGTTGTTGAAGATGACGACGACAAGGCAGCTGACAGCAGCGAGGATTTCTGGGCAAAGGATGAGAGCCAGCTCAAGCTGGACCCGCCGCCCGCGCCTCCTGCTGATTTTAAGCCGGACGAGCCGGACTACGATGCTTTTCAGGGTGTCAAGTTCAGCGAGTAAGGCAACCCCATAAGGAAATATAGAGGAGAGTGTAAACCATTGGCTAAGAACAAATCGCAGTACGATAGTACTCTGAACCTGCCCAAGACCCTGTTTGAAATGCGTGCCGGCCTGCCCAAGAAGGAGCCGGTCATGCTGAAGGATTGGGACGACAACGACCTGTACAATCAGCTCATGAAGCACAACGAGGGCAAGCCGCAGTTCATCCTGCACGACGGCCCTCCGTACGCAAACGGTAATATCCACATGGGTACTGCCCTGAACAAGATCATCAAGGATATCATTATCCGCGATAAAAACATGGAGGGTTTCCAGGCTCCCTATGTGCCCGGCTTTGATACCCACGGCCTGCCAATCGAGCTGAAGGCTCTGTCCTCCGTCGGTGATAAGAAGAAGGACATTTCCAAGCTGGAACTGCGCCAGATCTGCGAAAAGTTTGCTACCGAGCACATCGATATCATGAGCGACCAGTTCAAGCGTCTGGGCGTTATCGGCGATTTCGAGCATCCGTATCTGACCCTGAAGCCTGAGTTCGAGGCACGCCAGATCGAGATCTTTGGCGAGATGGCAAAGAAGGGCTACATCTACAAGGGCCTGAAGCCCGTGTACTGGTGCCCGGACTGCCGCACGGCTCTGGCAGAGGCCGAGATCGAGTACGGCGAGGACGACTGCGATTCCATCTTCGTGCGTTTCCACGTCTCTCAGGACCCCAACGGTGTGCTGGCAAAGCACGGCATCCCGATGGACAAGACCTACTTCGTCATCTGGACCACCACCACTTGGACTCTGCCCGCTAACGAGGCGATCTGCCTGAACGGCCAGTTCGAGTACTCCTTCGTCAAGATCGGCGATGAGTTCCACATCATGGCCACCGAACTGGTCAAGAGCGTCATGGATGCCTGCCACATCGAGAACTACGAGATCGTGGGCGAGCCGGTCCCCGGTACCGAGTTCGAGCTGATGCGCTATAACCACGTCTACCTGCCCAAGGAGGGCTGGGTCATTCTGGGCGACCACGTCACGCTGGAAAGCGGTTCCGGCTGCGTTCATACCGCAGGCGGCCACGGCGTGGACGACTTCAACGTCTGCCAGAAGTATCCGCAGGTGCCCATCACCGTCCCCGTGGACGATGGCGGCTATCTGACCGAGCTGGCCGGCAAGTATGCGGGTCAGCGCGTGTGGGCTGCCAACAAGACCATTCTGGCCGATTTGACCGAGTCCGGTGCTGTCATGGGTCAGGTGCACATCAAGCATCAGTACCCGCACTGCTGGCGCTGCCATCACCCCATCATCTTCCGTGCAACGGAACAGTGGTTCTGCTCCATCGCAAAGTTCCGCGAGGATGTCTACAAGGCCATCGACACCGTTACCTGGATGCCGGATTGGGGCCATGACCGCATGAAGGGCATGGTGCGCGACCGCAACGACTGGTGCATCAGCCGCCAGCGCACCTGGGGCGTGCCCATTCCCGCATTCTATTGCAAGAAGTGCGGCACCTACCACATCACCGATGCCACCATCAAGGCTGTCAGCGACCTGTTCCGCAAGGAAGGTTCCGATGCATGGTATAAGTACGAAGCCGAGCAGATCATCCCCGCAGGCGAAGTGTGCGAAAAGTGCGGTGCTTCCGAGTGGACCAAGGACACCGACATCATGGATGTCTGGTTCGACTCCGGCTCCACCCACGCCGCTGTGCTGGAGGAGCGCCCCGAGCTGCGCTTCCCGGCTGATATGTATATGGAAGGCGGCGACCAGTTCCGCGGCTGGTTCCAGTCCAGCCTGCTGACCAGCGTTGCAAGCAAGGGCTGCGCACCCTATAAGTCTGTTCTGTGCCACGGCTGGGTCGTGGACGAGCAGGGCAAGCAGATGCACAAGAGCGCCGGCAACGGCGTGGAGCCCAGCGAGATCATCAAGGACTACGGCGCTGATATCATCCGTCTGTGGGTGGCTTCTTCCGACTACACCGTGGATGTGCGTGCCGGCAAGAACATCTTCAAGCAGCTGAGCGAGGCTTACCGCAAGATCCGCAACACCGCCCGCTTCATTCTGGGCAATCTGGACGGCTTTGATCCCAACACCGACTGTGTGGCTGACGATCAGCTGCAGGAGATCGACCGCTGGGCACTGGCTGCTCTGGATGACCTGATGGTCAACACCAGCGCAGGCTACGCTGTGTACGACTTCAACAAGGTCTATCATGCAGTGTACAACTTCTGCGTTGTTGCAATGTCCAACTTCTATCTGGATGTGACCAAGGATCGCCTGTACTGCACCAACGGCGCAGGCCGCAAGGCTGCTCAGACCACCATGTACAAGATCCTTGTGGCTCTGGACAAGATCATTGCGCCCATCCTGTGCTTCACCAGTCAGGAGATCTGGGACTTCATGCCCAAGACTGAGGGCATGAACAAGTACGTTGTCTTTGAGGAGATGCCCAAGGCCGGCCAGTATGCCGCCGATGAAGCCTTCAAGGCAAAGTGGGCTCAGCTGATCGCCGTCCGTGATGAGGTGAAGAAGGTTCTGGAGCAGGCCCGTGCCGAAAAGGTCATCGGTGCTTCTCTGGAGGCTGCCGTCACCCTGTACTGCAATGATACTGTGTACAGCCTGCTCAACAGCATCCCCATGGACGAGCTGGCCGACCTGATGATCGTCTCTCAGGTAGAGCTGGTCAAGGGCGAAGGCGGCGCTGCAAGTGCTGTTGAAGGCCTGGGCGTTGCTGCTGCACATGCCACCGGCGAAAAGTGCGAGCGCTGCTGGAAGTATTCTTCTTCCATCGGCAGCCATGCCGCACATCCCACCCTGTGCGCACGCTGCGCCAGCGTTGTGGAAGCCTAAGCGTTCCGCATAAAACAATGTTTTAAAGGGCGGCGCTCCCTTATACCGGGGAGCGCCGTTTTTTATACTGAATGATTTTGGGAGTATCCTATGGCATTTGTTGTTTTTAATCTGCTCGCGGCTGCGGCACTCATTGGCATCGATCAGGCCATCAAGCTGTGGGCCACAAATGTGCTGCAGCCGGTGGGAGCCATGCCGCTGATCCCCCATGTGGTGGAGCTGCGGTTCGTGCTCAACCCGGGCATGGCGTTCAGCCTGCTCAGCGGCAAGCAGCTGTTCCTCATCATCGCTACCAGCATAGCGCTGATCCTTGTGGCCTACGGGCTGTTCTTCCGCAGCCGCGGCAGATACCTGCAGCAGGCCGCACTGCTGCTGATCCTTGCCGGCGGCATCGGCAACCTGATCGACCGTGTGCTCAACGGCGAGGTGGTGGACTACATCAATCTGCTGTTCATGCAGTTTGCGGTGTTCAATTTTGCGGATATCTGCGTGTGTGTGGGCGTGGGCCTCTGGGTGCTGGTAATTTTTCTGGAAGAGCTGCACGCTGAGAACGGGCAGTCCCCGAAGGAGCAGTGAGCCATGGAACAGCGTGAATTTGTGGTGGAGCAGGAGACGGCAGGCCAGCGCATCGACCGCTTTCTGAGCGGCGAGGACACCGGCCTTTCCCGGTCTGCTCTGCAGGCGCTGGTGGCCGACGGTCATGTGTTGTGCAACGGCAGGCTGGTTGCCAAAAGCCTGAAGCTCAAGGCGGGCGACACCATCGTTTTGGAAATTCCGGACGCAAAGCCCATTGAGGCCGTGCCGCAGGACATCCCGCTGGAAATCGTCTATGAGGACGAGCATCTGCTGGTGGTCAACAAGCCCAAAGGCATGGTGGTGCACCCGGCTCCCGGCAACCCGGACGGCACGCTGGTGAACGCGCTGCTGTGGCACTGCAAGGGAAGCCTGTCCGGTATCGGCGGCGAGATTCGCCCCGGCATCGTGCACCGCATCGATAAGGACACCAGCGGCCTGCTGGTGGTGGCAAAGGACGATGCAACGCACATCGGCCTTTCCCAGCAGATGGCGGTGCACAGTGTGGAGCGCGCGTATCGCACCATCGTGTACGGCGGCTTTGCACAAGATGAGGGCTTTGTGGAAAGCAATCTGGGCCGCAGCAAGACCGATCGCAAAAAGATGGCGGTCTACCCGGCCAGTGAGCCGCACACCAAATATGCCTATACCGGCTATCAGGTGCTGGAACGGCTGAACAACTTTACCATGCTGGAATGCCGCCTGAAGACCGGCCGCACCCATCAGATCCGCGTGCACATGGCATCCATCCAGCACCCGGTGGCGGGCGACCCGGTGTATGGCCCGCACAATTGCATCACCAGCCTGCACGGCCAGTGTCTGCACGCCAAAACGCTGGGCTTTGTGCACCCGATCACCGGCGAACATCTGCGGTTCGATTCGGAATTGCCGGAATACTTCACTCATTTTCTTGCAACGCTCAGGAGGGGAACGGTATGAACCATCTTTCTTCAACGCTTGTACTGTGTGATCTGGACCATCTGCTTTTGGGTGCCGACGGCAACCTGACGCAGGTGGTGCGGGATGTGCTGCAGCTGTTCGTCCGCCGCGGCGGACGTTTTACGGTGTTTTCCCAGCGCACGCCGCGGGCAGTGCGGTCCATTCTGGGCAGTGTGCGGCTCAGCGCTCCTGCGCTGGTGTGCGGCGGTGCCATGACCTACCATTTTGCCGATGGCACCCGCCGGACGCTGTGCAACTTTGCCGGGCAGGACGCCGACCTGTTCACCCGCCTGCCGGACGCAGCAGGCGTGGGCGTCGCTTTGCAGATGACCGATGGCACCACCCGGGTGTTGCGCATGAGTGAGGCGCTGGAACGCCATCTGCGGCAGGAATGGACCCCCTATCTGCTGGCGAATGCAGCGGATATCAAGGGGGAAGAAGTGCTGCGGGTGCTGCTGTATCAGGACAGCAAGGCCGTGCCCATGATCTCGCTGCTGGAAAAATCGCTGGGGGATCGTACAGCGGTGCTGCTGGGCGAGCGTGCCGCAGCAGATACCCTGATCCTGACGCCCAGAACCGTTTCCGGCCACGAAATGCTGGATGCTGTGTGTATGCCGGTGGGCATCAATCCGGAGGATGTTCTGGTGCTGGCGGGCGGCATGTCCATGCTGGAGCTGGTGCGCAATGCCAGCCAGAGCGTGGCGGCGGCAGATGCTCCGCCAGAGCTGCGTCTTGCTGCGCAAAAGGTCACCCTGACCGATGCTGCGGCAGGCTCTGCGGTGGAAGTGCTGTACCGTATGGTACGGGATGCTGAAAATTTAGCGTAAAATTTGTGCAAGGCTTCTGCATATTCTTTCGCAGAAGCCTTTCTTTTTGGGGGAAAGTCAGGTACAAT
>ERZ773221.3059-NODE-3059-length-11759-cov-10.120215_pt1 | contig 11759 bp, 9 predicted proteins | sample MGYA00580994_ERZ773221 | MGnify/ENA primary metagenome ERZ773221 (study PRJEB29015, sample SAMEA2737758) | human gut metagenome | biome: human gut; feature: human-associated habitat; material: faeces | place: China | collected 2012 ... | reverse complement strand
GGGCCGCCATCTCCTCGTCGATGCGGGGGTTATACTTCATGGTGCAGGAGCCCAGCGGATAAAAGCCGCAGTTGACGCCGTGGACGTGCTGGCACAGCTCCGTGTAGTGGCGGCTCAGATCCACCTCGCTGAGCTCCGGCAGGGCCGGGGCCTCCTGCCGCCGCAGCTCCTGCGGCAGCTGCACCTCCTCCACGTCGCACCGGGGCAGGATGCTGCACCGGCGGCCGGGAACGCTCTTTTCAAAGATCAGCTTCATTTGCTCAGCACCTCCTTCACCACGGCGGCGGTCTCATCCAGCACGGCACGGGATACCTTCTCCGTGGCGCACCACAGGATACCGCCCTCTACCGGCAGGCCGCCCAGAATACCGTGCTGCTCCAGCGCCTCCAGAACCTCCGGCACACGGGGAAGCTCCGTGACGAACTCATGGAAATACTCCCCCGGATACCGCAGGGACACGCCGGGGATGGCGCACAGGGCCTTTGCCAGATAGTGTGCCTTGGACAGGCACTGCCGTGCGGCCTCCGCCATGCCCTCCGGCCCCATGGCTGCCATATAGACGCTGGCCGTCAGGGCGCACAGGGCCTCGTTGGAGCAGATGTTGCTGCTGGCCTTCTCCCGGCGGATGTGCTGCTCGCGGGCCTGCAGAGACAGGACGAAGCAGCGCTGACCACGGCTGTCCACCGTCTGGCCCACGATGCGGCCGGGGAGCTTGCGCATATGCTTTTGCACCGTGGCCATAAAGCCCAGATACGGGCCGCCCCAGCCAAGGGGCATCCCCAGAGGCTGCCCCTCACCTACGGCCACATCAGCGCCGCAGTCTCTGGGGGTCTTGAGGATGGCGGCGGCAATGGGGTTCACCCCCAGAATATACAGAGCGCCCCCCTGATGGATGATCTCGCCCAGCGCCTCAGCCTCCTCCAGCTGACCGAAGAAGTTGGGCTGCTGGATGTACACGCCGGAGACGTCGCCCCCGGCCAGCATCTGACGCAGGGCCTCCGGGTCCGTGCGGCCGTCCTTCACGGGGACGACACGCAGCTCGTCGCCGGTGCCGTAGCAGTAGGTGCGGACGGTGTTGATGGTGTCCGGGTGGGCCGCAGCGGAGATCAGCGTTACCCGGCGCTTGCGATCCCGGCACATGGCGGCGGCCTCGGCGGCGGCAGTGGCGCCGTCATAGACGGAGGCATTGGACACGTCCATGCCTGTCAGCTGGCAGATCATGGTCTGATACTCAAAGATGGACTGCAAAATGCCCTGACTCATCTCCGCCTGATAGGGGGTGTAGGCGGTGAGGAACTCCTCCTTGGCGGGGACATACTTCACCAGCGAGGGGATGTAGTGGTCATAGGCTCCGGCGCCCCGGAGAACGGCGGAGTAGGCGGTGTTCCGGGCGGCCATAGCGGTCATGGTGCGGCTGACCTCCAGCTCGCTCATGCCCTCCGGCAGGTCCAGCCCGTCCCGCAGCAGCATCTCCTCCGGCACGTCCCGGTACAGCTGGCGGAAGTCGTGAAGGCCGATGGCCTCCAGCATCTCCTGCCGCTGGGCGGGCGTGGAGGGAACATAGCTTCCCATATCAGCCCTCCTGCTGGCAGAAGGCCTCGTAGCCGTCGGCGTCCAGCAGCTCCTCCGTGGCGGTGACGCCCTCCGCCTTGATGATCCATGCGTCGTAGCACTGGCTGTTCAGCAGCTCCGGAGCGTCCAGCAGCTCCTCATTGACGGCGCACACCGTGCCGGACACAGGGCTTACCAGATCGCTGACGGCCTTCACGGACTCCACGTCGCCAAAGGCCTCACCGGCGGTGACCTCATCGCCCTCGCCGGGCAGGTTCACAAACACCACGTCGCCCAGAGCGTGCTGGGCAAAGTCAGAGATGCCGATCACAGCCACACCGTCCTCGGTGTGGATCCACTCGTGGGACTTGGAATACTGCAAATGGGTGGGATAGTTCATGATGTGTTCCTCCGTTTTCGTTTCAAATATTCAAATCTGCTGATTTAGGTGTGTTTCATTAGACGTGTTCCGCCGGGATCAGAAGCCGATCTGGCCCATGAACTGCTCCAGCGCCGTCTGGAACTCCGGGCCGTCGAAGCAGTAGTGCATGGTGGTGTAGCGGCTGCGGAGACGGGAGACCTCCTGCCCTACGTCCTTTCCACGCAGGATGCAGTCCGCCATCAGACCGGCCAGCTCCGTGAACTCCGTCTGGCCGAAGCCAAACCGGGTCATTTCGCTGACGCCCATCCGCAGAGCACCGGAGGCGGTGAAGCCCTCCTCGTCGGGGGTGGCCTGATAGTTGACGATGATGTTGTTCTCCTCCAGCCGCTCGGCTACCTCCGGGCCGGTGCCGTAGCCCACGTCCACCAGCACCTGATGGGTCTCGGTGTAGCCGATGGTGGGGTCGCCCAGCACGTGGAGACCCGCCTCATGGAGGGCCTTGGCAAAGTACTTGGCGTTGTCAATGACGGCCTTCTGATAGCTGTCCTTGAAGTAGTTCATCTCATAGGCCGCCATCAGCAGACCCAGCTGGGTCCCCAGATGGTGGTTGGAGACGCTGCCGGGGAAGGCACGGGACTGGATGGTCTCCCACAGCCCCCACTTCAGATCCTCCCGGCGATAGTTGACGCCGATGACGCCCCGCTGGGGGCCGAAGAAGGTCTTGTGGGTGGAGCCGGTGACGATCTCAGCGCCCTCCTCAAAGGGCTTCTGGAAGTGGTCACCCACCAGACCCAGCACATGGGCCATGTCGTACATGATGGTGGTGGGGATATTCTGCTCCGTGACGAAGCGGCGGATCTCCGCCACCGGCTCCCGGCGCAGCACCATGCTCTTGCCGAAGATGATAAGCTCCGGACGATAGCGGTCGATGACCTTCTTGGTCTCCTCTACATCGATGCGGAACAGATCGTCCCGGCACACGGGGAAGTTCACCACGGCGGTGCGCTCGGTCACCGGATCCACGGCGATGTAGTCCTTCAGAGCGCCCATGGGTTGGGCCGACAGGTGGCCGCCACGGATGATGTGGTTGTTCAGCACATAGCCCAGCCGCTGGGGAGTATGCTTGCGGTCCAGACGGTTTTTCCAGTCCATCAGGGCGGAGAAGGTAGCCATGTTGCTCATCTGCCCGCTGATGACACGGGTCTCCACCTGGGTGCAGCCCAGATACTGCCGCATCTGCTCCGCCAGCAGCTGCTCCACGGTGTCGATGAACTTGGTGCCCTGATAGTAGAATACATCCTTATCATAGAAGGAGATGATCTTCTTGTGCTCAGCGTACCGGCAGGAGGGATCGCTGGCCGACAGCAGCTGTACCGCCCGGCTGGGGGTGTTCTCCGAAGGGATGAGGTTGATGCACTGGCGCTGGCGCCACTGGTGGTTATCCTGCGCCAGATGCAGCAGCTCCAGAGCCTTGGCGGCCCGGTCGGCGGGCTGAGACACCTCGTCCTCCGGCTGCCGGTACAACAAAGGGCGGGCATAGGGCGGAGCCCCCACGCTCATGTGACGGGCGGGGATCACGGCCTTCAGCCGGCGGCCCCGGATGTCCACCTCCACCACGTCGTCCGTCAGAACGTCGCTGTCCACATAGCACAGGCCGATGGCCCGCTTGGCGGTCTCCTGGGTGATGACCGTCTCCAGTCCCTCGCCCTCAGCAACGTAGTAGGGGACCATGGTGCCGCTGGTGACCCAGCCCACCTGCTTCTCGCCCCGGTATACCGCCATTCCGGCCCGCATGACGCCCCGATCCAGCAGAGCGATGGGCAGAATACGGCGGGGCAGGGCGGTGCAGTCGGAGAAATCCCGGTTCATGATGCGCCGGAAGGCGTCAAACTGCCGCTCCAGTGCCTTGCGGCCGATGAACTCCCCCTTCTGGGGCGCAAAGCTCACGGCGAACTTGGCCAGCGGCACGGCGAAAATGGGCATCCTCTGCCCGTCGGGATCCACGCCCATCTCATGGCCGTACAGGGGGAAGCCCGCCTCCATGCGGAGGGTGTCCCGTGCGCCCAGACCGGCGGGCCGGGCGCCCAGCTCCACCAGCCGGTTCCACAGCCACGCAGCGTCCTCGCTGCGGCAGTAGACCTCGTAGCCCAGAGGCTCGCCGGTGTAGCCGGTCTTGGCCACCTTCACCTCATGACCCTCGAAGGTCAGAGTGTTCAGGGCGTTCTTCATCGGCTCCGTCACCTGTACCCCGCCGGAGAGGGTGGTCAGCAGATCCTTGGACTTGGGGCCCTGCACGGCGATGGAGGCCCACCGGGAGGTGATGTCCGTGATGGTGCAGTCATAGTCCTTCACCACGGAGCGCAGATGCATCAGATCCTTCTCCGTGTTGGCGGCGTTCACCACCAGCAGGAATCGCTCCTCCTCGAAGCGATAGAGGTACGCATCGTCCACGGCTCCGCCGTCCTCGTCCGGCAGGATGCAGTACTGGGCCATGTTCAGATCCAGACCCGCCACGTTGCTGGACAGGACGTGCTGCAAAAATGCCAGCCGCTCCGGCCCCTCGATCAGCAGCCGCCCCATGTGGGACACATCGAACAGGCTGCAGAAGTGCCGGGTGTACAGATGCTCCGCCACGATTCCCGTGGGATACTGGACGGGCATTTCCCATCCGCCGAAATCCACCATGGAGGCACCGGCCGCCACATGGGTCTCGTACAGCTGGGTGCGTTTGAGTTCGCTCATGTTCCTTCCTCCTTATCATGTTTGTTCCGTTGTTTGTTCCGCTTGTTTTGCTCCGTTTGCTTCGTTTGTCCAGTCGCTGGACACATTCCGGACGCATCGCGGACAGGTCTTGGCGGTGCCTTGGACACGTTCCGGAAAGGTTTTGGACGCACAAAAAGGCGCAAAACCGCTTTCGGCAGTTTTGCGCCTCCGTTTTTGTACCTGAGAGATTCCCCGCCGGAGCGGGTTGCACCTTCGGCGTGCGGACAGGCCGCACTCTTCGGAGTATCGTCGTGGTCCGACCCTTTTGCCTGAGAGCTTCTGCATTCCCCTTCGGCGCCGCCGCAGCGGTCTCTCCCGGACCAGTCATCCGAACTCTGTTTGCTTGTCACCCATAGGCTACCATTTTGCGGCGGTGGTTGTCAAGAAAATTATGCCGCCCGGCGGGGTAAAAGCATGGGGGAATTTTTGAAAGAGACATATATGCCGCATGAACGCAAAGAACATATGAAATTAACTAGAATTTTGCACAAATCGGCAAAACCCTGTTGCAAAAAGGCGGGAAACGTGGTAGTATCTCTCATGGACCTGACAATTAGCAAGACGAAATGTCGAAGGGCAAAGGCTCTCCGGCCGCTGAGATTTGCCGAAAAACCACCATTGGTTGTGGCAAGGGCGAGCCAGAGAGTCTATATGTGCCATATGAGTTTTGGAAGGAAGCAGGAGGTGTTACAGGTGCGGCAACCCATTCGAAGCAGCACGGTGAAGCGGCTGATCGTTGTGCTGGCGATCCTGTTGGCGCTGAGCCTTGCGGCGCTGTGTGCCGTGCGGTATTACGGGCGGCAGGCAGGCCGGGCGGCAGAGGCCCCCGGCAACGGCATCCAGACGGCGGCGCAGCCCGCCGGCGCACCCGTTCCCACAGCGGCCCGGACCGGCAAGGTCACCATCCGGCTGTATGACCGCAGCCCGGAGTATAACCGGGAGTTCTCCGTGACCAATATGTTCCCCGGCGATGCCGAGACCCAGAACGACTGCGTGCAGGTAGATCACAAGGGCGACGTCACCGTCCACTTCCGGGCGGAGGTGCGCCCCGGCTATGAGAAGCTGGCGGAGGTGCTGAAGCTGCGGGTGTCCGTGGGCGGTAGTGTGGTGTATGACGGCCTGATGGCCGAGATGCCCGCCGCAGTGGATACCCCGCTGCCGGCCGGCAGCGATACGCTGGACTATCAGCTGACGGCGTATCTGGATACCAGCGTCGGCAATCCCTATATGTATCAGCAGCTGGTAGCGGACTTTTACTGGTGGGTGGCGGATAGCGAGGAGTTGGCTCCCCCTACCGGCGACACCATGCAGCCCCTGCTCTGGGGAGCGGCGGTGCTGGTGTCCGGTGCGGCACTGACGGTGCTGCTGCGTCGCCGCAGGGAGGTGTCCCATGACTGAGCGTAAGACCCGCAGCCGTCTAACCGGCGGCATCGTTGCGGTGATCGTGCTGGCGGTGTGTCTGGTGGTCACCACCGTGGCACTGGCCTATTCCATGATTTCCGTCCGGGACAACACCTTTGCCACCGGCGGCGTCCGTATCAACCTCAACGATGGCGAGCCGGTGATCCGGCCCGACGAGTTCTTGTTTGAGCCGGGCATGACGGTGAAGAAGGACTTCTTCATCGAAAACGACAGCACCGGCACGGTGTACTACCGGCTGTACTTCGCCGGTGTCTCCGGTGATCTGGCGGACGTGCTGGAGGTCACGGTGAAGGACGGGGACAAGACCCTCTACTCCGGGACCCCCACTCAGTTGGAGAACACACAGGCGGTGGACGATTTGCTGGCGGTGGGCCAGCGGCGAACGCTGACCATGTATTTCCACTTCCCGGAGGCGACCGGCAACAGCGCTCAGGCCAAGGATCTGACCTTTACCCTCTGTGCCGACGCCACCCAGACCAAGAACAACCCGCAGCGGCTGTTTGACTGATGTTGGGGAGACCGTTGCAGGAGAGAAAAGCCATGAAAAAAACCTTTGAAGTAATCAAGACCGTACTGACATGGCTGATCGTGCTGCTGGCGGTGTGCATGATGGTGTTCACCATCGTCTCCGTCACCACCTTTGACCGCAATGACCGGGCGTTGTTCGGCTACAAGATGTATATCGTGCGATCGGACTCCATGAGCGCCACGGATTTTAAGGCCGGAGACCTGATTCTGGTGCGGTCGGTGGATCCCGCTACTTTGCAGGAGGGGGATATCATCGCCTATACCTCGCAGGACACAGCCAGCTTTGGAGAGACCGTGACTCATAAGATCCGGTCCCTGACCACCGACGCAGACGGTCAGCCGGCTTTTATCACCTACGGTACCACCACCGATACCGACGACGAGATGCCGGTGACGTATCCCTATGTGCTTGGCAAGTACGAGAAGTGCCTGTCCGGCGTGGGCAATTTCTTCCAGTTCCTGAAAACCACCCCCGGCTACATTCTGTGCATCTTCCTGCCGTTCTTTTTGCTGATCCTCATGGAGGGCATCAACTGCGTCCGGCTGTTCAAGCGCTATAAGAGCGAGGAGCAGCGGGAAATACAGGCCCAGCAGGCGAATCTGGAGCGCCAGCGGGAGGAGAACCAGCGGATGATGCAGGAGCTGATGGAGATGAAGGCCCGGCTGGAGGAGAAGGAAAAGACTCCGGAGGAGCCCCCTCAGGCGTGATCTGCCGCTCCACGGGGAGCGTTGTCGGAGGGACGCTCCGACCATGACATCGGGAATCATCATGGATGATCATTCTATCGAAAACCCCTCTTTACAAGCTCGATCCTCCCCGATTTGACCGCCGGGGAGGGGCGAGCCAAGGACACAAGCTTAGACTCCTTGCGTCCTTGGCTCGCCTATTGACCGGCGCCCGCCATATGGCTCTGCCGGATTGAAAGGAGCATCAAGACATGAATTGGAAGGAAACTTTCTATACAGGAAAGCGTGAGCACCCGCAGGAGAAGAAGCCTGCGTCGCTGACGGCGCTGCTGATGCCCTCCCTGCTGGGGGTGGCGATTTGTCTGGTCTGCCTGTGCAGCCTGACATGGGCGTGGTTCACGGCCACCCAGAATAGCGGTGTGCAGCCCATTCAGTCCGCCACTGCCACGGTGACGGCGTCGCTGTACGATACGGCTCTGGGTGAGCTGAAGGTCGGAGAACCGTACAGCTTGAACGGTACCGGCACGCTGACACTGCATATGGCGGGGGATGCCCAATATGCCTATGTGGTGATCAAAGTGGGCGACACGGAGTATCACACGGATTATCTTACTGCGACCGAGGATTATACCATTACCGTCAACGAGAGCGGCGCAGCGCTGACCCTCTGCTGGGGGAAGCAGGACAGCCTGCCGGGGACGGCGGTGGGGAACGGCGGAAGCATCGGAACGGCTCAGCAGGAACCCTCCAATACGCCTGATGAGCAGCCTGCGGTGAACGGCGACAGTCAGCAGACCCCGGATACCACGGTTCCTGCCAACGGCGATGCCAATACCGGCGATCAGACCGGCAACGGCGAGAATACCGGCAGCGTGAACGGCGGCAGCACCGGCAATGGCTCCGGCGAACAGGGGAGTGATTCCGGCACCGGAAGTGATACGGGCGCAGGCGGCAGTACCGGCGGTGACGCTGGGACCGGCGACACGTCTAACGGCACCGACGGAACCACCGGCGAATAAGAGAGTGCAAGTATAATAGGAAGCCCTCCGGCGATGCCGGAGGGCTTCCTCGCTGTGGTGGGGTGAAAACCAGGCCCTCCGGCTGGGCCGGAGGGTCTGGTTTTTGGTTTTCTGGGGTGCCATTGGGGGTATGGCAGGAAAAGCATTGCCGAATGGAGGGCGCTGCTATGTGGCGTGCGGTATGGTGCGGCTTTGCGATGTTGGAGTCTTGCGGGAAAGACGGTTTTGCGGCAGACGAAGTATTGCGGGGTTGGGTCAGAGGGTGATGGCGCCGTCGGCGGTTTGGGCCTGCGCCAGAAGGGGCTGGCAGCGCTCTAAGAACCGGGCCACCTGCTGGGGACAGCGGCCGATGTAGCGCCGGGGATCCATGAGAGCCTCCAGCTCCGGACGGGTCAGGCCGAAGGCCGGGTCGGCGGCCAGCCGGTCCAGCAGGTCGCAGGGATGTCCCTCCTTCATGCGGGCCGTGGCGGCCATAGAGTGACGGCGGATGACCTCATGGAGCTGCTGGCGGTCGCCGCCCCGCTTCACGGCCTCCATCATCAGGTTTTCGGTGGCCATGAAGGGCAGGTACTCCCGGAGAGTGCGATCCACCACCGTCTCGTTGACCCGAAGGCCCGATGCTACGTTCTGACACAGCCGCAGGATGGCGTCGGCGCAGAGGAATCCCTCCGGCAGGGCGATGCGGCGGTTGGCGGAGTCGTCCAGCGTGCGCTCCAGCCACTGGGCGGAGGCGGTCATGGGGGCGTTCATGGCATCGGCCATGAGGTAGCGGCTCAGGGAGCAGATGCGCTCGCAGCGCATGGGGTTGCGTTTGTAGGCCATGGCGGAGGAGCCGATCTGGCTGTCCTCAAAGGGTTCCTCCAGCTGGCGGTCGTGCTGCAGCAGGCGGATGTCTCCGGCCATGCGATAGGCGCTCTGGGCGATGGAGCTGAGGCAGCTCAGGATGCGGCTGTCCACCTTGCGGGGGTAGGTCTGGCCGCACACGGGGAAGCACTCCGAAAAGCCGAACTCGGCGGCGATGCGGCGGTTCATTTCGTCGATCTTCTCCTCGTCACCGTCGAAGAGGTCCATGAAGCTGGCCTCGGTGCCGGTGGTGCCACGGCAGCCCAGAAATTTCAGGCCGGAGAGCAGGGCGTCCAGCTCCTCCACGTCGGAGAGGAAGTCCTGCATCCACAGGGTGGCCCGCTTGCCCACCGTTACCGGCTGGGCGGGCTGATAGTGGGTGTAGCCCAAGGTGGGGACGGCGGCATAGCGCCGGGCGAAGGCGGCCAGATCCGCCAGCACCGACAGCAGCTGACCCCGGAGATAGCGCAGACCGTCCCGGTAGAGGATCAGGTCGGCGTTGTCGGTGACGTAGCAGCTGGTGGCCCCCAGATGGAGGATGCCGGCGGCCGACGGGGCCGCCTTGCCGTAGGCGTAGACGTGGGCCATGACGTCATGGCGCACCTCCCGCTCCCGTGCGGCGGCCACCTCGTAGTCGATGTCGGTGACGTGGGCCTCCAGCTCCTGCACCTGCCGGGCGGTGATGGGCAGGCCCAGCTGATGCTGCGCTCGGGCCAGCGCCACCCATAGGCGGCGCCAGGTCTGGAAGCGGCTGTCCGGCGAGAACAGGTGCAGCATATAGGGGGAGGCGTAGCGAGACGCCAGCGGGGAGGTGTATACGTCGTTTGCCATAGGGATGCTCCTTTGGTGATGTTGCGGGCAGGGCTGCCCGGTGGTTATCGAAGAATGAGGCTGTCCCGCTCAGCGCCCACGGAGACGTAGCCAATGCGGCAGCCGATGGCCTGCTCCACATAGGTCACATAGTCACGGGCGGCCTGGGGTAGTTCCTCCCAAGTGCGGACGCCGGAGATGTCGCAGTGCCAGCCGGGGAGGTACTCCGTCACGGGCTTGGCCTGATCCAGCAGAACCGGGAAGGGGAACTCGTGGGTGATCTGGCCGTCCACCTCGTAGGCAGCGCAGACGGGGATGCGCTCCATGTAGCTGAGGACATCCAGCTTGGTGAAGGCAATGTTGGTGGCGCCCTGCATCCGGACACCGTAGCGGGAGGCCACCAGATCGATGGGGCCTACCCGGCGGGGACGGCCTGTCTTGGCGCCGTACTCGTCGCCGGCCTCCCGCAGTTCCTCGGCCTCCGGGCCGAACCACTCACAGGTGAAGGGGCCTTCCCCCACGCAGGAGGAGTAGGCCTTCACCACGCCCACCACCTCGTCCAGCTTGGCACCGGGCAGCCCGGAGCCCACGGGGGCGTAGGCGGCGATGGTATTGGAGGAGGTGGTATAGGGGTAGATGCCAAAATCCAGATCCCGCAGAGCGCCCAGCTGGCCCTCAAAGAGGATGGACTTGCCGTCTGCCTGCGCCTGCCGCAGCCATGCGCCGGTGTCAGCGATGAAGGGGCGGATGGCTCCGCCGAAGCGATCCAGCCATGCCAGCAGCTGCTCCATGGTGTAGCCCTGAGCACCGTAGACCTCCCGGAGGATCAGGTTCTTCCACTCCAACAGGTCCTGCAGATGGGCCTTCAGATGCTCCGGGTACAGAAGCTCTCCGGCCTGAATGGTCTTTTTCTGGTATTTATCGGAATAGAAGGGGGCGATGCCCTGCTTGGTGGAGCCGTACTGCTTGTCCTTGAGACGGGCCTCCTCCAATGCATCCAGCTCCCGGTGCCACGGCAGCAGCAGGGAGGCCCGGTCGCTGACCAGCAGGTTTTCCGGGGAAACAGGCACTCCGGCGGCCCGCAGCGTCTCGATCTCCGACAGGAGATTTTCGCAGTCCAGCGCCACGCCGTTGCCGAGGATGTTCATGACCCCTTTGTGGAAAACGCCGGAGGGCAGCAGGTGCAGGGCAAACTTGCCCATGTCGTTGATGACGGTGTGGCCGGCGTTGCCGCCACCCTGATACCGGACCACAACGTCAAACCGCTGGGATAGGTAATCCACCATGCGGCCCTTGCCCTCGTCGCCCCAGTTGATGCCTACGATTGCACAATTTGCCATAGATACTGCCTCCTGACTTGGTGTAAAAAAGAGAGTTTTTTCAAACAACAGCTTATTATAGGCGCACCGGAGCCATAGGGGAAGTATGGGTTTGAAATGATTGACATAAGTGAATCTAATGATTTGGCGCATCGAAAATGCACCGGCGGGGGAAGGAAAATCAGGGACACACAGCGCCCTCCGGTGGGGTCAGGAGAGGAGCGTCAGCCCCAGAAAAAAGCGGAGCTGCGCCGCCATTGACTTCCGTCCGTCCGTTTCGCTTTTGGGCAGACAAGGCGGCGGTTGCCGCCGATTTCCATTTAAGGAAATGGCGCTTGCTAACATGGGAAACGGAGAATAGCAAGCACAGCAAGTGTAGCTACACTTGCGAAATCCGGCGTGGTACGACCGGGATTTCCTTGCAGAATAGCAAGC
>ERZ773221.3048-NODE-3048-length-11792-cov-16.688421_pt1 | contig 11792 bp, 13 predicted proteins | sample MGYA00580994_ERZ773221 | MGnify/ENA primary metagenome ERZ773221 (study PRJEB29015, sample SAMEA2737758) | human gut metagenome | biome: human gut; feature: human-associated habitat; material: faeces | place: China | collected 2012 ... | reverse complement strand
GAACAAAATGGCGATTGTCACGGCGCGTCACGAAATGTCACGCACATGTCACGACAAGTCACGACAGATAAAGATACAGATACAGAATTAAACCCCACACATAACGCGCGCATGCGCGAGAGTGCTCCAACCGGTGAGTCGCATGGTGCGCCGTTGCAGACAGCCGAACCTGAATACCTGGACGGCCTGAGCGAACCGATCGGGAAATTTTCGATGACTACTGTCTGGCAGCCGTCGTCGGATTTTCGACAACGGGCAGCAGTGTGGGGTATGGCTCTGCCTGAGCCGGAATTTACACCTGCAGAGCTTGCCGCATTCCGGGATTACTGGATGGCGGAGGGGAAGGTTTTCACGCAGGTTCAGTGGGAGCAGAAATTTGCCCGCCACGTGCAGCACGTCAGGGCACAGGTAAAACCAGTCAGCAAGGGGGTAAGCCATGCAGCATCAGGTGGCACGGCATCACGGGCAGTTCAGGAAATCCGGGCAGCACGCGAACAGTGGGAACGTGACAACGGATTTATCAGCAACGGAAACGGCCTGGAAGCTGTGGGAGCTTATGGGGGAGGTGTATTCGAACCGCTGGACACAGAAGAACGGGGCCGCACCTTCGAAGCTCTGGATTGCCCAGATTGGCGCGATGACTGAACAGCAAATCCGGCTGGTCTGCCGTCAGTGCATGGACCGCTGCCGGGCGGGTGAAACGTGGCCCCCGGACCTGGCTGAGTTTGTTGCACTGATTTCGGAGAGTGGGGCAAATCCATTTGGTCTTACGGTGGATGCAGTGATGGAAGAGTACCGGCGCTGGCGCAATGAATCCTGGCGATACGACGGGAGTGATAAATACCCGTGGCCACAGCCTGTGCTGTACCACATCTGCCTCGAAATGCGTACCAGAGGGATTGAGCGCCAGATGACGCAGGGTGAGTTAAAACGACTTGCGGAACGGCAACTGACGAAATGGGCAAAGCATGTTGGTAACGGGATGAGTGTTCCGCCAGTGCGACGACAACTGGAAGGGGCGAAACACCCGCAAGGGCCAACGCCAATTGAACGGCTGAAACAGGAATACGAACGCCGGAAGGCAGCTGGTTTTATTTGAATCTGAGAAACGATTTTGTCGGAGGAAATATTAATGGAAACCGTATTTGACGCACTGAAAGCACTGAAAAAAGCCTCTTCACATGTGGTGGCAGCTCGCCTTGGAATCAGTCGTGAAGAGGCTGTCAACGAGCTGTGGGAACTCAAAAGAAATGGCGTCGTTGATAAAACTGGTCACACCTGGTTTCTGGCTGGCGAAGGTGAATCCCGGGTAACCGAAGAGCGGCCAGTAAAATCTGAAGCACAGGATATGCTGACCGGGGAGGTCGAACAAAAAGTTACCGCGGACATGATGATTGAGTTTATCTGTCAGGATGGGGCTAAAACGTGTGAGGAACTGGCGGATAAGTTCGGTGTTAGCATTCGCAAGGTTGCTTCCACGTTGGCGGTCGTAACAGCAACGGGGCGCCTGGCACGCGTAAATCAGAACGGTAAATTTCGTTACTGCATACCGGGCGCTGATTTACCGGCAGAGCCGGAAGCTGCATCCGTAGCGGAAACGGATGGTAAAGCCATTCCTCAGCCAGCAGGTATTGCGTTACCTGTCCGGGAAGCGGAAACACAGGAAGAAATAAAAACTGAAAGTGTGGCGGTCACAGTGCAGTCACAGCCGTCGTTCACCAGAAAACATCCGGATGGTCTGATTTTACCATCGCTGCATGTGGCTAACCGCGAGCTGCGCCGGGCAAAAGGTCAGGTTCAGAAGTGGGAGCGAGTCTGCGCCGCGCTGCGGGAGCTGTACAAGCACCGGGATATTGTTCGACAGATTGTCGATTCATCCGGTCGTATTGTGTCGGAAAAGTGATTGCCGGAGGCGCTTATGGCAAAAGTATTTACACCAGAAGAGCGGGAAGAAGTGAAGGCGCGCATTGTGGAATTCGTGCGCCTGAGCGGACGAGAAACTTTTCGACAACTGGCAGATAAAACGGGTGTCAGTAAGACCGCTATTCGTCGTTTATCTGGTGCGCTTGCGGCCAGTGGTGATGTCTGGCTCTGTGATTGCGGGGTATTTCCATCAGAGCAGGCGTATCGCGTATGGCGTAAGACACCGGAGAAGGCTGCTGACCCGACACTGATTCGAAAGTTACCAGACGGAGAAATACGCCGCTACGACAGGCGCCTGAATATAATCTGTCGCGAGTGCCGGAAGAGCGAAGCTATGCAGCGTGTACTGACATTTTATCAAGGAAATGTTAGGTATTTTAGACGTTACTAGGGAAGGTGCGAACAAGTCCCTGATATGAGATCATGTTTGTCATCTGGAGCCATGGAACAGGGTTCATCATGAGTCATCAACTTACCTTCGCCGACAGTGAATTCAGCAGTAAGCGCCGTCAGACCAGAAAAGAGATTTTCTTGTCCCGCATGGAGCAGATTCTGCCATGGCAAAACATGGTGGAAGTCATCGAGCCGTTTTACCCCAAGGCTGGTAATGGCCGGCGACCTTATCCGCTGGAAACCATGCTACGCATTCACTGCATGCAGCATTGGTACAACCTGAGCGATGGCGCGATGGAAGATGCTCTGTACGAAATCGCCTCCATGCGTCTGTTTGCCCGGTTATCCCTGGATAGCGCCCTGCCGGACCGCACCACCATCATGAATTTCCGCCACCTGCTGGAGCAGCATCAACTGGCCCGCCAATTGTTCAAGACCATCAATCGCTGGCTGGCCGAAGCAGGCGTCATGATGACTCAAGGCACCTTGGTCGATGCCACCATCATTGAGGCACCCAGCTCGACCAAGAACAAAGAGCAGCAACGCGATCCGGAGATGCATCAGACCAAGAAAGGCAATCAGTGGCACTTTGGCATGAAGGCCCACATTGGTGTCGATGCCAAGAGTGGCCTGACCCACAGCCTAGTCACCACCGCGGCCAACGAGCATGACCTCAATCAGCTGGGTAATCTGCTTCATGGAGAGGAGCAATTTGTCTCAGCCGATGCCGGCTACCAAGGAGCGCCACAGCGCGAGGAGCTGGCCGAGGTGGATGTGGACTGGCTGATCGCCGAGCGCCCCGGCAAGGTAAGAACCTTGAAACAGCATCCACGCAAGAACAAAACGGCCATCAACATCGAATACATGAAAGCCAGCATCCGGGCCAAGGTGGAGCACCCATTTCGCATCATCAAGCGACAGTTCGGCTTCGTGAAAGCCAGATACAAGGGGTTGCTGAAAAACGATAACCAACTGGCGATGTTATTCACGCTGGCCAACCTGTTTCGGGCGGACCAAATGATACGTCAGTGGGAGAGATCTCACTAAAAACTGGGGATAACGCCTTAAATGGCGAAGAAACGGTCTAAATAGGCTGATTCAAGGCATTTACGGGAGAAAAAATCGGCTCAAACATGAAGAAATGAAATGACTGAGTCAGCCGAGAAGAATTTCCCCGCTTATTCGCACCTTCCCTAGATTAAAGAGCATTAGTTCAGATGTGAATTGACATTTTCATGGCGCAGGGTAGAGCCAGCGTGGTTGTCCGCTTTGCGTCAAAACCAGATATTACCAGATTTAGACATATATTCCCGATAGCCCTGCTCTGATGCTACACTCTGTGCTATTTTCATGACCCCAATAAAAATATTTATGACTATTGCTGATTTCAAACGGCCTAAATTGGAACTCCCAAACGGGGCAAACAAACTACTACTGCACTCTTGCTGTGCTCCATGTTCCGGTGAAGTGATGGAGGCGCTTCAGGCCTCGGGAATCGACTACACCATCTTTTTCTACAACCCGAACATTCATCCTCAGAAAGAGTATTTAATTCGTAAGGATGAAAATATTCGCTTTGCTGAACAACACGGCGTGCCGTTTATCGATGCTGATTACGACACCGACAACTGGTTTGAACGTGCCAAAGGAATGGAATGGGAGCCTGAGAGGGGGATCCGTTGTACCATGTGTTTTGACATGCGTTTTGAGCGGACAGCGTTGTACGCTGCTGAAAATGGTTTCAGTGTGATCAGCAGTTCACTGGGCATTTCACGCTGGAAAAATATGCAGCAGGTTAACGAGTGTGGGCGGCGAGCTGTTGCGCATTATCCGGGTATGGTGTACTGGGATTATAACTGGCGCAAGCAGGGCGGCTCGTCCCGTATGATTGAAATCAGCAAGCGCGAAAAATTCTATCAGCAGGAATATTGTGGCTGTGTGTATTCTCTGCGCGATACCAATCTACACCGCAAATCTCAGGGACGCCCTCTTATCAAAATTGGCCAACTCCACTACGGAAAAGAAGAGAAGGAGTGATTTTATGGATCACCTTTCTGATTGATTTCATATTGGCGAGGTGACGTGAGTTAAGTAGAATTGCTGCGGGTGCCTGAGGCTGTCTGCCTCAGGCATGAACACCAAAAGGCAGATAGAGAAAGCCCCAGTTAACATTACGCGTCCTGTAAGACGCTCAACATTAATCTGAGGCATATGGATGCGGATGAAAGAATTAAATAAATTCAGAGTGATAGACCTCTTTTGTGGGGCAGGTGGATTATCTTATGGTTTTCTTCATGGAGAGATGTCTGACTACTTTGAAAGTATCCTTGCTATTGATAATAATGCTGCAGCTATAAATACCTACAATGCCAATTTTGGTTTGCATGGAGTTCAGGCAAATATTGAGGAGTGGGCATCCAGCAATACTGTTCCTGAGGCTGATGTGGTCATAGGTGGCCCCCCGTGTCAGGGATTCAGTTTATTAAATAAGAATCGTTATGGTGATCACCGAAGAGCATTGTGGGAGCCTTATATGGATGTCATTGAGCGTTCAAGGGCTTGTATGTTCGTCATGGAAAATGTCCCCGGATTGCTGATAAGCGATGAGTTTGCGGACATTACGTTTAGAGCGAAATCCATGGGCTTTATTCTGCTTAATCCAATGGTGTTGAATACTGCTGACTATGGAGTACCTCAGACAAGAAAACGAACGATAGCAATCGGTATCAAACGAGAACTCTTCGATGTGCATAGTATTCCGGCGTTCCCGCCAGCACCAACGCATCGTTCCCCTGATAAGGATGTCGCTTTGCCTGAATGGGTCTGTACGCGTGATGCAATTGGTGACTTACCTGCTCCTGTTGGAACTGATATTCGTAATGAACTTCCTCCGCTGAACTTACATTTTGGGCGTAATCCCACACCTGTTTCTCTGGAGCGATATAAAGCGGTTCCACCAGGAGGTAACCGTTTCGATTTACAGAAAAAAAGACCTGATATAACCCCGGCGTGCTGGCTAAAAAAGAAATCTGGAGGGACCGATTTGTTTGGACGTCTGTGGTGGGACAGACCTTCAGTAACGATTCGTACTGAGTTTTTCAAACCGGAGAAAGGGCGATATTTACATCCGGAAGAGGATCGGCCAATAACTCATCGTGAGGCAGCGAGATTAATGTCTTTTCCTGATAATTTCATTTTTACCGGTTCAAAAACTGAGATTGCAAAGCAGATCGGGAATGCTGTTCCACCGCTATTTGCGGCAAAAATCGCACAATATGTGTATGGAGTTTTGCAGGGACGGTATAAGAATAACATCAGTAAGAATAGTCAAGCAGCCTGAAGGAAATCCAGAAATGAATGGAGATTTGGTTGACAGCATAGTTGGTTTTGCTGAAGCCAGAAAGGAGTTTCATGCCCAATTGTTACTGAATACGCTCACAATTAATACTGCCGGAGTTGTTAGTAACGCAGATAGCAGTAACAAAAACAGTAAAGCTATAGCAAGAGAAATTGCTCGCTTCTTGCAGGCTGAAACGATTGGTGAACGTGTTGCAGGGCAAACATCTGGTAATCAGTTTGAGAGTATCTGCGCAGAGTTTATAGAAAAAACCTTTTTTAAACTCAGCCACTTACGCCCTGGAAAATGGAATGTACATCAGGTTTCTGGTAGAAACAGATTAGAGATAGCTAAATATGAACAATATGCCCATCTTATAGCATTGGATAGTGCTGCAAAAAGTAATCCTCAGCTAGCTGCTGCACTGGGGAGTGATTATACGATTTCACCAGATATTATTGTTGAAAGAGAACCTGAATGTGATCAAGTTATCAACAGTCCTGAATTACTGGTGGATGATTCTGTTACCCGCATGTCAGCTCTCAGGAGTTCGAATGGTGGGAAACCAATATTACACGCAAGTATTTCCTGCAAATGGACAATAAGAAGCGACCGGGCCCAGAATGCTCGTTCTGAGGCATTAAATCTTATTCGCAACCGTAAGGGAAATCTCCCTCATGTAATGGTTGTTACTGCTGAGCCTACTCCAAGTCGTCTGGCGTCTATTGCTCTTGGTACTGGTGATATAGATTGCGTGTATCATTTTGCGCTTTATGAACTTATATCAGCAGTTGAAATACTGGGGCTCAGCGATGCAGCTGACATGCTTTCCGTGATGGTTAATGGTAAAAGATTAAAGGATATTTCTGATCTTCCCTTGGATCTTGCAGTCTGACATCTCTACGTAAATAGAGTCTGTCATATTTTAACTGTGATGGCACGTCATTGACTTCAGTACATTTTTACTAACCCGCTTCGCGGGTTTTGTTTTTTCCTGGCATTCTGGTTTACAATCCACACGCCAGCCTGAACAACTGGCACCTGCTGCGCCAGCAGAGACAACCGATGGCGCACGATACCAAATTACACAATTCTGATGATTCTGCCGTCTTTGCCAGCAGGTGCGGACGGCGTTTTCATGCATTCAAATCGGACTGGTTCCAGCATCCACCATGCACTGAAGAGCAGGCTGAATGGATAATTCAGTGTTACCGCAGGCGCGGATACGAGGTTAAAAAAGCCCTTAGCCTCGACTACCGTCACTGGATAATCTCAGTCAGATTGCCTTACTCCGAACGCCCACCGCGTCCGTCCCGTACATTCCAGCAACGCCTCTGGAGGTAACGTGCGGGTATTACTTCGACCTGTTCTGGTACCGGAACTCGGGCTGGTGGTCGTTAAGCCGGGCCGTGAATCCATGCCGGTATTCCACAATACCCGGGTACTGGTGGAGCCGGAACCGAAAAGCATGCGTAATCTGCCGTCCGGGGTCGTTCCTGCCGTTCGCCAGCCGCTGGTGGAAGACAAAACATTGCTGCCGTTTTTCAGTAACGCACGGGTAATTCGTGCTGCTGGTGGTGCTGGTGCATTGTCTGACTGGCTGTTGCGCCATATTAAATCCTGCCAGTGGCCACACGGCGATTATCATCACAGCGAAACCGTTATTCACCGATATGGTACCGGCGCAATGGTGTTGTGCTGGCACTGCGACAACCAGCTGCGTGACCAGACATCCGAATCACTCGAGCAACTTGCTCATCAAAACCTGTCAGCATGGATGATTGACGTCATCGGTCACGCAATAAGCGGTACGCAGGAGCGTGAATTATCTCTGGCTGAATTATCCTGGTGGGCGGTCCGCAATCAGCTGGCGGACGCGCTACCGGAAGCGGTATTACGTCGCTCGCTGGGATTACCAGCGGAAAAAATCTGCTCGGTGTACCGCGAAAGCGACATCGTACCGGGAGAGCAGACCGCCACCAGCATATTGAAACAGCGCACAAAAAATCTTGCACCGTTGCCTCACGCCCACCAGCAACAAAACCCATCACAGGAAAAGACGGTGGTAAGCATCACCGTTGATCCAGAGTCTCCGGAATCTTTCATGAAGCTGCCTAAACGTCACCGGTGGGTTAAGGAGAAATACACACGCTGGGTTAAGACACAGCCGTGTGCTTGCTGCGGTATGCCAGCCGACGATCCGCATCATCTGATTGGTCACGGGCAGGGCGGAATGGGAACCAAAGCACATGATCTCTTTGTTTTGCCTTTGTGCAGAAAGCATCACGACGAGTTGCATACGGATACCGTGGCATTTGAAGAGAAGTATGGCTCCCAACTGGAGCTGATTTTTCGATTTATCGATCGCGCGCTGGCAATTGGTGTGCTGGCCTAATTTTGTGGAGTAAGTTGATGCGTGATATTCAGATGGTTCTTGAGCGTTGGGGGGCATGGGCGGCTAATAATCATGAAGATGTGACCTGGTCGTCCATTGCCGCCGGTTTTAAGGGATTAATTCCTTCAAAAGTAAGATCTCGTCCGCAATGCTGTGACGATGACGCGATGATCATTTGTGAATGTATGGCTCGCCTGAAAAAAAACAACAGCGATTTACATGATTTATTGGTGGACTATTATGTCGGCGGCATGACTTTTATGGCGCTTGCACGTAAGCATGGGCGATCTGATTGTTGGGTTGGCAGGATGCTCCAGAAAGCTGAGGGCGTAGTGGAGGGCATGCTGATGGTGTTGGATCTCCGATTGGAGATGGATGCTGATTGTTCGAAATAATTAAAGGAAAAGTTGCTGTCTGATTTTCATTAGTCTAACATTTTAAATGTTGGAATCGCAACGTAGTTATTATCATATAACAGCTTGTTTCCTGATTTAGCCAGCCTCCCCAAAGGCTGGTTTTTTTCTAATAAGTATCATTTCGGGTGGGGATTTTATTGTTTAACCCATAATAGTTCATTGACATTGAATCCCAACTTTTGAGCGGTACGCACATAGTCTGCTTTTACATTATCTGGAATAGTTTGGGTCCTTGCCAGAATCCATAGGTATTCTCTGTTCGGACCACTGACAAGAGCATACTTATACTCATCATCCAGTTTGATTACATTATAGCCACCATAGAAGGGGCCAAAAAACGAAACTTTCAACGCTGCAGTTTTAGTATCTCCAGTAAAGTATGCTTTACCTTCGCTCTCGCTCCATTTGTTTTTCGTTGGATCGTATCCACGGTTAAGTACGCGAATCCCTCCGTCGTTCCGTTTTTCATAAGTAGCGCTGACCTGTTCCAGACCACGTTCGAACCAGTTCTCGAGGCGAGCTATTTCATACCATTTTCCGAGGTAGCGGTTGGCGTCAAAATTTGTAATCGGCTGCACACCTTTAGGTGGTGTCGGGGCCTTACATGCTATAAGAGTGAAAGAGAGTGCAATGCCAGTCAACACAGGCCATAACTTCATAATAAATCCTGTACTTTTGATAGTTGAGAGTAAGTATGAAAGATAGATGAGTACGACCGATCACTTAAAGAACTTTCCTACTATATTAGGAATAGTCAATAACAGAAAAATTGTCAGTGATGAAGCCAGAAAGGCAATTTAGTCCGTGCACTACAAAGTTTATGTGTTAATGAATTAGTCAAGGGGGAGGAAATGATAAAAAAACCTGTGATTGGGATCAGCGGTTGTTTGGGCGGTTCTGCTGTTCGTTTTGATGGTGGTCACAAAAGAGATGACTTTTTAATGGACAAATTAGTGGAATGGGTAACATTCAGACCAGTATGTCCGGAAATGGCTATAGGGCTGCCAGTTCCGCGTCCTGCTCTACGACTTGTGCGCTCGAAGCAAGGAAATATACGGATGTGTTTCAGCCACGACCAGAATGAGGATGTGACAGAGAGAATGACAGAGTTTAGTCGTTCTTATATGGACAAATTAAAGGATGTATCGGGGTTTGTGGTTTGTGCTAAATCTCCCAGCTGTGGCATGGAGCGCGTGCGTGTCTATGATGAAAATGGTAATCGAGGTCGTAAAGATGGAGTGGGACTATTTACGAGCACTTTGATGGAAAAGTTTTCCTGGCTACCGGTTGAAGAGGATGGGCGATTACATGATCCAGTGCTTCGTGAGAATTTTATTGAAAGAGTTTTTGCTTTGCATGAGCTCAATCACCTTTACAAGGAGAAATTATCAAGAAGAGAGTTATTAGCTTTTCATAGTCGTTATAAGCTTCAGTTGTTGGCGCATAGCCAGGCAGGCTATAAAGATATGGGACCATTTGTGGCTGCAATACACGAGTGGGCGGACCTTGAATCATACTTTGAGGTGTATCGTGATAATCTGATGGCGATTCTCAGAAAACCAGCATCACGTAAAAATCACACGAATGTGCTGATGCATATACAGGGGTATTTTAGTAATTACTTAAGTACACGCCAGCGTAAAGAGTTGAGCGAGGTTATACTTAACTATCGCTTTGGCACATTGCCTCTTCTTGCGCCGTTGACTCTGCTGAAGCATTATCTGGGTGAGTATCCTAATGATTACTTGCTTACACAGAATTACTTCGATCCCTATCCGGAAGAACTGGCTCTAAGACTGATGGTGAATTAACTGTATGCGATATCATCTGAAAGTGATGAGTTCCTGTATGCAGGATATTTACAATCGTAAAAACTACGCTATGATGCTCATAGTGTCAGTTTTTATAAAAATCCTGTTCACGCTAAAGAAAACATTGAGATGCAATTTAATGTTGGTAAACATACCAGCCCCAAAAGATTTTATTCAATCTGTTTTTATATGAAGATATTTCAAGTGAATATAAAGAGCATATAATATTATTATTGCACGCAGCTATTATAATATAACAGATTAGTTTAATGATTTGTTTTTTGTGAGTTAAACACATGGTTTTATAGTTGTGATGCAATGAGATTTTCCTTATTGTTGAACTGGCGAATATTGATTTTCCACCTATACTTACCTGGTGTAACCCCAATGATATCAGGTGGATAATATGTCATACATATGTTCTATCATTTTGGTGTTGAACTCGTTTGGTGTCCGAATTGGTAAAGAAGATATTTTGTTTAAAAAAGGAAATGCTGTCCTCATTGAATACAATTTAAAAGATCTTTTTTCGTCAAATACAGATCATCTAATGATCGTAGATGTTGAGGAGAAAACAGTTAATGATTTCTTTAAAAACTACACACTCTCACCTTTTTCTGTAAGAAGGTTTTATCCGTCATACTTGATAGTAGAATGTGAAGATTTTTCATTGTTAAAGAACTTGGTTGCATGCTTGAATTGTGATAGCAAAACCGTGGATGTAGTTAGAAATCAAATATCACTTGCATGTCTTGCTGTCTTATCTTCAGAGAAAATAGTGCAAAGTTTTTTGTTCGGAAGTCTTAATAGCTTAGGTTGTAAAGTTAAGGCTATTATTCACTCGGATATCTCAGCGTCATGGAGACTTTGTGATATATCTTCAAGATTATATATGAGCGAGAGTTTGTTAAAAAGAAAATTAAAAGACGAAGGATTATCGTTTAGTAAATTAATTCTTGAAGAACGAATGATGATGGCGCAAAGATTATTAATCTACAGTAACCATACTGTCGGCAAGGTGGCGGGAATATGCGGGTATGACAATGCATCATATTTTGTAAGTGTTTTTAGAGGATATTTTGGTGTGCCTCCGCACCAATATTTATCAAGATTTTCTTAGAAGATATGATGTGATGGCATTTTATAAAGTTATTTTTTGAAGTGTAAGATTATACGATATTTTTAGCTACGCCAGAATAATTGCTGGCGTTTTTCTTTTTGAATAGATGTTCGGGCCTTACGCTAATGTAACTTCTTTCCTTCTTCGAACCAAACCGTGTACACCATCCGTTATCTGCGGAGGTGAGGCTATGAAATCCATGGATAAGTTAACAACGGGCATCGCCTACAGCACCTCTGCAGGCAGTGCTGGCTACTGGTTTTTACAGTTGCTCGATAAAGTCACGCCCTCACAGTGGGCGGCAATAGGTGTATTGGGTAGTCTGGTATTTGGCATGCTGACTAGACTGGCCCCCTGAATCTCCAGACAACCAGTATCACTTAAATAAGTGATAGTC
>ERZ773221.3028-NODE-3028-length-11876-cov-2.845868_pt1 | contig 11876 bp, 10 predicted proteins | sample MGYA00580994_ERZ773221 | MGnify/ENA primary metagenome ERZ773221 (study PRJEB29015, sample SAMEA2737758) | human gut metagenome | biome: human gut; feature: human-associated habitat; material: faeces | place: China | collected 2012 ... | reverse complement strand
GGCAATCTGGAATGAATTTTGGCTACGTTACTGTGAACGGAGTGAACAGTAACGTAAATTTTGGTGACTCCGTAATTTTCTTGGTTTGTTCATGAAAAATTCATTGTTTTCCATAACGGAAAGTGTTAGAATATATAAGTATTGTGTATTATAGTAAGCGTTTGTAATGTTCGCATGCTGCTGACATGTCTGCTGTGGACGGAGTGAACAGAAATTATTCCGCACAGTAGCAATTGTTATATGGCAGCAATGCTTGTATAAAAAAGAAATAAACAGGAGTAAAACCTAATATGAATATGTTTTCAAAAGTATTCGGGACCCGCAGCCAGCGAGAGGTTAAGCGTATCATGCCTCTGGTTGAGAAAATTGAGAGCCTGCGCCCGGACATGCAGAAGTTAAGCGACGAAGAACTCAGAGGAAAAACAAGAGAATTTAAGAAACGTCTTGAAGAGGGAGAGACACTGGATGATCTGCTTCCTGAGGCATTTGCGGTTGTACGTGAAGCAGGCAAGCGTGTTCTTGGAATGGAACATTTCCGTGTGCAGCTTATCGGTGGTATCATTCTCCATCAGGGACGTATCGCAGAGATGAGAACAGGTGAAGGTAAAACACTTGTCGCTACACTTCCGTCATATTTAAATGCACTGGAAGGCAAAGGTGTGCATGTCGTAACAGTCAACGATTACCTGGCTAAACGAGATGCGGAAGAAATGGGAAAGATCCATGAGTTTCTTGGCCTGACAGTCGGTGTTGTTTTAAATGATATGAAGCAGGATGAGCGTCGTGCTGCATACAACTGTGATGTTACCTATGTTACGAACAACGAACTCGGTTTCGATTATCTGCGTGACAACATGGTTATCTATAAAGAACAGCTGGTACAGCGCGGTATGAAATATGCACTTATCGATGAGGTTGACTCAGTTCTGATCGATGAAGCGAGAACACCGCTTATCATTTCCGGACAGAGCGGAAAGTCAACCAGACTTTACGAAGCATGTGATGTTCTGGCAAGACAGCTGGAGAGAGGTGAAGCAAGCGGGGAATTCTCTAAGATGAATGCCATTATGGGAGAAGAGATCGAAGAGACCGGAGACTTCATTGTCAATGAAAAAGAAAAGAATATCAACCTGACCGAAGAGGGTGTGAAGAAGGTTGAGAAGTTCTTCCATATTGAGAACCTTGCTGACCCGGAGAACCTGGAGATCCAGCACAACATCATTCTGGCACTGCGTGCACATAATCTGATGTTCCGTGACCAGGATTATGTAGTAAAAGATGATGAGGTCCTGATCGTTGATGAATTTACCGGACGTATCATGCCGGGACGCCGTTATTCTGACGGACTTCATCAGGCAATCGAAGCAAAAGAGCATGTAAAGGTCAAGAGAGAAAGCAAGACTCTGGCTACCATTACATTCCAGAATTTGTTTAATAAATATGAGAAGAAATCCGGTATGACAGGTACAGCCCTCACAGAGGAACAGGAGTTCCGTGATATTTACGGAATGGACGTTATTGAGATTCCGACGAATGTTCCGGTACAGAGAATTGACCTGGAGGATGCCGTTTACAAATCAAAGAAAGAGAAATTTAACGCAGTTATTGATGCAATCTGTGAAGCGCATGAAAAAGAACAGCCGGTTCTGGTTGGTACGATCACGATCGAAACTTCCGAGCTCCTCAGTAAGATGCTCAGTAAACGCGGCGTAAAACATAATGTACTGAATGCCAAGTTCCATGAATTGGAGGCTGAGATCGTTGCACAGGCAGGACAGCATGGGGCTGTTACGATCGCAACCAACATGGCAGGCCGTGGTACGGATATCAAGCTTGATGAAGAATCAAGAGCAGCCGGCGGACTGAAGATCATCGGTACAGAACGTCATGAGTCCCGTCGTATTGACAACCAGTTGCGTGGACGTGCCGGACGTCAGGGCGATCCGGGAGAATCCAGATTCTATATTTCTCTGGAGGATGACCTGATGCGTCTGTTCGGTTCCGAGAGACTGATGGATGTATTTACCAAGCTTGGAGTAGAAGAAGGAGAACAGATCGAGCACAAGATGCTTTCAAGTGCGATTGAGAAGGCTCAGAAGAAGATTGAGAGCAATAACTTTGGTATTCGTAAGAACCTGCTTGAATATGACCAGGTAATGAACGAACAGAGAGAGATCATCTACGATGAAAGACGCAGAGTCCTTGACGGTGAGAATATGAGAGATTCTATCTTCCATATGATCACAGACTTTGTGGAAAATACTGTCGATGCCAATCTTTCTGAGGAACAGGATTTTGAAGAATGGGATCTTGGAGCAATGAACCGTGACCTTCTGGATGTGATTCCAACGCTTCCGCCGGTTACGGAGGAGGATGCAAAGGATAAAGAGCCAAAAGAGATCAAGCATCTCCTGAAAGAACGTGCTGCAAAAGCATACGAAGAAAAAGAAGCACAGTTCCCGGAAGCAGAGCATCTGCGTGAGGTGGAGCGTGTGTTCCTTCTGCGTGTGATCGATGCAAAATGGATGGATCACATTGATGATATGGATCAGTTACGTCAGGGAATCGGTCTGCAGGCTTACGGACAGAGAGATCCTTTGGTTGAATACAAGATGATCGGATATGATATGTTCGGTGAAATGACACGTGCAATCGAAGTGGATACAGTCAGACTTCTCTTCCATGTCAATGTAGAACAGAAGGTTGAAAGAGAACAGGTTGCAAAGGTAACCGGTACCAATAAAGATGACAGCGTTGCGAAGGGACCAAAGGTACGTGCCGAGAAAAAGATATATCCAAATGATCCATGCCCGTGTGGAAGCGGCAAGAAATACAAACAGTGCTGTGGAAGAAAATAAATACGACTGTTTGGATTTTTATATAATTTTATGAGATTTGAGGTGATACAGTGGTTGAATTAGACGGATTTAAGCAGACATTAAATGCGTATGAAGAACCCCTGAAGGAAATGAGGGATTCACTTTGACCTGGCAGGCAAAGAAAAACGGATTGAAGAGCTGGAAAGAAAGATAGAAGAACCGGGGTTCTGGGACAAGACAGAGCTTTCGCAGAGGATCATGAAAGAACTCCGGAAAATGCAGGACTGTGTGAAGGAGGTCCGGGATCTGGAAAGTTCATATGAAGATATCAATGCACTGATCGAACTTACGGAAGAGGAAGAAGACCGGGAGATGATCAAAGAGATCCAGCGTGAGATCGCTAAATTTGAAAAAGAATTTGAAGATCTCAGGATCCGAACGCTTCTTTCGGGAGAATATGATTCCTGCAATGCAATCGTGACACTGCATGCAGGAGCCGGAGGAACAGACAGCTGTGACTGGGCAAATATGCTGTATCGTATGTATACAAGATATGCACAGTCAAAAGGATTTCAGATAACCGTGCTGGACTATCAGGACGGAGATATTACCGGACTGAAAGGAATCACGTTTGAAGTAACGGGAGATAATGCATATGGCTATTTTCAGTCAGAAAAGGGAGTGCACCGTCTGGTGCGTATTTCTCCGTTCAATTCAGCAGGCAAGAGGCAGACATCTTTTGCATCCTGTGATGTGATACCGGATATTGAAGATGATATTGACATTGAGCTGAATGACGACGACCTGCGGATCGATACCTACCGTTCGAGCGGAGCCGGAGGACAGCATATCAACAAGACTTCGTCTGCGGTGCGGATCACGCATCTTCCGACAGGAATCGTAGTGCAGTGCCAGAATGAACGTTCGCAGCTTTTTAATAAGGACAAAGCGATGCAGATGTTGAAAGCCAAGCTGTATCTTTTGAAAAAGCAGGAGCAGGAAGAAAAGGTATCCGGTATCCGGGGGGAAGTTCAGGATATCAATTTTGGAAGCCAGATCCGATCCTATATTTTACATCCTTACAATCTGGTCAAGGATCACCGTACCGGTGAAGAGACCGGAAATGTAAGTGCAGTTCTGGATGGGGAGCTGGATCCATTTATCAATGCTTATCTGAAACAGAGGAGTAACAATGGATAATACAAAGTACTATGTGGTAAAGAAAAAAGCAGTGCCGGAGGTGCTCATAAAGGTTGTCGAGACAAAGAGACTGCTCGCAACCAGACGTGGAATGACTATTCAGGAAGCGACAGAAGAGATCGGTATCAGCAGAAGTTCTTTCTATAAATATAAGGATGATATTTTCCCATTTCACGAAAATGAAAAAGGAAGGACTGTTACGATGGTTATTCAGCTTGATGATACACCGGGGGTTATGGCAGAGCTTTTAAACGCGGTGGCAAGGTATCAGGCGAATATCCTGACTATTCACCAGAGTATTCCGATCAACGGGGTGGCAACACTGACACTCAGTGTGGAGGTGTTGCAGACAACGAAGAATCTGTCGGAGATGGTGGAAGAGATTGAACAGCATTCAGGTGTGCATTATTTGAAAATCGTAGGCAGGGAGTAGACAAAAAGATGAAGATTGCAGTATTGGGTTATGGTACCGTAGGTTCTGGTGTGGTAGAAGTTCTGGATGTAAATCAGAAGCTGATCGCGTCACGGGCAAAAGAAAAAATTGAAGTAAAATATGTGTTGGATCTGAGAAATTTCCCGGGAGATAAGATCCAGGAAAAGATTGTTCATGATTATGAGATTATCCTGAATGATCCGGAGATTGGAATTGTAGTAGAAGTGATGGGCGGTGTGGAACCGGCGAATACCTTTGTCAGAAAAGCACTGGAAGCAGGAAAAAGTGTTGTGACATCCAATAAGGCGTTGGTTGCCAAGCATGGATCCGCACTTCTTAAAACAGCACGGGAAAAGAATGTGAATTTCCTTTTTGAAGCAAGTGTGGGAGGGGGGATTCCAATCCTCCGGGCACTTGGATCATCCCTGACAGGTGATGAGATCGAAGAAATCGCAGGAATCCTGAACGGAACAACCAATTACATGATGACCAGGATGTTCTACGAGGGAGCGAACTATGAAGAGGTTCTCCGTGAAGCACAGAAGAATGGATTTGCAGAGGCAGATCCGACTGCTGATGTGGAAGGACAGGATGCATGCCGGAAGATCGCGATCCTTGCATCGATCATCTCAGGAAAATATGTGGATTTTGAAGAAATTTATACCGAAGGTATTACAAAGATCACAACAGAAGATATGCAGTATGCAAAGGCTCTGGGAATGAATATCAAACTTCTTGCTGAGTGTAAGCATGTGGACGGAACTCTTTATGCGGGAGTTGCACCGGTGCTTCTTCATGCAGAACATCCGCTTTACAGTGTGAATGGTGTATTTAATGCCGTATTTGTAAAGGGGAATATGCTGGGAGATGCGATGTTCTACGGAAGTGGGGCAGGAAAGCTTCCGACTGCAAGTGCGGTTGTGGCTGACATTGTGGCAGTTGTACAGAATCAGGGCAGAGATATCATGAATTTCTGGAGCGAAGAAAAGCTTACATTGGAAGACAGAAGCAAGACCAGCAAGAAGTTCCTGGTGCGAATCCGTGGAAATGAGGATGCGCTCAAAGAACGAATCGGCAATGATTTTGGTGAAGTAAGATTTGTAGAGGCAGCAGTCAATGGAGAATTCGGTTTTGTCACACCGGTGATGACCGAGGGAGAATATGAGGAAAAAGCAAAAGCTTATCCGGAAATTCTGCATATGATAAGAGTAGAAGAAGAAGTATAAAAATGCAGGAACTGTAGGAGGAAATTATGCTGGTAGTTAAGAAATTTGGCGGCAGTTCGGTTGCAGATAAAGAGAGGATCTTTAATGTGGCAAGACGCTGCGCAGAAGAGTATCAGATGGGGAATGATGTGATCGTTGTTCTCTCTGCAATGGGAGATACAACAGATGAACTGCTTGAGAAGGCAGCCGAGATCAATCCGTATCCATCAAAACGAGAACTTGATATGCTCCTTACCACGGGAGAGCAGGTATCTGTGGCACTGATGGCAATGGCACTTCAGTTTTTGAATGTTCCGGCAATCTCGCTGAATGCATTCCAGGTAAAGATGCATTCTACGGCGCGGAACGGAAATGCAAGATTTAAAAGAGTGGATACAGATCGTATCACCCACGAACTGGAGAACCGTAAGATCGTGATCGTAACCGGATTCCAGGGAGTCAACCATTATGGAGACTATACCACACTTGGAAGAGGTGGATCCGATACGACAGCTGTGGCACTTGCGGCTGCAATGCATGCAGACAAATGCGAGATTTATACAGACGTAGACGGTGTTTACACTGCAGACCCGAGAGTGGTACCGAATGCACGCAAAATCGAAGAGATCACCTACGATGAGATGCTGGAGCTTGCAACATCAGGGGCAAAGGTTTTACATAATCGTTCTGTAGAGATGGCGAAAAAATACGGGGTTGAGCTGGTTGTACGTTCCAGCCTGAACACAGAAGAAGGAACCCTGGTCAAGGAGGTAGCAAAGGTGGAAAAAATGTTAATTACCGGCGTTGCGGCAGATAAAAATACAGCGAGAATTTCAGTAATGGGTGTAGAAGACAAACCAGGTACTGCGTTTAAGATTTTCAATACACTTGCAAAGCATAATATTAACGTAGATATTATTCTTCAGTCAGTTGGACGTGACGGAACAAAAGACATTACGTTTACTGTATCACAGGATGATCTTAAAGAGGCAATGGAAGTTATGGAAGCCAGAAAAGAAGCCCTTACGATCAAAGAGATGAATTATAACGAAAAAGTTGCAAAGGTATCGATCGTAGGAGCCGGAATGCTCAGCAATCCGGGCGTTGCTGCGACCATGTTTGAATCACTTAGCAATTCCAATATCAATATCAATATGATTTCTACATCAGAGATCCGTATCACGGTTCTGATCGATGAAAAAGATGCAGACCGTGCACTGGTTGCAATCCATGACGGATTTGGTCTGGAAGACTAATAAAAAGAATGTGATCGCAAATGTACCGGATGGAGCATTTGCGGAAGAAAAAAGGATTGGGAAATTTCTCAATCCTTTTTCTGACTCAGTGTACTGTTATGATATTTGCTGGAAAAGGTGACATCCTCACCAAACCAATCCGGCGGGGTAAAGGAATTTGCCTCTTCTTCGGAAGAGAATTCGACTTCGGCAAGGTGAAGTGGGGCGAGATCACCGGCGAAGACATCAAGCTCGATCGTGAGATGATCTCCGTAAGGGATGCAGTAGCGTTCTTTTGTGATAATGCGCCCGTCTGCCTTTTCGCGCAGATGGCAGTAGGCTTCCTCGGTAAGAGGAAGATTATGTTCTTCACGAATCATCAGACCTTTGGATTTGTAGGTCAGGATGTAGTCATCAGCATCCCTGCGGACACGGACAACCGGTTCGGTGCACAGATAAGCCTGCTCAAGTGTGCGGTGCGGATAAGCTTCAAGGTGATCCGGAAGCTTATGAATCAGATATTTGCGTTCTATTTCCATGGGAAATCCCTCCTTATATATTCATTAACAGTATAGCGGAGTTTTTCGGGGGAGACAAGGCAGAAAGTTGCCATTTTTGCAGGCTTCTGTTACAATGGGGAACATCAGGAAAAAGAAAGGATGGACAAGATTATGAGTGAAGTATGTGTATTTCTTGCAGATGGATTTGAAGAAATTGAAGGTCTTACGGTCGTTGATCTTTTAAGAAGAGCCGGGATCGAGACCAGAACCGTTTCCATCATGGGACAGGAAGAGATCCAGGGGGCACACGGAATTATAGTAAAAGCAGACAGCTTGTTTGAAAATACAGATTTTTCAGAGGTGAAGATGCTGGTACTTCCGGGGGGGATGCCGGGAACAATCCATTTAAAAGAACACAAAGGTCTTGAAAAGCTGATCTTAAAACATAATGAAGAAAAAAAATATCTGGCTGCAATCTGTGCGGCACCGACCGTATTTGGCGGAATGGGAATCCTGAAAGGAAAGAAGGCAATCTGCTATCCGGGAATGGAAGAAGGACTTATCGGAGCGGAAGTTACCTGTCAGCCGGCAGTGACAGATGGACATATCACAACCAGCCGGGGACTTGGAACCGCGATCGATTTTGCACTTGCGCTGATCAGCGAGCTGCGGGATAAAGAAAGCGCAGATACCATTTCAAAGCAGGTAGTCTATGAACGGTAGTTTCTGGAAAAAGAGAAAAGCAGGCAGTGTGTTTCTGGCAGTGTTGCTTTTGACTACACTGCTTGCCGGATGTGGGATCAATGAAGGAAAGGCGGAAAAATATGTGCAGGCGAACCTGGATCTGACTTTTCAGGGACAAACCCAGGAAGCAAAAGAAATCCTCGGAGCATCAGACAGTGATCTGAAAAAGGTCTATGAGAACGGGATCAATGCTTTTGTCCAGGACTGTCTGCTAAATGGTGTGGAGACGGAAAATGACTTTTCTGAGACATATGGTGTATTGATCAAAGAGATCTTTAGTTCTGTCCGTTATCAGGTAAGTGGTGTAAAAAAGACGGGGAGTAAGACCTGTGAGGTGACGGTAAAGTACCAGTCGGTGGATGTATTTACCCGCTTCATGCCGAAGCTGAAGGAAGAGTCCGAGAAGATCCAGGCAGACAAAGATGCAGGAAAGTACAGCGGAACAGATGAAGAAATCAAAGAGGCAATGGTGTTGGATTACATGACCGGTGCATACAGCCTTTTAAGAAGTTCTTATCTTGATATGCAGTATGGAGAGAAGCAGGAATATACCTTTACCGTGACGCAAAAAGGGCGGAATACCTGGTCGATCGGTGATGAGGAATTAAATGGCTTTATAGAACGAATTTTAGAGCTTGATAAACTGTAGAAGTTGTGCTATACTTGTAAAATGATTGTAATGTAGATAAGTCTGTCGACTTTTTGCATATGTAAATTTAGGAGGAAATGGTAATGAGTTTACAAGTTGAACAGTTAGAACACAATATGGCGAAACTCACAATCGAAGTTTCAGCAGAAGAATTAGAAGGAGCACTTCAGAAAGCATACCAGAAACAGAAAAGCAGAATTAATGTTCCTGGATTCCGTAAAGGAAAAGTTCCGCGCCAGCTCATCGAAAAGATGTACGGACCGGAAATCTTCTATGATGATGCAGCAAACGCTCTGATTCCGGAAGCATATTCAAAAGCATACGATGAAAGCGGACTTGAGATCGTATCTCAGCCGAAGATCGATGTAACACAGATCGAAAAAGGAAAACCGTTCATCTTCACAGCTGAAGTAGCTACAAAGCCGGAAGTAGAACTTGGCGAATACAAAGGAATCGAAGTTCCGAAATATTCTAACCGCGTAACACAGAAAGAAATCGACGCTAAGCTTGAGGGAGAACAGCTTAAGAACGCAAGAACAATCACAGTAGAAGGACGTCCGGTACAGGATAAAGACGAAGTTGTCCTTGATTTTGAAGGATTTGTAGACGGAGAAGCTTTTGAAGGTGGAAAAGGAGAAAACTATCCGCTGACAATCGGTTCAGGATCTTTCATTCCAGGATTTGAAGAACAGCTGATCGGTGCAGAACCAGAAAAAGAAGTTGAAGTTAAGGTTACATTCCCGGAAGATTACCATGCAGAAGACCTCAAAGGAAAAGAAGCTGTATTCAAATGCACAGTTCATGAGATCAAAGCAAAAGAACTTCCGGAGCTTGATGATGAATTTGCTTCAGAAGTATCAGAATTCGATACTCTTGATGAATTAAAAGCTGATATCAAAGCTAAGATCAAAGAGCAGAAAGTAAACGATGGCAAGAGAGCACAGGAAGATGCAGCTGTAGATGCGATCATCGAATCAGCTAAGATGGATCTTCCGGAAGCTATGGTTGATACACAGGCAAGACAGATGCTTGATGAATTCGCTCAGAGAATGCAGCAGCAGGGACTGACTCTTGACCAGTACATGCAGTTCACAGGCATGACAGCTGACAAGATGATGGATGAACTTCGTCCGCAGGCTGAGAAGAGAATCAAAACAAGACTTGTTCTTGAAGCAATTGCAAAAGCAGAAAACATCGAAATCACAGATGAAAAATTAGACGAAGAGATCGCTAAGATGGCAGAAGCTTACCAGATGGAAGCTGACAAGCTTAAGAGCTTTATGGGCGACAAAGAAAAAGAACAGATGAAGCAGGATATGGCAGTTCAGGAAGCAATTACATTTGTAGTTGACAATGCCGTAGAAAAATAAGTATCTGTTTCATACTTTAATATAGCAGGAGGAGTGTTACATGAGTAGTTTAGTACCTTATGTCGTTGAACAGACAAGCCGTGGAGAACGCTCTTACGACATTTATTCAAGACTTTTAAAAGACAGAATCATTTTCCTGGATACTGAAGTGAATGATGCATCAGCGAGCCTGATCGTAGCGCAGCTGCTGTTTCTGGAAGCAGAAGATCCGGAAAAGGATATCCAGTTTTATATTAACAGTCCTGGCGGATCAATTTCAGCAGGTATGTCGATCTACGACACTATGAATTACATCAAATGTGACGTCTCTACGATGTGTATGGGAATGGCTGCAAGTATGGGAGCCTTCCTTCTCGCAGGCGGAGCAAAGGGAAAGAGATATGCCCTTCCGAATGCAGAGATCATGATTCACCAGCCTTCAGGCGGTGCACAGGGTCAGGCAACCGAGATTGAGATCAATGCACAGCATATTCTGAAGATCAGAGAAAGAATGAACAGATTGATGGCTGCAAATACAGGTCAGAGTTATGAGACAATTTGTGCAGATACGGAAAGAGATAACTGGAAGACTGCCGAAGAAGCTTTGGCATATGGATTGATTGATAAGGTTATTACAAGCCGTTAACGGGAAAAGGGAATGTCCTTATTGGGACATTCCCTTTACGTGTAAAAAAGTGCGAGGTAAGAATATGGCAGGAAAATATGAAGAAATCGTAAGATGTTCTTTTTGCAATAAACCACAGAGTCAGGTACGCAAGATGATCGCCGGACCAAATGGGGTGTTTATCTGTGACCAGTGTGTGGATGTATGTACTGAGATCATTGAAGATGAACTTGGTTATGAAGAAGAAAATGCATATGATGATATCAATCTTCTGAAACCGGAAGAAATCAAGGCATTTCTGGATGATTATGTGATCGGACAGGACGAAGCAAAGAAAGTACTTTCTGTTGCGGTATATAATCACTATAAGCGTATTATGGCAGAAAAAGATCTGGGCGTGGAGCTTCAGAAGAGTAATATCCTGATGGTAGGACCGACAGGATGCGGTAAGACTTTTCTGGCACAGTCTCTCGCAAAAATTCTGAATGTACCGTTTGCAATTGCAGATGCAACTGCGCTTACAGAAGCGGGATATGTCGGAGAAGATGTAGAGAATATTCTTCTTAAGATCATTCAGGCAGCAGATGGTGATATTGAACGTGCAGAGCACGGAATCATTTATATCGATGAGATTGACAAAATCACAAGAAAATCTGAGAATCCGTCGATTACCCGTGATGTATCAGGAGAAGGTGTTCAGCAGGCACTTCTGAAGATCCTGGAAGGTACAATCGCAAATGTACCGCCACAGGGTGGACGTAAGCATCCGCAGCAGGAGATGATCCAGATCGATACCACCAATATTCTATTTATCTGCGGTGGAGCGTTTGAGGGAATAGATAAGATCATAGAGAACAGAATAGATAAGAAATCCATTGGATTTGAGGCACAGATCGCGCAGCGGCATGAGGAAGATATCGACCGGCTTCTGCAGCAGATCCTTCCACAGGATCTTGTGAAGTTCGGACTGATCCCGGAACTTGTAGGACGTGTGCCGGTAACTGTATCCCTGGAACTTCTGGATAAGGAAGATCTGATCCGCATTCTGACGGAACCAAAGAATGCGATTGTAAAACAGTACCAGAAGCTTCTGGAGCTGGATGATGTGGAACTGGAA
>ERZ773221.3025-NODE-3025-length-11888-cov-12.730837_pt1 | contig 11888 bp, 9 predicted proteins | sample MGYA00580994_ERZ773221 | MGnify/ENA primary metagenome ERZ773221 (study PRJEB29015, sample SAMEA2737758) | human gut metagenome | biome: human gut; feature: human-associated habitat; material: faeces | place: China | collected 2012 ... | reverse complement strand
TTGGGAGAACAGGGGTTTTGCCAAGCTTCCGTTCTGCGTTATATATGGATTTGGCGTGTTTATAGCATTTCATATATTTGCACCAATTGAGGGTAATTACCCTGCTTTATACATTGCTGGTGCTATATGTGCGACAATATTTGAGTATATGACAGCAAGACTTATGCAGAAGCTTTTCGGTGAAGTATGGTGGAATTACGACCATCTAAGATTTAATTATAAAGGAATAATATGCCTTCAAAGCACTCTTGGCTGGGGGTTATTAGCAGTTCTTATATTTAGTGTATTCAATAAAATGGTAGAACGTGTTGTATTCAGTATGGATATGAGGGTAACTACAGTGTTATCAATTGTGCTTGTTATATCATATGTTGTGGATTTCTCTTACCATTTTACTAAGAGAATTGCTAATAAGAAAATGGAAAGTGTAGTTGCACAGGCTTCAAGTGCTGGCAGCCTTCAGAGGTTTTTTCATAGATAATCAGCGGGGTGGACAATGTTAGAAAGTCTTAAGAATAATGTCAGGCTGCTTCGCAGGAGCAAACGACACGTAATTCTGTTTGAACTGACATATAAGTTACTGGCAGTAGCAGTTATATATCCTATATTAACTGCCGCCATTAATCTTTGTATGAAGGTTGCAGGAATCAGATATTTAACAAATGAATATATTGTAAAGGCACTGACAAACCCTGTTGTTATTATAGCTTTGTTTACAGGCATTATACTGTTTGTCGGTTACTGCATTTACGAGATGGCATATTTGGCTGTGTGCTTTGAAACTAAGAGAAAAGGTAATAACGCATCTATAATTGATAATATATATAATGCGTACCTGCGTCTTAAAAATTTAATCCGAATTCAAAGCATACCGCTTTTTTTATTTTTCTTTATTTCGATTATATTTATAAATGTTACAATTGTCGCTAATCTTATATATTCAGATACATTGAGCAATCTTATCGGAAGTACGATGAGAAGAAACAGGTATATGATATATATGCTTGTGGCAATAGTTATGGTTCTTATATATTATTATGTTATAAGAGGCATTTTCTCATTTAATATATATATGATGGAGGGGAAGAATTTCAGACAGTCATATAAGAAAAGCTCACAGATTGTAAGAAATAACAGATTAAGGGTAATTATGTCTGTTATTGTATATAATCTTGCAATATTTGTAGCTATATCAGTGTTCTATACAGTTATTTCGCTTATACTTATAGGCGGTGTTAAGCTGTTGGATATGGCTTATCTTGGAAGTGCGGTATATTTATCAGTTCTTAGGGAATTGAGGGCCGGTGTGAAGATTTTTCTTGTGTTTATATCAATACCTTGTTCATTCTCAATGATTTCATATATGTATTATAAATATTCCGATCTGGATGATATTGAATTTGAATTCGTGGATATTGACGAAGGTTCAGCAAGGGTCAACAGGATAATATATGCAGTTGTGCTGGCATTATCCATAGTGCTTGATATTATATATATAATTGGGTCATTTAATAATAATCCGTTTGAGAGAGTGGCTATATTCCACAATACGGATATAACTGCCCACAGAGGTGCTTCAGTAGATGCACCTGAGAATACTCTTGCGTCATTCAGTAAGGCGATTGAAGATATGGCTGATGTTATAGAGTTAGATGTCCAGATGACCAAAGACGGCTATATTGTTGTTATGCATGATACATCAGCATACAGGACTACAGGTGTTCTAAAGAATATTACGGAGCTTACTTTAAGAGAAGTTAAAAGACTTGATGCCGGGTATTGGTATTCAGAGGAGTACAAGGGCGAGAAAGTTCCAACACTTGAAGAAGTATTGCAGCTTGCCAAAGGAAAGATTAAACTTAATATAGAGATTAAAACGGCGGATAACAGTGATGAGGTAGCAAAGAAGGTTGTAAAGCTTATACAGAAATATTCAATGCAGGATTCGTGCGTTATCACCTCATTTGATTATAGTGCATTGCAGGCTGTTAGGTCTTATGATGAGGACATAGAAGTCGGGTATATATTATCGGTGGCTTATGGAAAGTTCTATGAAATAGATGACGTGGATTTCTTTAGCGTCAATGCTTCGTTCCTTACTAAGAGAGTTGTTGATGCTATTCATAATTCAGGAAAGCAGGTATATGCGTGGACTGTTAATAATGACGCTTCTATAAAGAATCTTACTAATAAAGGTGTTGATAATATAATAACTGACAAACCTGTAACGGCAAGAGAGGTTATATATTCAAGAGATACAAGTGAGACATTGATTAATATGATAAAGTATGTATTTAACCAGTGATTAGCTTGGTAACATATATGCGTAAATGTACGCGGAAACGGGGGTCTATATGTTAAGAGGTATAGGTACATCTAAGGGAATTGGTATAGGAAAAGCACTTATTATCCATAAGTGTAAGAATGCTGTCAGCCGTGCTAAGATTAATGATACAGAAGCTGAGGTTGATAAGTTCAATGAGGCTGTGGAAAAGTTCATACAGGAAACTAATGAGCTTGTGGATAAGTTGTCACAGAAGCTTAATGGTGATGATAAGAATGCTCTTGTATTAAAAAATCAGGAATATCTTATAAGAGATCCTGAGTTTACCAGTGGTGTAATAAGTGCTATAACTAATGACAAGCTTAATGCAGAAGCAGCGGTTGAAGATACCTGTGAGATGTTAAAGAACATATTCTTAAGCTTTAACAATGATACGATGACACAGAGAGTAGCCGATATTGAAGATATGAAACAGCGTCTTATAGCAATAATGCAGGGACAGAAGCATATTGATCTTACTAAGCTTTCTGATAATACTGTTATTATTGCCGATGAAATCCATCCATCTATGACAGCTAATATGGATACAGAGCATATTGCCGGTATTATATCAGAGAAAGGTGGAGATACATCACACGCTTCAATTCTTGCAAGAGCATTAGAAATCCCTGCTGTATTAAGTGTTAAGGATATATGCAGTAAAATTGCAGAGGGTGAGGAGGTTATAGTTGATGGAGCTTACGGCGAAGTATTCGTCAATCCTACACCTATAACTCTTAAGATATATAATAAAAAGAAAAAAGCATATGATGAAAGAGTTAAGGAACTTAAAAAATATATAGATAAACAGACTGTTACCAGGGATGGCAGAAAAGTAATGCTTGCTGCTAATATAGGCAATGCTGATGAGGCTGCTAAAGCTGTAAAGGCTGGAGCTGAGGGTGTCGGACTTTTCAGGACGGAATTCTTATTTATGAACAAGCAGGCACTCCCAACAGAGGAGGAGCAGTATAACGAATATAAGAAAGCAGCAGTTGTGCTTGATGGCAGACAGCTTACGATAAGAACGCTTGATATTGGCGGAGATAAAGATATTCCTTATATGGGACTCACAAAGGAGTTAAATCCATTTCTTGGATACAGGGCCATAAGGTTCTGCCTTGACAGGGTAGATATATTTACAACCCAGTTAAGGGCTGTATTAAGGGCAAGTGCATATGGTAATATAAGAATTATGATTCCTATGATAACTTCTGTTACAGAGGTGCAGGCAGTTAAGAAGATTATAAATGGTATATGCAGGGATCTGGACAAGAAAGACATTAAGTATGATAAGGACATAAAGATAGGTGTTATGATAGAGACACCAGCCGCGGCAATAATGGCAGATGTACTGGCACATGAGGTTGATTTCTTCTCAATCGGTACGAATGATTTGACACAGTATACACTTGCTGTTGACAGAGGCAATGAGAATGTTGCTTATCTTTACTCTGCACTCAATCCAGCCGTTATACGAAGTATTAAACACATAATTGAGTGTGCACATAATGCAGGTATAGAAGCAGGAATGTGTGGAGAAGCGGCGGCAGATGAAAGAATGATACCACTTCTTCTTAATTTTGGACTTGATGAGTTCTCTGTTACAGTGAGCAGGGTGCTTGAAACTAGAAAAGAGATAGCTTCGTGGAGCAGTAAGGAAGTAAAAGAGATAACAGAAAATGTTATGAATTATTCGGAAGAAAAGGAAGTATCTAACTATCTTAGCGACTGCATAGCAAAAGAATAGATTATTATATAATAAATGCTTTGTGATGATTGATATGTTAAGACATCTGCTTCTGGCATAATAGAATTAATTGGAGGAAAATATGGCATTATATGATACAGATGACGAGCAGGAAAAGGTTGTACTTGTCGGCGTAGAGTTAAATCCTCTTGACGACTGTGAGAAGTCGTTAGAGGAGTTAGCAGAGCTTGCTAAGACTGCCGGAGCGGTCACAGTAGGAAAGATGATACAGCCGCGTGACAGCTTCCACCCTGCAACATATATTGGTAAGGGTAAGCTTGAAGAATTAAGGCTTATGATAGATGAGCTTGGTGCAACAGGAATAATATGTGATGATGAGCTGTCTCCAGCACAGTTAAGAAATCTTGAAGATGTTCTTAATACTAAGATTATGGACAGAACAATGGTTATTCTTGATATATTTGCCGCAAGAGCTTCATCAAGTGAAGGTAAAATACAGGTTGAGATGGCACAGTTAAAATACAGGTCAACAAGACTTGCAGGACTTGGAACAACACTCTCAAGACTTGGTGGTGGAATAGGAACAAGAGGACCGGGTGAGAAGAAGATAGAAACAGACAGGCGAATAATAAGGGACAGGATTGCTCATTTGTCAGGTGAGTTAAAGGAGATTAAGAGCCACAGAGATGTGCAAAGACAGAACAGACAGGACAGTTCTACACCAGTAGCGGCTATAGTAGGTTATACTAATGCGGGTAAGTCAACACTTCTTAACAGGCTGACCGATGCAGGTGTATTATCTGAGGACAAGCTGTTTGCAACACTTGATCCTACAACGAGGGCACTTACACTTCCTAACAAGGAAAAAGTGCTTATGACAGATACTGTTGGATTTATCAGAAAGCTTCCACATAATCTTATAGAGGCATTTAAGAGTACACTTGAGGAAGCGAAATATGCAGATATGATAATTCACGTTGTGGACTGCTCTAATGATGATTACGAAAGACATATGGCAACAGTATATGAGACATTGAAGCAGTTAGATGTAGGTGATAAGCCGATAATTACACTTTTTAATAAATGTGATAAATACGGCGAACTTCCTATACTCAAGGACAGCAAAGCTGATTATGTTGAGAATATTTCAGCCAGGACGGGTGTGGGAATAGATGAATTTCTGGAAGATGTGCAGGATATTATATTAAAGAGCAGAATTAGAATAGAAAGAGTATTTCCTTACAGCGATGCAGGCAAAATCCAACTTATAAGAGAATACGGACAGCTTGAAAGTGAGGAATACACACAGGAGGGCATAAGTGTCAAAGGATATGTGCCAGCCTGGGTAGGAGGCAAACTATGAATTTAATTGCACTTGTTGATAAAAAATGGGGAATAGCTAATAAAGGAAGAGAACTTGTTGATATTCCAGAGGATAAGAAGCTGTTCCGTGAAGAAACTTATGGAAAAGTTGTTATTATGGGAAGAAAGACATTAGAAGCACTTCCTAACCAGTCAGCACTTGTTGGAAGAAAGAATATTGTTCTTACAAGAAATAAAGATTATGAAGCTAAAGACGTATGTTTATGCCATAGTGTTGAAGATGTGCTTGAGAAGGTAAAAAATGTGGATAGTAAGGATGTATATGTCATCGGTGGTGGACAGATATACAAAGAATTCCTTCCATATTGTGATACAGCACATATTACAAAGGTTGATTACTCTTACGAAGCTGATACCTATATAAGTGATTTCGATAAGCTTAAAGACTGGAGAATTACAGGACAGAGTGATGAACATACATATTTTGATATATGTTATGAGTTTGTAAGGTATGAAAGAAAGGGTAAGGCTGATGAAATGCCAGAATAAAAAGAAAAATGTAAAGCGTGCTGTGGCTGGTATAATATTTCTTTCCGTAATAGCAATAATATTATCGGCATATGGCGTTACACAAATGTATGCTTCTCCAGAGAAAAAAGCTTTAAAAACGATGTTGAAATCTGGAGAACTTTTACAAAGCACAGTTGAAAAATATATAAACAACATAGATGTAAGTGCCAATAACTATACTGGAAAAATTAATATATCGGAGTTGATATATGATAATACTGATTATATGCAGGGTAAGAATAGTGCAGAATATACCATTACAGCTAATATCGATAATAATGGAATAAATGTAGTTATACCTGAATTGACTAATGATACATTTTTAATATCTAAAGCTGATATATCAAGATATATTAATATAGATGCAGATCAGCTTAAGCCTGTTTTAAAAGCTGCATTAGCTGACTTTGTGAAGGGCTATGAAGTTATGGCAATGGATTGCGTGAATACAGTCAGCGAAACAGGAAAACACACTTATAATATTAATATAGATGAAACAGCTTTAGTTAATGGCTTTAATACATTTGTGGATGAATTATATAAAGATTCACAGGTTCTTCCATATATTTCGTTGTTAAATGTATATGGCATAAAAAAGGACAGTATTAAATCTGAATTTGCCACGGAAGTAAAGGACTGCAATGTAGTGCTTGATATAGAGGCTGACAGGGATAATAACCTTGTAAAGGTGAGTGCTGTAGTATATTACAATCAAAACGCTGTCTGTAATATGGTTATTGATTTTGATGGACTGGATAATATGACGCTATATATTATGGCTGAATATTCACAGGCTGAATATGTGAATTCGGTAATACAGATAGATATGCAAAGTGATAATGTAATAGGAGTGTCAGCCGATGCAGATATACATTTTATGAATCACAGTTTAAAGCTTAAGGCATCAGGAAATATTAATATCCAATAAGTCTTTGCAAAATAATTATTTTACATTTCTGTAACCAATCCTGAAAAAAGCGTACTCTATAAGTGAAAGCTTTCAAAAAGAAATAATTAAGGACGATTTAATAAAGTGTGCAGCGAAGAAAAAATAATTGATTTAATAGCAAACAGAGATGAATCTGGAATGCGTGAATTAATGGAGCGGTATCAAAGACCATTAATGAAGCTTGCAATGAATATGCTTGACAGTGAGGAAGATGCAAGAGAATGTGTTAATGATACGTTTTATGAAGTATGGAAATCAGTTCCAGATAACAGACCGCAATATTTGTTTGCATATTCAGCTACTATATGCAGACATATAATCTGCAAGAGAATAGACCATGACAATGCATTAAAAAGAAGCTCTAATGTTATAGAACTTACAGCCGAGATGGAACAGTGTATCGGCAAGCCTGATAAAGCACTTGAGGGTGATGAACATATGGTAGGAGAATTGCTTAATACATTTCTTAAAACATTGGATACTGATAAGAGAAATATATTTATCAAAAGATACTGGTATTCACAACCTGTTAAAGTTATATCAAAAGAACTTGGAAAGAGCGAAAGTTCAGTTAAGGTTGCACTGCACAGATTAAGGAAAGATTTAAAGAAGCTTTTGGAAAGTGAGGGCGTTTTGGTATGAATGGTGAGAAATTATTTAAGTCAATGAACAATATTAATCAGGAGTGGATTGAGCAGGCAAAGCCAGCTAATAAGCCTGTCATAATGAGAACCAGATCAAAAATATATAGAAATATAGCAGCAGCGGCAGCCGCAGTGATTGCAATCTCGGGATTAACTTACACTGGTGTATACGCGTACCAGAAGTATCTTGTCCCAAAGAGTAATGTCAATTTTGAATCTCATATGAGCGGGGATAGTTCGGTTAATGTCTATAATACAGGTAATGTTACATCTACAGAAGAATCTAATGTTGACGTGGAATGGGGAAAATATGTTGCTAATGGTGGAAGATTTTATATTGAACTGACTATAAAGTCAAAAGACGGAAGTCCGATTATACCTAATGATGATACCTTAAGTCCAATAATTGGTACATTTGATTTTGCAGATACTGTAATAAAAATAAGTGATGAAACAGACCAGTTCAAATCAACAGGTACATTATACCATCTTAATTATAATGGTATGTCAGATGATGGTTCAGAAATATATGCAGAATTAATATATGTTAATGCTGATTCAAGAGATATTGTTAATCATAACATTTCGATTGATGTTAAGGATCTTAAGTGTACGTACAGAAATGGTGAAGATAATAAAACAAGAGAAACCAGAACTTTAGCAACAGGGGAGTGGTCTTTTGAAACAGTTCTTAAGAGTAGCAGCACAGGTGTGCTTAGTACAACTCCTAATATATCGGTTACATCATCTTATAATGCAGACCAGACTATCAATATAGATACACTTAAATGTGATGGATTCGTACTTGATATACAGGGAACAGGAAATGCAGACTTTAAGTGGTTTGGTATGAGTGGTAAATATGCACCTGTAGTACATCTTAAAGATGGCACAGTTGTTAGTATTGACGACAAAACTTCTGATTTAAGTGTCAAAGCAGGTACTATGCATATATCATTTGCATTAAAACAGGTTATCAGTGTTGATAATATTGCATCTATTGAGTGGCATGGTGTAACAATATATTCAGCAGAATAATAAACGATAATTAATAACTACAGCTCCTAAAATGTAAAATAACCTAAAATAAACCCTTCAAAAGTAAGACACTGTTTCGACTTTTGGAGGGTTTTAAATGTTTATTAATTAAATAGCAATCTGTTATGAATATACAATGTATGTGCTGTAGCGGAATCTTCTTAAACGCTGTTCCATTTTAATAGCATTTAAGAGAATACGGTAAGCACCGACCTGGACTTTATAATAGCCGTCCTCATATATTATAAATGCAGGAAATCCGTCCATTAAAAGTGAATTTAACATTCTGTCGGCATTATCCTTGTTGCGGTATGCGCCAACCTGTACACGGTAAAGTGCTTCATTTTCTGTGTCATAATCATTATTGTCACAAGGACATTGTGGCATAATATTTGAACTACTGACAGGGACAGAAAACACCTCGTTATCAGGTGGGATGGAATTAACCATAGCTGTGCTGTCAATTGGGGCAGAAGCAGTTCTGCCAGAGTTATTCATTTGGCTGTTGCTACTATTATTGTTGTTACTATTGTTGTTACTATTGTTGTTGCTATTGTTGTTGCTATTATTATTGTTGTCAGTGCGATTGCTTTTATTGGAAGTGGTATTTCCGGGCCTACCTGATGGTATGCTTTCTAATATTCCGTCTGCGATTGCTTGTGCAATGCTGTCAAATTCTTCATCAAATAGATAATTGTCTTTATCGTTGTTAATAAATCCAACTTCAACAAGAACGGCTGGCATTTTGGTACGTTTAAGGACAACAAGGTTTTTGCGTTCGTCTACACCAAGATTTTTAAAGCCTGCATCTTCAAGCTGGTTATTAATATTTCTTGCCACCTCAGCCTTTAAACCAGTATCGCTGTATACAAGGGTTTCAACGCCCGAATACTGGTTAGGATTTTCTGAGGAATTGCGGTGTATTGATACGAAAAGGTCGGCACCGGAATTATTCGCATCGGTTGCTTTCTTAAATGGAGTTTCGTATTCGTCAGTAGTTCTTGTGTAATATACATCTATGCCATTTTTTTTAAGTATGTCACCGACAGCTAAAGTAAGGTCGAGAGTGTCATCTTTTTCCTGTCTGCCCTTATATACAGCACCGGGGTCGCTTCCACCGTGTCCAGCATCAAGGGCAATTCTATAATCAGCCATAAATCCTCCTAAAGGAAATATCAGTTTATTTTATTCATAAAATTTCATAAAGATACATATAATAATCAAAAATATAATGAATAATATAAGAGGAATTAGATTATGGTGTATGTACATACAATGGAAACTCCTGCCGATGCAATAGATAAAGGGAAAATGCGCATTAACGTATATGATAAACAGCAGGGCACACCATTGGCAGATGCAAGGATTTCACTTGCATATACAGGAAATCCTGAAAGAATTATCAATGAGATAACTACTGACTCAGAAGGAGCAGTTAATCTTGATGATCTTCTCACACCACCGGTGGAGTATAGTATGGAACCAGGTGAGAACCAGCCATTTTCGGAATACACTATTGAAGTTAATGCAGATGGCTACGAGGAGATTAATATATCCGGTATTGATGTATTCTCAGGGGAAACAAGTATTCAGAATGTGTATTTGAATGAAGATAACAGGGAGATTCCAGAGAATAATATTGTAATTCCGGTTAATACGCTGTATGGCAGCTATCCTGCCAAGATACCAGAGACTGAGATTAAGCCGGTACGCCAGTCGGGGGAGATTGTGTTAAGCCGCGTTGTAATACCAGAAACAATAGTTGTGCACGATGGTGTTCCTACAGACTCCACAGCACTTGATTATTATGTTAGATACAAGGATTATATTAAAAATGTAGCGAGCAGTGAAATATATTCGACATGGCCAAGACAGACGTTGGAAGCTAATATTTTAGCGATTATGTCCTTTACCTTAAACAGAGTGTATACAGAGTGGTACAGAAACCAGAATTACAACTTTACGATAACCTCATCAACTGCATTTGACCACAAATGGGTCAACGGACGTAATATATTTGAAAGTATTTCACAGGTTGTGGATGAAATATTTGATAATTATCTGTCAAGACCGAATGTAAAACAGCCGATATTAACACAGTATTGTGATGGAAAGAAATCGAGCTGTCCTGACTGGATGACACAATGGGGAAGTAAATATCTGGGTGATCAGGGATATTCCTCAATAGATATATTAAGATATTATTATGGAGATAATATGTACATTAATACGGCTGAACAGATACAGGGTATTCCGTCATCGTGGCCCGGTGCAGATCTTGATATAGGCTCATCAGGGCAGAAGGTAAGGCAGCTGCAGGAACAGCTTAATCTTATAGGGGATTATTACACAGCAATACCGGCACTGACGGTTGACGGGATATATGGAGAGCGTACAGCGGAGGCAGTAAGGCAGTTTCAGAGAATTAATAATATGCCGCAGACTGGTGTTGTGGATTTCCCAACATGGTACAGAATATCGGACAGATATGTAAGGCTGTCAGGAATTGCAGAGCTTAATTGAAAATTTCTGCAATTATTTTCATAATTATATAAAATATTAGTTGACAGCTATAATTATTAGTGATACACTCTAATAGTTGTTAAACAAAGCAGAGTATCCACTCTCACCTTAGCGCAATCGGGCGACTTGGGTTTATATTTTTAAGAATGTGCATGATAAACAGCAATTAAGATGCATTATGATTAAAAAGTGGATAGTCTGACTATCCACTTTTTTTGATTTTGGAGGTGCACTACTATTAGCGAATTAATGATTAACGAGCAGATCCGTGATAAGGAAGTTCGTGTTATTGGAGAAGAAGGACAGCAGCTTGGAGTTATGTCTCCTAAGGATGCTATGAAACTGGCAAGAGAGGCAGAGGTTGATTTAGTAAAGATTGCCCCATCTGCAAAGCCACCTGTATGTAAGCTTGTGGATTATGGCAAGTATAAGTATGAACTTGTCAGAAAAGAGAAGGAAGCTAAGAAGAAGCAGAGAACAATAGAAGTCAAAGAAGTTCGTTTGTCACCTAACATAGATGTTAATGATTTGAATACTAAGTGTAATTCGGCAAGAAAGTTCATCGAGAAAGGCGATAAAGTAAAGGTATCTTTAAGATTTAGAGGCCGTGAGATGGCACATATCGATTCCAGCAAGCATATATTAGAAGATTTTGCTGAGAAGTTAAGTGATATTGCAGTAGTAGACAAAGCTCCAAAGTTAGAAGGCAGGAGCATGACTATGTTTTTAACTGAAAAACGTTAAAATATTATTTATTCCATATGAGAATTAAATTAGGAGGATTATTATGCCAAAGGTAAAGACAAA
>ERZ773221.3019-NODE-3019-length-11907-cov-4.189082_pt1 | contig 11907 bp, 13 predicted proteins | sample MGYA00580994_ERZ773221 | MGnify/ENA primary metagenome ERZ773221 (study PRJEB29015, sample SAMEA2737758) | human gut metagenome | biome: human gut; feature: human-associated habitat; material: faeces | place: China | collected 2012 ... | reverse complement strand
TCAACGTCACCCGCGAGCGCATCCGCCAGATCGAGGCCAAGGCCCTGCGGAAGCTGCGCCACCCCTCCCGCTCCAAGAAGCTGAAGGACTTCCTGAACTGAGCCCCGACGACTGAAAAGCCCCGGCCATTACACGGGTGCTCATAAGACAGTAATTCTAAAAATTATGATTATGGCATCTGTCAGGCAGGGTTGGCAACGAAATAACGGGTATTCGGTGAACGCCGGATACCCGCTATTTTTTTGCCGCCACGAAAAGCAATGGATTTATTCACAGCTTTCAGGTATAATGTTCTCAAATCAATCCTATCCCATCCATTCCGAGATTTTTTCAAAAAATCTCAAAAAAGTTTGGAAGCATTGGAACAATTCAGCCCTTCTCATGCCATATATAGTAGAGGGCTGAATACGAAAGCGATTGGAGGTGACGCTGATGGACAAGCAAACAGGCCCGAAAGGTTTTCTTGTGGTGCTGCCCGGTGAGATCATCGAGATACCGCAGGACAGCGGCAAATCATGGCTGACGCTGTTTTACAGCTTGCCGCGAGAGATTGCGGAGAAGTGGAAGCCAGCCTATGAGCTGCCTCGCTGCCCGTATGAGGTGCTGCGGACGGACAAATATGACCACATCGTATGTGATGATATGTTCAAGCTGCTTGTGTGGGACTGCTACGCATGGAGCGCATGGCAGTTCTTCCAAGTCAAAGACCGCAAGGGCAATTACCGCGACATTCCCGGCAGCTGGAATCAGTACGCAGGCTATTTTCCCTTGTGGCGGCTGTCGTACAGCATTATTCCCTACATCCGCATGAAGTTTGAACAGAACGGTCTGGGTTTTCAGAGCCTTTACAATGTCCCGCAAGGTGTGGAAGTGCCGTGGCTGACCTATCAGCAGTTCGGCAATTTGATCGGCAATGTCACCGATATGATTATTACAGAGCAGAACTGGCAGTCGATGATCGACGCAATCTGGGAGAACCGCACCGTAGATGACTACGAAACCACAAGCAGCACCGTCAAGACGGACTTCATGCGGAAATGGCATCACAACCGCTCCGGCAAGCCGATTTCTCTTGACGAGATGACGGAGAATGAGGACGGCGATATTTTCGAGGTAGCTGATCCGCGCGGCGAATTTGAGCAGAAGATCATTTCTGAAATGCAGGTTGAGTCCTTTTCCGAGCAGAATATCACAGAGAAAGATCGAGAGATATTGAAGCTGCGGATGGAGGGCTACACTGAGCAGGAGATTGCGGACAAGGTGGGCTACAAGACAGCCAGCGCAGTCCATAAGCGGATCGCCAAGATCGCTGGTGCTTATGAGGACTATGTGACAGCGGAGTATCAGAAGTACTTGGACAAGTAAACAGACGCAGAAGCGGCAGCAGCTACCGAAATGGTAGCTGCTGCTTTTTTATGCGGGAAAGGAGATTCTATGAGCAAAGAACCGTTTGAAGCCATGCCCGATGTGATGGATGCAAAGCAGCTTGCAGAAGCGTTGCAGATTTCCAAAGCGGGGGGCATATAACCTTTTGAGCAGCCCGGATTTTCCGACCTTGCGGATTGGCGGGCGCAAATTGGTGATGAAAAATGAGCTGGTGGAGTGGCTGAAAAGCCGCACAAACAGAACACCATGAAAATGCAGTCAAGAGCTGGAAAAGTGGCAAATCAGCCGATAGGACAAGGCGAAATGTACTCCGCATCGTTTGGGACGTTTCCATTGAAAAATCGCACCACTTTTCCAATTCAAGAGCCGAGAAAAATCCATGAAAAGCAGGAGGTTTTATGAGAACAGGACTTACCAAGAGAGAAAAGACCACAGCCATCTATTTTGACGAGTATGGCGATATGATCGAGGTGCAGACCCACAACACCGATCTGAAAAAGCGGCTAACCGCATTTGCGGCGAAGTACCCGCAATGCTGCTGCCAGATTGACGATGACGAACAAGGCGGGCTGACCTTTGAGATTGAAAAAGGCAGATTGAGCTTCCGTCTGACTGCACCGTACAGCGAGGAACGGCGCAGGGCGGCGAGCAAATTTGCAAAAAAGTTACGAAGTTTCTAAACTTGTAACTTGAGAACTCAGGCCTCTTTTGCTATAATACATTATGAACTGATCTATAAACAAGGAGGTGTGGATATGGCAAAGAACAAACTGGTTGCCCCTGTTGTCAAATGGGTTGGAGGAAAACGCCAGTTGTTAGACGAGATTACTCCCCTACTTCCTAAGCGGATCACTTCTTATTGTGAGCCTTTTTTGGGTGGTGGAGCCGTTTTATTTTCTATTCAGCCATCCAAAGCAATCGTAAATGACTTGAATGGGGATTTGATTGCGGTTTACGAAATTATTCGTGACGATGTCGAATCTCTCATTGCAGATCTCAGAAAGCACGAAAACACTTCAGAGTATTTCTACGCAATGCGAGATTTAGATAGAGACAAAGAAGCCTATCAAGCCATGTCAAAGGTTGAGCGTGCGTCACGATTGATTTATTTGAATAAGACTTGCTTTAATGGTTTGTTCCGTGTTAATTCATCGGGGGAGTTTAATTCTCCATTTGGTCATTATAAAAATCCTAACATTGTGAACGAGCCTGTTCTGCGGGCCGTAAGCAAGTATTTTTCGTCTGGCAATATCACATTTTGCAACGAAGATTTTGCTGTGACACTAAGCAGAGTTGGCAAGGGTGGATTTGTGTATCTTGACCCACCGTATGATCCTGTTTCTGATACAGCAAGTTTCACCGGCTATAATAAAGGCGGATTTGATAGAAACGAGCAAATCAGATTAAAGCAATGTTGCGATGAGCTGACGCAGCGAGGCATTAAATTTATGCTGTCCAATTCTGCCACAGAGTTCATAAAAGAACTGTATAAGGACTACAACATATCCATCGTACAGGCAAAGAGGGCAATCAATTCAGATGCAAGCAAGCGCGGATCGGTAGAGGAGGTGCTGATTAGGAACTATGGGACTGAATGATGCCGCATGGGAAAGTCTATTTGACAAGTATCATATTCTTGATGAGATTGACCGAAATGGGCAGTTCGTCATTTCGGCAAACCAGATAAAAGAGTTCAGAGAACCTCGGTTAATGACCAAGTTTGACCACAAAATAAATCTTCCAAATATCTTTGTTGCTAACAACTTGTCAATTTTGCCGATAACTCGTGGAGATTATGTGATTTCCTCTTTTTCGGCATATAAGGAATTTGAAGAGCCAACCCAAGATGTTCAGCGGATTTCAATTCCAGCACATATTCAGAGTCTAATGCCGCAGTTTCTTGTGAGCGAAGCGATTGCGTTGAATTGCGCTAATGCTTGCGGAATACTTAATGACTTTTTAGAGGACGATGAGCTTGTTCCAACAGTTAGCGGTCGCATGAGTTCTGGCAGTTTTGAGTTTGACATTAACACCTCTTTAGGTACGAAAAATATCACCGTAAGCAATTCTCAAATTGAAATTGATGCAGCATACGAAGGCATCCATTATCTTTCTTTATTTGAAGCGAAGCGGGATTTGTCTGATGATTTTCTTGTTCGCCAACTTTATTACCCGTTCCGTGTTTGGAGTGATCGAGTGACGAAAACAGTAAAGCCTGTTTTCTTGATTTTCTCAAATGGTATGTTCAATCTGTATCAATATCAGTTTGAAGATCCGCAAAACTACAATTCTCTTATATTAGTGAAGCAGAGAAACTATGTAATTGCAACGGAGATTTGTTTGGCTGATATTGAAAATCTTTTGAGAACTGTTCCTTTAGCACAAGAACCAGATATATCATTCCCGCAAGCAGATTGTATGTCTCGGATAGTCAACCTTATCGAGCTGTTAAATGAAAAGCCGATGACTAAACAGGACATTACATCGGAGTATGCTTTTGATGAACGCCAAACTAATTATTATACAGACGCAGGACGGTATCTGGGACTCATTGATAAAACCCATGATGAGGATGGCAACATTTTATTCCAACTTTCTGCCTGTGGACACCGTATAATGGGTTTGGAGTATAAAGAGCGCCAACTCGCGCTTGTAACCCAAATATTGATGCACAAAGTATTCAACGAAACCCTAAAACTTCATTTGCAATGTGGAGAGATGCCGGATAAACAAACCATAATTCAGATAATGAAACGGTCCAATCTATATCGTGTCGAAGCTGATAGCACATATTTGCGGCGTTCTTCCACGGTTGTTGGTTGGGTGAATTGGATTCTTGGAATTATTGAGGAATAATTTTTATTTTCCCAGAGAAGGAGAGGGTAAGGATGGCAGTAAATAAAGACAGACCTATTATCCAATCTCATGGTTATAATGGTAGTGAACCAACTCGGATTTGTCCCCATTGTGGCAAAGAAAAACCATTAAGTGAGTTTGGTTTTAGAAAAATGCAAAAAGGCGAACAAGGAGTAATCCGAAATCAATCTTGGTGCAAAGAATGTAGGGGGATTAAATAACTTCGGATAATCCCTTTGGAACAAAGGGCGCACTTCTATACAGGGAGAAGCCTTGTATGTGCGCTCTGCGAGGCAGACAGCCCGGACGATTGAAGTCCGGGCTGTCTTGCGTCACTTCGTTCCGAACAAGGGGCTGCACCCCTTGCGCCGCTATGCGGCTATCCCTGCGAACTTTGCGAGTGGCGCAATTTGCTGATGCAAACAGCACCACTCACAGAGTTTTGAATATGTACCCATGACCGTTTACCGATTTTCGGTAGGCGGTCTTTTTATATCCCTACATCAAAATCAAGGAGGTCATGCACCATGACAAAACAGAAAACCATCCCCCAACTGGAAGCTGAGAAAGCGGAAAATGAACGCAGGATCACTCAGCTCCAACACAAAAAACAGCAGCTTGAAAACCGTATCACCTATTACGAAAAGGGAGATCGGCGCAAACGGGCGCACCACCTTATCACCCGTGGTGCAGCCATCGAGAGCGTCGCACCGCTGGCAAAAGCTCTGACCGAAACCGAGTTTTATGCCTTTGCCGAAAAAGCTCTTGCCCTGCCGGAGGCCAAAGGTCTGCTCATGGAAGCGGTCAACGAACACAACCGGGCAGAACAGGAAAAGAGGTGTTGAGTATCGCACTATTTCATTTTCATGTAACCCAGATCAAACGCAGCGCGGGGCAGTCCGCCGTGGCGTCTGCTGCCTATCGCTCCGGCGAGAAGCTACACAGTGAATACTACGGCGAGGACAGCGACTACACCAAAAAGGGCGGCGTGATCTGTTCCGAAATCCTGCTGCCGCCCCATGCCCCACCGGAGTACACAGACCGTGAAACCCTCTGGAACGCGGTCGAGAAAGCCGAGCGCGGCAAGAAAGCGCAGCTTGCATACAGCTTTGACATTGCTTTGCAGAACGAGTTTTCCATGCAGGAGAACATCGAGCTTGCAAGGCAATTTTTGTTGGAGCAGTTTGTGAGCCGGGGCATGGTGGTGGACTTCGCCGTTCACGCTCCCGACAAGGATGACGGTGGCATTTCCAATCCTCATTTCCACGTCATGTGTCCTATCCGTCCTCTAGATGAACACGGCAGATGGGGTAATAAGCAGCGACGGGAATATCTGCTTGACGAGCATGGTGAGCGTATCCGTGATGAAGCAGGAAATTATGTGTTTAATGCCGTACCGACTACCGATTGGGGCAGTCCCGACACCTTGGAGCATTGGCGGCAGGCGTGGGCTGACCTCTGTAATCAGAAGTTTGCGAAAAATGAATTGGACTGCCGGATCGACCACCGCAGCTATGAGCGACAAGGCATTGACCAACTTCCTACCATCCATGAGGGTGTAACCGTCCGGGCAATGGAAGCAAAGGGCATCCGCACCAACAAGGGTGATCTGAACAGATGGATCAAGGCAACCAATAATCTGATCCGAAATCTGAAAAAGAAAATCTCTGTGCTACTTGACTGGCTGAAAGAAGCGCATGAGGAATTGAGCAAGCCGCAAGCTCCAAATCTGGCGCAGCTTCTCAGCGAGTATTACACTAATCGCAACGCCGGAGGAATTGCAGGAGCGTGTGTCTGCTCTGAGTGACCGCATCGACACTTTGAAAAGCTCCATGCGTGGCAAAGCCGACCGCATGAAAGAGTTGGACGAACTTCTCCGCATGGTACAGTTTTACACCGAGGGCAAGCCCGTTGCGGACAAACTGGCGACCATCAAATGGAAAGGCAAGCGGGAACAGTTTATGTCCGAAAACGAAAACGCACTCTGCCTGTATCACATGGCGGAGCGCAAGTTAAAGCCGTATTTCAAGGATGGCAAGCTGCCCATCACCGCATGGCGCAGGGAGCGTGACCGTCTGGAACAGGAGTACAAGACCGAACAAGCGGAGCTTTCGCCCATCCATGCAGAAGTAAAAAAGCTCTGGCAGATCAAATACAGGGTGGAGCAGGTCATCCATGAGCAAGAACGACATAACGCCGTTACACGGCAGAAAAAGCAGGAAATCGAACACTAATCTTTACCCATTTTTTAGGAGGCACTTATGAGCAAGAAGAAACCATTTGAGCATGAAATCGACCCGGAGCTTTTGGCAGAGATTGAGGAATGGGAGCAGCAGGAGCACGACGAGCCGGAGGGATATTACTTCACCAATCTCGACCCGTATCTCAAACCCGCACCGCTGCCGCCCGACCATCCCAGACACAATTTCTGGTTTGATGAGGATGGACACATCCGTGTGAAAAATCCATCCGCTTTCTGGCTGCCGGAGTTCACTTTGCAGAAAGAGATTGGCGGCACAATCTACTCCGTCACAGGCACTTATGACGGAACGGAAACGCTGGATAAGAAGATGGAGCGCATTATGGCTGAAAAGTTTACAGAAAAGTTGGAGGATAGCGAATGACAAATTCACAGAATCTTGGTACAATAGAAGTAACCAATCCTGTACTGGCAGTTGCCCCTTTGAAGGAGGAAACAGAAATGTTACGGGCAACTGATAAAATCACCGCACTCTACTGCCGTCTATCCGTGGAAGATATGAAAGAGGATAAAAAGGGCGGCAAAGAAGATGTGTCAAATTCCATTCAGAATCAAAAAATGATCCTGCTCCAGTACGCTAAAGAAAATCGCTTTCCTAACCCGATCTTTTTCGTGGACAATGGGTACAGCGGCACGAACTATGACCGCCCCGGCTTCCAAGCCATGCTTGCGGAAATCGAAGCAGGACGAGTGGCAGTCTGTATCACCAAAGACCTATCCAGACTGGGACGAAATTCCTCGCTGACCGGGCTTTATATCAACTTCACTTTCCCGAAGTACAATGTGCGGTATATTGCCATCAACGACCACTTTGACACCATCGACCCCAACAGCACAGACAGCGATATTGCCGGTATCAAAAACTGGTTTAACGAATTTTTCGCCAAAGATACAAGCCGCAAAATCCGGGCTGTGCAAAAGGCAAAGGGTGAGCGTGGCGTACCGCTGACTACCAATGTTCCGTTCGGGTATCTCAAAGCCCCAGAGGACAAGACCAAGTGGATCATGGACGAAGCTGCGGCTGTGGTAGTCAAGCGAATCTTCAAGCTGTGTATGGAAGGACGGGGACCGATGCAGATCGCAAAGCTCTTGCAGGAGGAAAAGGTGCTTAACCCCACCGCTTACAAGCGCAGGGCGGGCATCAAAACCCCAAGCCCCGAAACCGATGATCCCTGCCGACCCCTACCATTGGAACACCAACACGGTTGTTCATATTCTGGAACGGCGGGAGTACACAGGCTGTACGGTCAACTTCAAGACCTACACCAACTCCATTTGGGACAAGAAGCAGCGGGAAACGCCCCTTGACAAACAGGCGATTTTCTACAACACCCATCCGGCGATCATCGAGCAGGAAGTCTTTGACAAGGTGCAGGAGATCCGTCAGCAGCGTCACCGTAGAACAAAAACAGGCAAAAGCAGCCTGTTCTCCGGCATGGTTTACTGTGCCGACTGCGGAGCGAAAATGCGGTACTGCACTACCAATTACTTTGAGAAGCGGCAGGATCACTTTGTATGCGCCAACTACCGAAGCAATACAGGAAGCTGTTCGGCACACTTCATCCGAGCCGTTGTTCTGGAAGATTTGGTCTGGATGCACATGAAAGCGGTCATCTTCTATGTGACACGGTATGAGAAGCACTTCCGGGCAGTTATGGAACACAAGCTCCTGCTGTCCAGTGAAGAAAAAATCTGCGCAAGCATCAAGCGTCTGGAACAGGCGCAGCGGCGCATGGGAGAACTTGACCGCCTTTTTATCCGCATTTATGAGGACAATGTGGCAGGACGCATCAACGATGAACGGTTTTCCATGATGAGCAGAAGCTATGAAACCGAACAGGAGCAGCTTAAAGTGGAAATCCAGACCTTGCAGCAGGATATTGAAGTACAGGAACGACAGATTGAAAATTTGGAGCAGTTTATCCAGAGGGTACACAAATACAAGGATTTGGACGAGCTTACGCCCTATGCTCTGCGGGAACTTGTCAAGGGAGTTTATATCGAAGCCCCCGACAAGAGCAGCGGCAAACGGCGGCAAAATATCCGCATTTCCTATGACCTTGTAGGCTTTATCCCACTGAATGAACTGATGAAAGAGGAAACGGCATGACCAAAGCCATGCCGTTCCTACAAAAATACGATATTACTTTCTTACGCCCCCCGGCCATTACGGCCGGGGCTTTTTCTGTCACCGCTTCACTTTTTCCAATGCTTCAGGTTCGGCACCACGGCCTCCATGTGGGCGCGGACCTTCTCCGCCGGCCAGCTCTCGCTGGCCATGTGCGCCACGCAGAAGTCGATGAGCTGCTCCTTACTGGTATACTTGAACGTGCCGTCGGTATAGCACCATTTGCAGTACTCCTCGTTGAAGGCGCCGTCCGGCTCCCTGCTGGTAGCGGCATCCTCCAGCGGCATCCCGCAGCACTGGCAGACCAGCTGCCGCGGCGCGCCCAGCAGCGTGTTGATGGAGACATCAAACAGCCGGGAAAGCTGCTTCAGTGTCTCCGTATTCGGCGTGGTCTCGCCGTTTTCCCAGCGGGACACCGCCTGTCTGGTGACAAACAGCTTCTCCGCCAGCTCATCCTGTGACAGACCCTTTTCCGTTCTCAGCCTGCGTATCATATCCTTCGTATCCATAGAGAATCCTCCTTGCTGTACCATCAATGTAGCACAGATCGCCGCCGCAGACAAGCAACCGTCTGTTGCGGTCACACCCGGCTCAGCAGCACGCGGCATGGGCCCTCCACGGCGCAGTCCCCCAACGCGGCAGGCAGAAAGTAGGAGTCCCCCTGCCGCAGGGGATACCGGACGCCCCCCTCTCCCTCCACGCACAGCAGATGCCGGAAGGAGTCGCCGCCGCAGGTCAGTGCCGCCTGGGTCTCCACGTCCAGCCGCGCCACGGAGAAGTAGTCACAGGTGAACAGTGCCGTCTCCGTCCAGCCCGCATGGGTCGTGACGCCCAGCGGCTGGCAGGCCCGCGCCGCCATCGGCGTATAGCGCAGCACCGCCGCGGCGCGGTCCAGATGCAGGGGCCGCGGCTGTCCGTCGGCGCCGCGGCGCCGGTAATCGTAGACACGAAAGGTGGTGTCGGAGTTCTGCTGGATCTCGGCGACGAGGATACCGGCGCAGATGGCGTGGATGGTGCCGGGCAGGATAAAAAAGGCGTCGCCCTTCTTCACCGGCACACGGTTCAGCACCTCGCAAATGGTGCCGTCCTCTGCGCGGCGGCGGAACTCCTCCGCCGTGATCTCGCGGGCAAAGCCAAAGTAGATGCCGGCGTTCTCGTCGCAGTCCACGATGTACCACATCTCCGCCTTGCCCGCCTCGCCGCGGTCCCGCAGGGCCGTCTCATCAGAGGGATGGACCTGGATGGACAGGTCCTTCCGGGCATCGATGAGCTTTGCCAGCAGCGGGAATTCCCGCATATCCGCGCAGCTTTTGCCCCAGAACGCCTCCCGGTCCAGAGCCGCCAAATCGTCCAGCGTCCGGCCCGCCAGCGTGCCGTCCTCCACCACGGACACACCCTCCGGCCGCTGGGCCAGCTCCCAGCTCTCCGCCGTGATCTCCGGCGCGTCCTCCTTGTGATAGGCCGCCCGCAGGCGGTGTCCGCCCCAGAGGTACTCCTTGTACGCAGGATGCAGCTTCAACGGCGTGAGTTCCATATATTTCCATTTCCTTTCCACTGTTATGTCACCCGTATGATAGCACGGCGGCGCGGACGTGGCAAGCGGGTTTTTTGCTGTTTTCCGCCGGAAAATGCGGCAAACGCAGTTCATGATGAAGAAGTTTCTTTTCCCCCTCCCCTGCGGACCGCCAGCGCCGGTGCGCAGGGGCCGCCGATCCCTCCCCTCCCGCCGGAGCGGCGGGGAGGACACGCCGTATCATGCAGAAAATATTTGTTTTTCCCTCTCGCTTTCCCGTGGGATGTGTGCTATGATAGGGGGAAATCTCAGCGCTTTATCCCACGAAAGGAGCTTTTCCCATGCTGGATATTTTCGACATTCTGGGCCCCGTGATGATCGGGCCGTCCAGTTCCCATACAGCGGGCGCCGCCCGCATCGGCTTCATTGCCCGCGCCCTGCTGGGTACGCCGCCGGTAAAGGCCGCCATCCACCTGTACGGCTCCTTCGCCGAGACCGGCGCGGGCCACGGCACTGACCGCGCGCTGGTGGGCGGTCTGCTGGGGATGAAGCCGGACGACGAGCGGCTGCCCTTCGCCTTTGACGAGGCCAAAAAGGCGGGCCTCACCTACACCATTGATGAGATCGAGCTGCGGGACGCCCACCCCAACACCGCCGTCATCGAGGCCTGGTCCGCCGACGGCAAGGATCTGGTGATGCAGGCGTCGTCTCTGGGCGGCGGGCGCATCATGGTCAATAAGCTGGACGGCATCGACGTGAACTTCACCGGCATGTACAACACGCTGGTCATCCGCAACGAGGACGCCAGCGGCACCGTGGCCGCCGTCACCTCCATCCTCAGCCAGCTGCGGGTCAACGTGGCCAACATGAGCCTGTACCGCCACAAACGGGGCGGCGACGCGCTGATGGTCATCGAGACGGACCAGCACCTCAAGCCCCACCAGGTGGCGTTCCTGTCGGAGCTGCCGGGTATCCTTTCCATAACTTACTACGACAAGGAGGAGGATGAAGATGTCTCTGGATTCGATGAAGGAGATCTTTGAGCATATGGAGCAGGAGGGCAAGCCCTTCTGGGAGATCGTGCTGGAGGCCGACATGGACGACCGCCAGGTGTCGCGGAACCAGTCCATGGCCAAGATGCTGCTGACGTGGCAGGCCATGGCGGACGCCGCCGACAACTACACCGGACGGCGGCGCAGCGTCAGCGGTCTGGTAGGCGGCGACGGCATGAAGATGCGGCAGTACTGCTTCCGCGGCGAGGCTATGTCCGGCGGCTACGTCAGCGAGGTCATCGCCGAGGCGCTGTCCATGGCGGAGTCCAACGCCTGCATGTGCCGCATCGTAGCAGCTCCCACGGCGGGAGCCTGCGGCGTGCTGCCGGCAGTGCTGCTGCCCCTGTGCAAGTACGAGGAGATCAGCCAGCACCAGCTGCTGGAGGCATTGTATGTGGCCAGCGGCATCGGGGCGATCATCGCCCGCCGCGCCTGCATCGCCGGCGCGTCCGGCGGCTGTCAGGCGGAGATCGGCACGGCGTCCGCCATGGCGGCGGGCGCGCTCGTCGCCCTGCGCGGCGGCGAGGGCGAGCAGATCGGTCACGCGGTGGCGATGGCGCTCAAGAATCTCATGGGTCTTGTCTGCGACCCTGTCGCGGGACTGGTCGAGGTGCCCTGCGTCAAGCGCAATGTCATCGGTGCGGTCAACGCCGTGAGCGCGGCGGATATGGCGCTCGCGGGCATCGAGAGCCGCATCCCCGTCGACGAGGTC
>ERZ773221.3015-NODE-3015-length-11936-cov-2.731841_pt1 | contig 11936 bp, 10 predicted proteins | sample MGYA00580994_ERZ773221 | MGnify/ENA primary metagenome ERZ773221 (study PRJEB29015, sample SAMEA2737758) | human gut metagenome | biome: human gut; feature: human-associated habitat; material: faeces | place: China | collected 2012 ... | reverse complement strand
ATCAGTGCAAACAGAACACTGCACGCTTGGGAAAGTGTTGTGCCAAGCGCAGCACCGGAAGCTCCCAGATGGAAAAATCCGATAAACAGATAATCCAGTATAATATTCACCGCACATGCAACTGCGATGAAATACATCGGACTTTTAGAATCCCCCAGTCCGCGGAAAATCGAACTGATCACATTATACGCCGTAATAAAAGGAATCCCGAGAAAACAAATCGTCAGATAAGCTGCCGTTCCTGACACAGCCTCCGCAGGTGTAGACATCACGGCAACAGCCGGCTTCACAAAAAACAGAAGCAAAACCGCCAGCACCAGAGAAATCCCCATAAACAAAATCACCGTATTTCCCACAAACACAGAAGCCCTTTTCTTATCGCCCGCTCCAATAGACTGCCCGATTGAAACTGTAGCCCCCATCGCAAGCCCCACGATCATCACCGTCAACATATGCATCACCTGGCTCCCAATCGAAACCGCTGTTGTACTGGCAACCCCATCAAACTGCCCAACAATAAAAAGATCCGCCATCCCATAAAGCGTCTGCAAAAAATAAGATAAAAAATAAGGCAGCGAAAAATAAATCACATTCCGAAAAACACTCCCCGAAGTAAGATCCCGTTCCATAAAATAACAACTCCTTTACAATCACTTCCTTAATACTAATTGAATTTTCCTAAAATAGTCAATAAAAAGAATACAGACCTAATACATCTTATAATAATAAAAATGCATAACAATGCATAAAAATAAATATAAATGCATAAAAATAAGAAATTATACATAAAAATACACAGAAACATGCATAAAAATCAAAAAACCACTTGCTTTCCAAAATAAAACCATGTATACTGAACCAATCGGAAAACATTCCCCCAATTACCGCGAACCCCTTTACAATAGGGATTAATGGGTTTATAGTATTTATGATTATGCCTATCTATACACAAATACGGCATTTACGAAAGGATGGTTTACATGATTAAAGCAGGAATCATCGGTTCTACCGGTTACGCCGGAGGAGAACTGGTTCGCATTTTAACAGGACATAAAGACGTAGAAATTAAATGGTTTGGCTCAAGAAGCTATATCGATAAGAAATATGCAGATGTATACCGCAATATGTTTCAGATCGTAGATGCGGTATGTTTAGATGATAATATGGAACAACTTGCAGATCAGGTAGATGTGATTTTCACAGCAACTCCACAGGGACTGTGCGCATCATTAGTTAATGAAGAAATCTTATCAAAGGTTAAGATCATCGACCTGAGCGCAGATTTCCGTATCAAAGATGTCAAGACTTACGAAAAATGGTACGGTATTGAGCACAAGAGCCCGCAGTTTATCGAAGAAGCAGTTTACGGACTGTGTGAAGTGAACAGAGAAGATATCAAAGGCGCAAGACTGATCGCTAATCCTGGATGCTATACAACATGCTCCATCCTGACTGCTTATCCGCTGGCAAAAGAAGGACTGATCGATATGGATACGCTGATCATTGATGCCAAGTCCGGAACATCCGGAGCAGGAAGAGGGGCAAAGGTTCCGAACCTGTACTGTGAAGTCAATGAGAATATGAAAGCATACGGTGTGGCAACACACAGACATACACCGGAGATCGAGGAACAGCTTGGATATGCGAGCGGCAAAGAGGTTGTGATTAACTTTACACCGCATCTGGTTCCGATGAACAGAGGAATCCTGGCAACAGAGTACGCGAAGCTTACAAAGGATGTTACCTGGGAAGAAGTAAAAGCAGTTTACGATAAATATTATGCAAATGAAAAATTTGTCCGCGTTCTGGAGAAAGATGTTTACCCGGAAACAAAATGGGTAGAAGGAAGCAATTATGTCGATATCGGATTTAAGATCGATCCGAGAACAAACCGTATCATTATGATGGGTGCGATCGACAACCTGGTAAAAGGTGCAGCAGGACAGGCTGTACAGAACATGAACCTGATCTTTGGACTTCCGGAAAGTGAAGGTCTTGATCTGGTTCCGATGTTCCCGTAGAACACGGCAGAAAAAGAAAAGGAATGAAAAATATATGACAACAATTATTCGTGCGATGACAGTAGAAGATTATGACCAGCTTCATGCACTTTGGATGCGGATCAAAGGATTTGGAATCCGGAGTATAGATGATTCAAAAGAAGGCGTGGAACGATTCCTGAAAAGGAATCCAACAACCAGTGTGATCGCCGAAATAGACGGAAAAGTAGTAGGAGGAATCCTCTGCGGACACGACGGAAGAACCGGATGTTTTTATCATGTATGTGTAGATCCGGCGTACCGCTGTCATGGGATCGGAAAGAGCATGGTTGCCTATGCAATGTCAGCTCTGAAAGAGGAACATATCAACAAGATCACACTGATCGCATTTACCAAGAATGATATCGGCAATACGTTCTGGAATACGATCGGATGGACCAAGAGACCGGATGTCAACTACTATGAGTTTGTTTTAAATGAGGAAAATATTACAGCATTTATCGAAGAGGGCTAAAGGAGGCTATATACGATGAAGATTATCGAAGGCGGTGTGACCGCAGCAAAAGGATTTGAGGCAGCATCAACAGCAGCAAAGATCAAATATCAGGACAGAACCGACATGGCAATGATCTACAGCCAGGTTCCATGTGAATGTGCAGGAACATTTACTACAAACGTTGTAAAGGCAGCATGCGTAAAATGGGATCAGCAGGTTGTAAAGAGCGGTGCGAAAGCACAGGCTGTGATTGTCAATTCCGGAATTGCCAATGCATGTACCGGTGCGGAAGGATTTGGCTACTGCAAGGACACAGCAGATGCGGCAGCAGAAGCTCTTGGAATTAATGCAGACGGTGTACTGATCGGATCGACCGGTGTCATCGGAAAGCAGCTTGATCGCATCGTGGCAGGGGTAAAGGCTCTTGCTGAAAAGAAAAATGATACACTGGCAAACGGAACTGAGGCAGCAAAAGCAATCATGACGACTGATACCTGTGAAAAACAGATCGCAGTAGAGATCGAGGTTGCCGGAAAGACCGTTACCATCGGTGGTATGGCAAAAGGATCTGGTATGATCCATCCGAATATGTGCACCATGCTCAGCTTTATCACAACAGATGCAGCAATCACAAAAGAGGCACTTCAGAAAGCCCTCAGTGATGATGTCAATGATACATACAATATGATTTCCGTAGACGGAGATACTTCTACAAATGATTCTGTAGTTCTTCTTGCAAACGGAATGGCTGAAAATGAAGTGATCACGGTAGACGGTGAAAGCTATAAGACCTTTGCGGAAGCATTGCATGAGATCAACGAATACCTTGCAAAGAAGATCGCAGGGGACGGAGAAGGAGCAACTGCTTTATTTGAAGTAACTGTAGTTGGTGCAGATACAAAAGAGACTGCAAAGACACTTGCAAAATCAATTGTATGCTCAAATCTTACCAAGGCAGCAATTGCAGGACATGATGCAAACTGGGGAAGAATCCTCTGTGCAATGGGATATTCCGGAGCACAGTTTGACCCGGAAAAGGTGGATCTGTTCTTCGAGAGCAAGGCAGGAAAGATCCAGATCATCGAAAATGGTACAGCGGTAGATTACAGTGAAGAAAAAGCAACGGAGATCCTCTCACAGGAAGAAGTAAAAGCAGTTGCTGATGTGAAGATGGGAAGCGAAAGCGCAACCGCATGGGGATGTGACCTGACTCACGGATATATTGACATCAATGCAGATTACAGAAGCTAGGAGGTAAGCAAAATGGATCAGGATATGCAGCAGTATCTGGACAAAGCAGAAGTTCTGATTGAGGCGCTTACTTATATTCAGCGTTTCAACCGTAAGATCATCGTTGTAAAATACGGTGGAAGTGCAATGCTGGACGAAGAACTCCAGAAAAATGTCATCAAGGATGTTACGTTCTTGAAATTGGTTGGATTCAAACCGATCATCGTTCACGGCGGTGGAAAAGAGATCAGTAAATGGGTAAGTAAAGCCGGAATGGAGCCGAAATTCATCGACGGACTTCGTGTGACGGACGCAGAGACCATGGAAATTGCAGAGATGGTACTGAACAAGGTTAATAAAAATCTGGTTCGTATGGTCGAAGAACTTGGTGTCCGTGCTATCGGTGTCAGTGGAAAAGACGGCGGACTTTTAAGAGTTGACAAAAAGCTTTCCATGACAGGACAGGACGTTGGATTTGTAGGAGATATCAAGAAGGTCAATGCAGAGGTTCTTCTGGATCTTCTGGATAAAGATTTTCTCCCGATCGTATGCCCGGTCGGAATCGATGATGATTACAACACTTATAATATCAATGCGGATGATGCGGCTTATTCAATCGCAAAAGCGGTTCATGCTGAGAAGCTTGCGTTCCTCTCTGATATTGAAGGGGTATATAGAGACTACGAGGATAAATCTTCTCTGATCACAGCTCTTACTGTAGATCAGGCGAATGAACTGATCGAAAGCGGAGCAATTTCCGGAGGAATGATCCCGAAACTGCAGAACTGTGTAGGAGCGATTGAAAACGGAGTGTCCAGAGTCCATATTCTGGATGGAAGAATTCCGCACTGCCTGCTTCTTGAGATTTTCACGAAGAAGGGTATCGGAACTGCAATTTTAAGAAACGGTGAAGAAGATTAAAGGGAAGACAAAGAAAGAAGGTAATTCTTATGGCAAATCAGTATATGCAGGAAGAGGACGACGCGATTTTAAAAACTTATAACCGTTATCCGGTTGTATTGGACCATGGAGACGGCGCATACCTCTATGATCCGGAAGGAAAGAAATATCTGGATTTCTCAGCAGGATATGCAGTATCTTCTCTGGGATATAATAACAAGGAATTTAATGATGCATTAAAGGCTCAGATTGACAAGATGATCCATACATCAAACCTGTATTATAATACAACCTGCGGTAAAGCAGGAGAAGATCTGAAAAAGATCACCGGTATGTACAAGGTATTCTTCACAAACAGTGGTGGAGAAGCAATCGAAGGTGCGATCAAAACTGCAAGAAAATATGCGTACACAAAAAAAACCGGACGTTATGAATTTATTGCAATGGAGAATTCATTCCACGGCAGAAGTATGGGTGCAGTTGCACTTACCGGACACAAAGAATACAGAGAGCCATTTGAACCGGTTATGCCTGGTGTACATTTTGCAATCTACAATGATCTTGACAGTGTAAAAGCACTGGTAAATGATAAGACCTGCGCGATCATTCTGGAAACAATCCAGGGCGAAGGCGGAATCAACGCAGCGACAAAAGAATTTATGCAGGGAATCCGTAAGATCTGTGATGAGAACGGAATCCTGATGATCTGCGATGAAGTACAGTGTGGTATGGGACGAAGCGGTGCATGGTTTGCATGGCAGCAGATGGGAATCACACCGGATATCATGACAATGGCGAAAGCAATCGGAAGCGGTGTTCCGGTCGGCGCATTTGCGATGACAAAAGAAGTTGCAGATAATTCGCTGGTACCGGGAGATCACGGAACTACATATGGTGGAAACCCACTTTGCTGTGCAGCGGTCAGCAAGACTATTGAGATCTTTGAAAAAGAGCATATGCTCGATCATGTCAATGAAATCGCACCATATCTGACACAGAAACTGCAGGAAATCGTGGATACCTGCGATGCAGCCGTTAAAGTAAAGGGAAGAGGATTGATCCAGGGACTTCAGATCACCAAGCCGCTGGGTGAAGTGACAGCCAAAGCGTTGGAAGAAGGACTTCTGATCATCGGAGCTGGAACAGATGTGATCCGAATGATCCCACCGCTTGTTATCGGTAAAGAACAGGTAGATGAGATGGCAGAGATCCTGAAAAAAGCACTTGCATAAAGTCGGTGCCTGATAAAAATAAGAGAATAAAAGAGCCGGTCATCGGATATACTTTCAGAAGAAAAGGAGGTATGAAAGATGACCGGATTTTTTATTGCCCTGCTGTCGGGAGCGCTGATGAGTGTGCAGGGGGTATTTAACACCCAGGTAACAAAGACGACAGGAATGTGGGTGAGTAATGCCTGGGTGCAGCTTAGTGCATTTGCCATCTGCCTGGTAATGTGGCTGATCATGGGAAGGGACAGTATTGCCACGATAGGAGAGGTGCAGCCTAAATATATGCTGCTTGGCGGTGTGATCGGAGCAGGGATCACCTGGACCGTGATCAAAAGTATGGCGCAGCTCGGGCCTGCAAAGGCGGCACTTCTGATCGTTATGTCTCAGCTTATTGTGGCGTATCTGATTGAACTGGTGGGATTATTTGGTGTGGAAAAAGAGCCATTTTCCTGGAGAAAAGTGATCGGTATGGGGATCGCTCTGATCGGCACGACAATTTTTCAGTGGAAATAGGTTGTCTTTTGGAAAAAAATTCGTTACAATAATCATGTCTTGGAAGTACGAGGGGACATGCTCTGCGGAAAAGGAGTATGTATGCGGAAAAGAAGACAGATTTTATATCAAATATGTGGAATTTTCCTTGGAATCAGCTGTATGCTGTCAGCATGCCATGAAAAAGAAGAGACCTTTACCAGTGTGGCTGCTGCAGAAGCGGATGCCGGGGATAAGAAAAACGAGGCAGAATCAAAGGCTGCCGAAGAAAAGCCGGATAAGGAAAAAGCAGATCCGGGTGGTGAAGAAAAAGAAGGTTCGATCTGGGTGTATGTATGTGGCGAGGTGGCATCACCCGGTGTATATGAACTGCAGGAAGGAGACCGCATCACGCATGCCATAGAAGCAGCGGGAGGTCTGACGGAGGCAGCAGGACAGGTTTATCTGAATCAGGCAGCACATCTGACAGATGGACAAAGGATTTATGTGCCATCCAGAGAAGAAGAACAGACTTTGAAAGAAGAAGGTTCACCATCGGATATGGCAGATGCCGGGATGGGAAAAGACACAGGAATAATAAACCTGAACACCGCGACAAAGGCTGAACTTTTAAGCTTAAGCGGGATTGGCGAGTCCCGCGCGGAAGCAATTATTGCTTATAGAGAGACAAACGGTGGATTCAGGAAGATAGAGGATCTGAAGAAAGTGGACGGGATCAAGGAAGGAATCTTTCAGAAGATCCGGGAGCAGATAACGGTAGAGTAGAGGAGTGCGCAAGATGGGCAGAAAAGTATTGGTAGTAGATGATGAAAAGCTGATCGTGAAAGGACTGAGATTCAGCCTGGAACAGGATGATATGGAAGTTGACTGCGCATACGACGGTGAGGAAGCACTTGAGATGGTAAAAAGAAAAGAGTATGATATGATTCTTCTGGATGTCATGCTTCCAAAATACGATGGATTTGAAGTATGCAGACAGATCCGTGATTTCTCAGATGTACCGGTCATCATGCTCACTGCGAAGGGCGAGGATATGGACAAGATCCTCGGGTTGGAATATGGCGCAGATGATTACATCACAAAGCCGTTCAACATTCTTGAGGTTAAGGCCAGAATGAAGGCAATCATGCGCAGGGTCGCTAAAAAAGACGGGATGAGCGCGAGCGGTAAAGTTGTGGTAAAGGGAGATCTGAAGATCGACTGTGAAAGCCGGAGAGTTTTTTCCGGGGACAGGGAACTGAATCTTACCGCAAAAGAATTTGATCTTCTGGAGCTTCTTGCAATGAATCCGAACAAGGTTTACAGCAGGGAAAGTCTTTTGAATATTGTCTGGGGATATGAGTATCCGGGAGATGCAAGAACGGTAGATGTACATATCAGACGACTGCGCGAGAAGATTGAAGTAAATCCAAGTGATCCGAAATACGTTTACACAAAGTGGGGAGTTGGCTATTATTTCAGGGGTTAAATTTTTTGTACCAAAATTCATAAAAAGTCTGCAAGTGCGGGTAACGGTGATCCTGAGCGTATTTGTCATATTATCCAGTGTGATCCTGATGAATGCGATTCTGCAAAGCTATGATCAGAGAACCGTATCTGTGCGCACAGCAGAGATTCAAAACCAGTGTACGATTCTGAGTAATCAGCTGGTCAATTCTGATTATCTGAAAACGGGAGTTTCTGATGTGATCGATACAGAACTATCACAGTTATCCAATATTTACAATGGAAGAGTGCTTGTTATTGATGATGAATTCCGGATTGTGGAAGATACCTATGATCTGGAGGAGGGAAAGACGATCATTTCCGAGGATGTAGTCAAATGCTTCCGCGGCGAGAAGCCGGCAAGTTATGATAGAAAGAGCCGGTACATTGAAGTGGCAGTCCCGGTCAAAAAAGGGGAAGAGCCGGTAAAAGGAATGATTCTGGTCAGTGTTTCTACAGACAGTCTGCGTGACAATGTAGAGGCATTGCAGTCAAAGGCAAGAATTGCAACGGTTGCAATCAGTATTATCGGGATCTTTTTATCAGCAATCATCGGTATGCTGCTTGTAAGGCCGCTGAAAAGGATGTCTCAATCGATCGAGGAGATGGCAGGAGGCTATGGAGATAATTATCTCCATGAAAATGCTTACGATGAAACGGAACGGATTTCCAATGCATTTAATAAACTGTGGGACCGCTATAAAGTACTGGATGCATCGAGAGAAGAGTTCGTGGCAAATGTATCCCATGAGTTGAAGACACCGTTGACCTCTATGAAGGTGCTGGCGGATTCACTGCTGATGCAGCCGGATGCACCGACGGAGATTTACCGGGAATTCATGGGTGATTTGTCCGAAGAAATCGAGCGGGAGAATAAGATCATCAATGACCTTCTGGATCTTGTAAAACTGGATAAGAAGGGTGCAAACTTAAATATTAAGAGTCAGGATGTTAATGAACTGGTAGAACGGATTCTCAAAAGATTACAGCCACTTGCGGCAAAAAGTAATATTGAACTGGTATTTGAGAGTTTTCGTCCGGTGACAGCGGAGATTGATGAGGTAAAGATTGCACTTGTGATCACGAATCTGGTGGAAAATGCGATCAAGTACAATAAAGAGAACGGATGGGTACACGTGTCTTTAAATGCGGATCATAAGTATTTTTATCTGAAGGTTGCGGATTCTGGAATCGGGATTCCGAAAGAAGATACGGATCATATATTCGAGCGATTTTTCCGTGTGGACAAATCCCATTCTCGTGAGATCGGCGGAACTGGTCTTGGGCTTTCGATTGCAAGAAATGCGGTTGTCATGCACCGCGGTGCGATCAAGGTCTACAGTGAACCGGGAGAGGGAACGACATTTACAGTCCGGATCCCGCTTACTTATATCAAGAGGGAAGGGTGAGAAGAATGAAAAAAAATTACCAGATCATAAGCATTCTTCTTGCAGTGTGTCTTCTTACAGGCGTTGTGGGATGCAGAAAAAAGGAGCAGAAAGCAGATGCAAAATACACGATTTACCAGATTAACCAGAGCGGAACGGCGCTGGTTCCGAACGGCTATGATGGAACAGGAAAGTCGGCGGACGAAGAAGTAAAAGGAATGCTGTCTGCGCTGCAGAAGTGTGATGACGAGGTGAAGGCACAGGCGGCACTGCCGAAAAAGGTAAAACTGGAGAGATACACTCTGGAGGATGAAAAGCTGATCCTGTACTATAATGCTGCTTACGGAAAGATGGATACGGTAAGAGAGGTTCTGTGCAGGGCAGCGCTTGTCCGTTCACTGACGCAGATCGCTGGAGTGGATCTGGTGATGATCTGTGTAGATGGAACGCCACTTACGGATAAAAAAGGGAATGCCTATGGATACCAGCAGGCAGAAGATTTTGTACAGAACACAGGCTCTTCTATTAACTCTTTCCAGGAGATGAAGCTTACGCTGTATTATGCAGATTCATCTGGAGAAAAGCTGCAAAAGGAAGAGGATACGGTGCGGTATAACAGCAATGAGTCGAAGGAACGGGTTGTAGTGGAACAGCTGATGCGAGGACCATCCAATAACAGACTGCTTGCTACCATACCAAAAGGAACAAAGCTGCTGGGTGTGTCGATCAAAGATCATATCTGCTATCTGAATTTTGATGAAGGACTTCGGAACATTGCTCCGGGAGTCAGTCCGGAGACGGTGATCTATTCCATCGTAAATTCAGTGATCGATGGTGGAAATGTCTCTGAAGTACAGATTTCAATCAACGGAGACAGCAGTATTGTATATCAGGAGAGTATAAAGCTGGATGAACCTCTGAGCAGAAACCAGGAAATGATAAAGGAGGATTGATCGGTTGATCAAGCGAAGACTTGGTTTTGCCGGAATACTTCTGGCAGGACTGATTCTGGTACTGTATCTGACAGGGGGAGGAAAGATCTTTGGAAGACTCGGTGTGTCAAGGTGTGAGAAGCTCTGGAAAGAGTCGGAAGAAGTGATGGTGGAAGGAGAGGTTTATCAGAAAACCAGAAAAGAAGAAAAACTGATCCTGTATCTGAAAAAAATACAGATCAGAGAGATGGGGAATGGAAAAGCAGTCGCTGACGAGAGGCTGCTTGTCTATCTGGATGAAAAGGGAAATGGTCCGGAAATCGGACAGCGGATTCTGGTTAAAGGCAATGTGGGATTTTTTGATCCGGCGGCCAATCCGGGCAATTTTGACCAGAAAAATTATTATAAGCAGCAGAATATCCAGGCAGTCTTATGGAAAGGGAAGGTTCTGGAAAAACAGGTGAAAAAGACTTCCTTCCGCGAAAAGCTGTGGCAGTTTAGGAACCGGACCGCAGATGAGATCTGCAGAGAGATGGGAAAGCGTCGAGGGGGTATTTTGTGTGCGGTTCTTCTGGGAGATTCTTTTTATACAGAAGAGAAAGTGAAAGAACTTTACCGGGTGGCAGGGATCGGGCATCTGCTGGCTATATCCGGTCTGCATATTTCTTTTTTTGGCAACGGACTTTACCGGGGGCTTAGGAAAACCGGATTTTCTATTTTACAGGCCGGTGTAGTGGGAAGTCTGCTTCTTGGGAGCTATGTGGTGATGACTGGAATGAGTGTTTCGGCACTGCGGGCGTTTACCATGTTTCTGATCCGGATGGGAGCAGAGCTGACAGGAAGGGAATACGATGGATTGACGGCACTTGGGATTGCGGAAATTGGTTTGCTTCTGGCAAATCCGTTGCGGCTTTTTACGGCAGGGTTCCAGCTTTCTTTTGCTGCGGTTCTCGGTATCTATCTGATTGGTTCGGGAAATAAAAAAGGCAGATTTTCAGACAGTGTCCGGATGTCGGTGAGGCTCTGGTTTTTTCTGCTGCCAGTTACATTGTGGCACTATTATGAAACCTGCCTGTATGCGCCAGCCTGGAATCTTCTGGTAATTCCGATGGCATCCGTGCTTCTGCTTTGCGGGAGTGCAGGGATGGCAGTCATGCTGATTCCGTGTGGGGCAGGAGATATAATGCAGAGCGCACTTTGGAAAATAACAGAGTGGATTTTGCTTTTTTATGAAAAAGGGAGCGGTCTGCTCCTGGAACTTCCGGGGGCAAGGTGGATTCCGGGAAGACCACGGCTCTGGCAGATTGCCTGTTATTATGGGGTTCTTCTATTTTATTTGTGGAGAAAAAGGAAGGAAAAGAAAGAGGGCAGACAAACCGGGAAACGGGTGGTAAGACAGATTGTGACAGCTGGGATCCTGCTCATCCTGCTCGGCATGACCTGGGTGGAGAAGGAAAAGCACGCGCCTGCGGAAAGCGAAGAATAAGTTAACATAAAGCAAACGACCAACCCGGCTCCGGGCTGGTCGTTTTTATAGCAGGATCTGTGATGGGTAAGCTTCCAGCAGCGAAACATTGGGAAGTTCTGCGCCGAAGCGGGCCATGTTGCGTTCGCATTTGCGGCGGACGCCGCAGGCATCCTTTTCGTCGACCGGGATGTGGTAGACATAATTCTTTTTCGCTGCCTCGGGCAGCAGCGCGCGCGTTTCGGGATAGGACAGGATCTGGCCGTTCCAGAACGCCGCGTCGGCGCGACGGCCCCGAAGGATCGCGCGGTGCTGTACC
>ERZ773221.3000-NODE-3000-length-11979-cov-8.906743_pt1 | contig 11979 bp, 7 predicted proteins | sample MGYA00580994_ERZ773221 | MGnify/ENA primary metagenome ERZ773221 (study PRJEB29015, sample SAMEA2737758) | human gut metagenome | biome: human gut; feature: human-associated habitat; material: faeces | place: China | collected 2012 ... | reverse complement strand
TATACACAACATACCCTAAAACGTGACAGAAAGCTATTCACAATACCCAACGAATATGAAACCTTCAAAAGCACCCAAAGGATGCAGATCTAATAACATTCAATAGGCATCACCCCTTTCAAAGATCCGTGATTTATACTAATTTGACTGCTTGAATTTTAGCTATTTTATCGCCGGGAAAGACTTGACTTGTTCAGAATGCATCCTCAAGCCCGGAGAGGAAATCCAGCATCTGTGATGGGATTTCTTCCTTCTTTGAAACACTTTCCCCGGAGCCTGAAATGGAAACACCTGCCAGTTCTTCCCGGATTGCCTGCCGGATACTTTTCTCCATCACTGGATACTTCTCTGTAAGTTGCAGTATTTTCCTTTGCAGTCTCTGGTATTCCGCATTGTGCTTTTTCAGATAGGTGCATACCTGTTCTCCTATCCGTATCCCCAGGCACTGCTCGTTCCAGATGATATCTGGCTGTGTTGTCATATCGGATTCTCCCTTCTGTGTAGTTTCTTCTATTCCAAGCACAGGACTATACCACACTTCTGGGAGAAAGCTATTCAGCAAATCTACTGAAATGACCGGGCAGATACTGTGCAATCTGTTCTTTCGCTATAATAAAAAATGGCATGGAAGAACCTTATTCTTTCATACCTACTACAGATTTCTATATTTAACTAAATACACATCTTTTTCTATTAGTTGTGTATCGTGTACCTATTTATCATAAAAAACAAACTGTATACACTTCATACACCATTATAAACTGTACTCCATTTTACGGCAGCCGGGCTCAAAGGTAACGTTGGCCAAAAACAGGCCGGTTTTAGGGTCGGTCAGCGGGTTCAGGAACGACTGGCCAATGAAAAACTTGGCATAAGCGGTGTTTGCGGCACCGGTTTCAAAAACATTCTGCTGCTCAAATCCATGTTTATCCATGCGCTTCATACTTGTTGCCTCCTGTTTTTCTGTGTCCCTGCCCTGTTGTGCTTGACGCTGCGGCGCTGGGATACTATAGTTAAAGTGTAATTTTATCTTACAGATTAAAGTCCACTTCAAGTCAAGTGTTTTTTCTGATTTTTTTGCAAATCACTGCACAAAGGAGCTACTGAACGATGTTGTATACCGTTGGCGAAATGGCCCGCATGCTGGATGTTCCCGCCTCTACCCTGCGCTATTACGATAAAGAGGGCTTGCTGCCCTTTGTGATGCGGTCGTCCGGCGGCATCCGCATGTTCCAGGAAAGCGATGTGGAATGGCTGCGGGTGATCGCCTGCCTGAAAAGCGCGGGCATGTCCATCAAAGATATCCGCACCTATATCGAGCTTGCCATGCAGGGCGACGGCACCATTGATGCCCGCCTGGCCTTGTTCCAGAAGCAGCGCGAAGCCCTGCTGGCCCAGATGGCCCAGCTGCAGCAGACCCTTGCCACGCTGGATTATAAATGCTGGTATTACGAAACCGCCAAAGCTGCCGGCAGCATTGAAGCCCCCAAGCAGATGCCGCTGGAGGAGATTCCGCCCCGGTTCCACAGCGTGCGCCAGCATTTGCAGGATGTTCCCAAACAGCTGCCGGACGAGATGCCCAAAGCAATTTGAAGAACCATTTGAATCCCAGATCAATTCAGGCCGGTGCTTGCCGCCGGCCTTTTTGTATTCATTTGTATCTTAATGCTATTTTTAACCAAAACAGTGCGACTTTTTCGCCTCAGAGAATTGATAACACTTTCTATATTTTCATACGGATACCACAACAATAGTACAACAATAGTACAACACAAACAGGGTTTAAGGCAAAGCGCTGCAGGCAGTATGATGCGGGAATGATCAACCAGCAGGGTTCCGGCTGCTCCGGCGCGATGAGTGCATCGCGCCCTACAATCGGTTCAATGCCTTATCGCAGTATTTTAAGCATGTGACCATCATATTTTTTCAAAATTCCTTATCGAAAAAACTGCCCGCACAACGGCTTATCATACCGTGTACGGGCAGTTGATTTATAATTATCTACTTTTCTCTCAGGTCTGGGTCGATAAACGCAACCCCACCTGGTACCCCAGCAGGGTGCGGGTTTCCACCGGCTGATGGCGGATGAGGGAAAGCAGCTGCTGTGCGGTACGGCGGCCCAGCTGTTCGGCATCAAAAGAGACCGCCGTGATCTGTGGCGTACACCCCTGCAGCGCTTCGTCGTCATACAGGGAGGCAAGACGGATATCCTGCGGCACGCGCAGGTTCAGCTGTCTCAGGGTGTTCAAAGCCAGCTGGGCAACCTGGTCATCCATGCACAGGATGCAGTCCGCCCCACGCTGTACCGCGAGCTCCACAGCGCTGGTGCGTAGATCGTCGCTTTCCAGCTCCAAAAACAGCAGGCTCTCATCAATCTTGCAGCAGGCGCGGTCATGCGCCTGCTTATAGCCTTCCAGGCGGGACTGGTTGACGGTGTACAGCATGGATCCGCCCAGCAAAGCAATGCGGTGCAGGCCCTTCATCAGCAGCAGGCTGACCAGCTCGCGGCAGCCGCCCACCTGATCATGGTCCACCGAGATGACATCCTGGTCAGCCGGGCGGCCAATGGCAACAAAGGGGATGCCGCTTTTTTGCAGCATGGGGATCAGCGGATCACGCTCCAGCGTGCGGGCCAGAATCACGCCATCGATCTTGCGGTTGACCAACAGACGCTGCATCGGGCTTGTTTCCTGCTCGCCCACCATCGTCATCAGCACATCATAATCATTGCGGGCGGCAATATCGTACACGGCGCTGACGGTTTTGCGCAAAAATGGTGCGGCAAGGTTGCCGAACTGGCGCGAGAACACCAGTGAGATATTATAAGACTGCTGGGTTACCAACCCGCGTGCCAGCATATTGGGCACATAGTTTTTCTCTTTGGCGTACTGGACCACGCGGGCGCGGGTCGCTTCGCTGACACGGCCATTGCCCGAAAGGGCACGGGATACCGTGGTCTTGGACACGCCAAGGTCTTCAGCCATCTGGCTGATGTCAATTTTTTTTTCTCCTTCTGTCTGTTTACGGCGCGGCATGGGTTTACTCCTGTTAACGTTTGCTTCTATAAGATCTTCTTTCTGTCCTTGCCGGTTTTCCGCCCCACGGGCAGTTCCCAGGGTACTGTTCCAGAAACCAGTCCCCCACCCCGGCCATTCCCTACTTGGTTAATAGGCTTAACATATTATACCACATTTCCCTGGATCATGGTAGCCCCCTGTGCAAAGAAAGCAAAGAACACGCTACCCCAGTATGGGGTCATTATATCATTCCTGGCTCTGTTTTTCAACCGATTTCTGGCTCTGTTTCCGTTTTCCAGTGTGTTTTATAACCTGGTAAAGTTTTCTCATTTTGTCCGTATCCTGCTCAGTCATCGTACCTGCGCCAAATTGGGCGGCTTGGGCCAATGCCAGCAGAGCTTCGGCATCCTGGGGTTCAAGGGCGGGGACACAACTTTGCAAAAATGCGGCAAACTCCGGCGCATCGGATGGTGTATCCGGCGGCAGGCCGCGGCGCACCAAAAGGCGGTAGATGCTGCCAAACACGGCCAGCACCCGCGCGTTGCAGCTGCCCCGGCCATACCCCATGGCATGGCGGCGGGCCAGCACCAGCAGCACCACAGCAGCCAACAGGCAGCCCCCCAGCAACGCCGCCAAAACCAGCCTGCTGCGGGGCACGATGGTGGCTGCGGGTTCGTTTGCGCTGCTCTCCCCTGCTGCGGGGGCGGTGTCTTGACCTTGAGTTTCGGGCAGCGGGTCGGTGCGCAGGTCGGCCTGTTGGGCACTGACCAGCACGCCGGGGGTCATCTCCATGGGGGTCCAGCCCTGGCCGGAAATGTACACCTCCGCCCAGGCGTGGGCGTTATCGTCCTGTAAAATGGCGTGCCAGCTGCCGTCCTCCTGTTGGGTAAACAGGCTTTGCGGCGCGGCATAGCCCACCACATAGCGCGCAGGCAGCCCGAACATGCGGAACATAACCACCGCCGCCGAGGCAAACTGCACACTGTACCCCTGTTTGGATTCCGTTAAAAAGTAACGGATGGGGTCGGCCCCCTCCGGCGGCTGGGGAGCGCTGGCGTTATACTGGTAGTTGGTGTTTAGGTAGGCGCGGATGTAATCGCCAATGTCCGCAGCTTCGGTCAGCTTCTGGTCCTTTTTAGCTTCATCGCACAGGGTTTGCAGCTCGTCATAGCCGTCCGGCACGGCGGTGTAGCGGCTGGCGGCGTAAGCGGCATAGGATGCTTCCATCCGGTCCAGCACGCTGGGGTCGGCATCGGCGCGGGCTTCCAACTGGGTTTGGGCGGTATCCCGCGGGTAATACAGGAACACATCGTCCTGCGCGGTCTGGCCCGCGGCGGCGCCATCGCCCTGGATGGTGTAATAATCGCCCCAGTAGGCGTTGTACGGTGCATAGGTGTACTGGGTATCGGCGTGGATGCGCTCCACCGTCAGCGTCTGGGGCTGGGCGGTGCCGTCATAGGCGGTGCGCAAAAACGGCAGGCTGGCAATGGTCAGCCGGGCGTTATCCTCGGTTTTCCAGTTCATAGCGGCGCTGTCAAAGGCATCGGCATCAGGGGCCTGCCAGGTGGTGCAGTCATAACTGCCGCCGATAAATCCCCGCAGGTATACGGTTTCTTCGGGTTTGTCGCTGGCGGTCAGGGCCAGATCCGTCACTCCGCTGACCTGGATACCCCCGCCCTGGTTCAAGGCGCCATCCGCCACACCACCGGCGGCGGCTTCTACCTGAATGTTCAGCCTGCCGCCGCTGACCCGCGGCAGCCAGGTAATGGCGGTGCTCAGCGCGGCGGATTCCACCCGCTGGGCCGTGGGCTGCAGCCAGCCAAGGGGAACCCCCAGCGCCGGGCGCAGCAGCCACCAACAAGGCAGCGCCAGCGCAAGGCAAAGCCCGCCCGCCGCCAGCGCGGCAGACTTTTGGATGTTATAATGGCGGCAAAGGTTCTGGCGGTAGTTTTCGGTATCGCGCCTGCCCCACAGGGCCCGCCGCTGCACCGAGCAGGAAGCCGCCCACGCCCCCATCCAACCGACCAAAAGCAGCAGGCAGGCGGGCACAGCCGGCACGGCCCCGGCCAGCGCCAGCAGCACAACAACGGGCAGCAACATTAGATCCAGCAGCAGGGCATCCGCACGGCGCAGGGCCGCAGCGGCCAGCGCCCCGGTAACGGGCAGGGCGGCCAGCAGCAAAAACAGCCCCAGCTGCGTCGCACTGCCGCCCTGGGCCACCGGCAGCGCGCTGCCAAGGCGGGCGTTCAGGCTTTGGGCAATGTTCCCGGCGCACTGCTGCGCCCCGGCCAAAAAGTTCCGCTGGCAGATGAACAACACCACAAGATACGCAATCACCCCCGCCAGCAGCCCCCAGCGGCGCAGGGCTTGCGGCGCACGCAGGAACAGCGCCCACCCGGCGCAGAAAGCGGCTGCCGCGGGCCACACCCACAACGGCACCGCAATGCCGAACCCGGTGGAAAGCACCAGCAGCAAACCAAAGGTGAGCGCCAGCAGCAGCGCGGCATCTGCCGCCAGCCACAACGCGGGGTGCGCTGCGGGGCGCTGGGTGCTCACCAGCACACGGTCCACAAACTTCAGCCCACTGCCGGGGTCGGCAGCGCCGCGCCGGCTCAGGGCAGTACGTTCTTTTTTGCGCTTGGGCGGGTTTTTGCGGTGGTTCGCCGCCTGTTGGGGAAAATCCCCCCATTCCTCCGCTCCGTCCAGGTCCCCACCGGGGGTCAGGGCAGCGCGCAGGGCGGTCAGCGGTTCGCGCACCATCAGGCGGTCCAGCTTGGCGCTCAGCTTCCAGTGTACCTGCTTGATGGTGTCCCCGTCCCGGTACTCCCGCAGCTCATAGCTGCCGCCCAGGGCGGCGCGGGTGTCGGCTTCGTCGCCGTCCTCATCGGGGGCGGTTTCCGCTTTGGCTTTGCCAGCCGCGGCAGCGGGCAGCACACAGATGCTCCGGCTTTGCACGGCAGCCGGGCATGCCGCGGTGAACACCCCCAGGTGATCCCGCAGGGTGATGCCCCGCACCGCAATGCTCCACACGCCGCTTTTGCCTGCGTTTAAGGTAATGCGCTGTTCGGCGCTCTCTCTGCCGCCCAGCATGGCGGCGCAGCGCAGGGTGATCTGCCCCCCGCCCCATTCATCGGCGGCGTTCAGCAGCACCACAAGCGCAGGGATGGGCAACCGGCTGCGGTTGCGCAGCCGAACCGTCAGGGTAAAATCTTCGCCCTGTATCACGGGTTTGTCCGGCACCAGCAGCTCTGCCGTTACCTGCCTGCGCAGATAGGCGGCATCCAGCCGCAGCAGCACCAGAAGCACCAGCGCAAACGCTAACAGGAACACCGCCAGCGGTGCCTGGGTGATGAGCGCCGCAGCCAGCAGCACCAAAAGCACCAGCGCCCGGCCCAGCTTACCTGCCATGGCGGTCAGCCTTTTCGGGGCGGGGGCGCGGCACGGTGCGCAGCAGGTCCTGCATTACGCTGTCCACCGTTTCGCCGCCTGCGCGGGCCTGGTCGTTCAGCACCAGGCGGTGGCGGGCAACCGCATCAAACACAGCGGTCACATCCTGCGGGGCAACAAAATCCCGCCCCGCCAGGTACGCCGCCGCGCGCGTCATGCTGGCCAGCGCCAGGGTGGCACGGGGGCTTAACCCCACGGCCAGGCGCGGGTCCTTGCGGCTGGCCTGGGCCAGCGCCACAATGTAACGGTACATCAGCTCATGCACAAATACCGTGCTGACCTCCTGCTGCATGGCAAGCAGATCCGCCTGACCGGCAACGGGGCGCACACGGTCCAGCAGGCGGCCTTTGCTCTGCCCGGCCAAAATTGCCAGCTCCGCTTCCTCATCGGGGTAGCCCATTACGGCGCAGACCATGAAACGGTCCAGCTGAGACTGCGGCAGCATCTGCGTGCCGGCGGCGCCGATGGGGTTCTGGGTTGCAATTACGGTAAAGGGTGCGGGCACCGGGCGGGTAACGCCGTCCACCGTCACCGTGCCTTCTTCCATCACTTCCAACAAAGCCGACTGCGTGCGGGAGGAGGTACGGTTGATCTCATCGCCCAAAAACAGGTTGCACATCACCGCACCGGCGTGGTACACAAACTTGCCGGTCTCTTTCTGGTAAACGGAAAATCCCACCAAATCGGACGGCAGAACATCCGGCGTAAACTGCACGCGGCTTTCTTTCAGGTCCAGCGCGCGGGCAAAGGCCAGCGCCAGCGTGGTTTTGCCCACGCCGGGAATATCCTCAATCAGCACATGGCCGCCCGCCAGCATGGCCATCCAGATGGTGTTTACCGTTTGCTGTTTGCCCTGCACGGCCTTGTTTACTTCGGCCGTAACGGCGGCGGCCTGCTGTGTGTACTGCATGGTTAATCCTCCCGGTGTTTTTTCCATATCACCATAATGCCAACGGCGGCGGCAATAACCACCAGCCCGGCCCACAGTGCGTTGTTTTCCAGCCAGATCATGGTATTGGAGATCGCGCTCCCCTCGGATTCCGCGCTGCCCTCCCCCGGCAATGGGGTCAGGGCCTGGGGGGCCACTTCGGCAATGGAGCTGCCGCCGGCATCCTCCACGGTCACCTGGCGCGGCGTTTCGTCCCAGGTAGCGGCGCTTTCCTGCAAATCCTCCTCTTTGGTGGTGTCCGCAGCGGCGGTGTCGTGCTCCGCAATTACCAGGTAGCGCTGGCTGTTGCGGGTGTAGGGGTGGCAGGTGGAAAGGGTCAGCAGGTCCCGCCCCGGCTGGATCAGCACGGCGTTGATATCGCTGGGGTCAATAATTTTCAGCTCGCTCACGCGGTAAATCAGCGTTTCCCACGGGGTGGTCAGCTGGATCTTGTCCCCCACCTGGATCTGCTGCACGTTGCGCAGCATTTCCGCGCCATAATAGCCGCGGTGGGCGGCAATCACGGTGTTGGTGTTTTCGCCGCCCAGCGGCATCGAGGTCTGGCCCAGCAGCGCCGCGCCTTTGGCCAGGCTTTCGCGGCTGGCGCCCAGGTAAACGGGCAGCTCCAGGTTCAGGCGCGGGATCCACAGCACAGCCAGCACATCATCGTCATAGCCATAGGCAGCAAGGTCCAGCGGGGCTTCCTCGTAGGCGAACGGGTCGGTCAGGCCGCTTTGGCCCCCGGCGTAAATTTCCGCGTTATAGTCCTGCATCGCGGCGTACAGTTCAGGGTAGGCGCGTTCCGGCTCCGGGGGTTCGGCTGTGGTTTTCTCCGCCGCGGGGGCGGTGGGCTGGGCTTCGGCGCGGGCCGCAAACTGCGCAGCGGTTTTGGCGTTGCGGGTGCTGGTCCACCACTGGGCAGCGGTGGGCTGTATCAACAGCGCCAGCCCCAGCAAAATGGCCAGCCAGGCCAAAATTTTAGCAATCAGCCGTCCCATTTAGTCATCCTCCTCGCGCTTTTTGCAGCGGTGCAGCAGCAAAAGCAGCAGCAGCGCTTCGCCGCCGATCACAATGCTGCCCGTTACCGCGATCCACGGCCAGGCATCCACCACGCGCTTGACCACCGTTCCGGTGCGCAGCGCCTGATACTGCACGGCCTGCGGGGTGTTGGTTTCTTCCTCTCCATTATAAGGGATGCGGGTGCCGCGCACAAGCATGCGGTGGGTGTTGATGGCATACGGCGTGCAGGTAACAAGGGTGCAGTAATCCTGCCCCGCGGTGATTTCCAGATCCTCGGTGTGTTCCGGTTCCACCACTTTGATTTGATCCACCTGGTACGCCAGCGTTTCATCCAGAATATGCAGGTAGAAACAGTCGCCCTCTTCCAGCTTGTCCAGGTCGGTGAACAGCACGGCTTCGGGCAGGCCGCGGTGGCCGGTCAGCACGCTGTGGGTGCTTTCGCCGCCAAGGGGGTAGCTGGAGCCTTCCAGATGGCCAACGCCCTTTTGCAGCACATCATCGCTGGTGCCTTCGTAAATAGGCAGGTTGACGTCAATTTTCGGGATGGTGATATACCCCAGGCTTTCGCCCACATCCACAAGGTCCACATAGCTGGTGCCGGTATCCTCCGCTTCGCCTGCGGCATCGCGCTCCACGGCGCTGTCCAGCTGCTGGTTATAGCGGCGGGCGGCCTCCTTGGCGGCGTCCAGTTTTTCGGTATCCATGCTTTTTACGGTATCATCGTAATTTTGGATCGCTTCGCTGGCGTGGCGCTGCGCCACCGCGTTGCTGATAACCGGGTACGATGCCACCCCAATGCCGGACAGGATCATCAAGGCCGCAAAGCCGACTTTTAGTTTTGTTGTGGTATCCATAGCGTCACCGCGAACCTTTCCGTGAGAGGGTTGAAGTTGGGAACTGATGCAATTAGAAATTAGAAATTAGGAATTGGAAGTAGGCAAAAGAATAAATAATAAAGAATAATGAATAATTGTGGTGGACCGCGGCGCATTGCGCCGCTCAGGAGATATTGGGTTGGGGGTGGTTTTTAGGGTAGTGAATAACAATAAAATAATCTGTAGGGCCTTACGGCGTTGCACACCACAAAATTGTAATAAACCTCGCCCTGCATGTAGGGGGCGGCGTCCCCGACGCCCCGTTTGACGGGCCTAATAATTGCCGCCCATCCGCCCCGCGCAACAAACATAAAAACCATTTGTAGGGGCCGATGCTCGCCATCGGCCCGTTGGCGGGCCTTGCCATATTTATTTTTAGGTTCTGCACGGGGAACCACCACTCAGTCTGCGTTGCAGACAGCGCAAACATAAGGTGAGATATTGGCGCCCCTTGAGGGGAGCTGGACGCGGAGCGGCCTGAGGGGTGGTTCCCCGCCACAAGCCTGACGCCCGTGGGGTGGTTCCCCACGCAGGGCCTAAAAATCAGCCGAACAACGGCCATGTACACCCAAAAAAATTTATTCCCCAATAACCCACCATAGGGGGAGGGCCAAACCCGGCCCTCCCCCTGTGTATGATGGATTATCCCTCTATACCCTATTGGTGAATTGTAAAATTGTTTTGCCTTGCGGCGGGCGCATCAGGCGCGGTTTTTCTTTTTCAGGCTCAGCAGCACGCCAACACCGGCCACAACCAGCAGCACACCAATGCCGCTGAACAGCAGGGTGCCGAAACCACCGGTGGTGGGCAGGTCGAAGCCCTTGCGGTTGACAACGGTAATTGTATACTCCGTTTTACCACCTTCATCGCCACCGCTAAAAGTAGTGTTTTTCTTATCAACCGTATGCTTCAGCATGTTGCCGTTATCATCATAAATGTACGTCTTAACCCATTCCGTCTTTGCCTGAATGCTCAAGGTAACTTTGACAGGAGCTTTCAGCAGGTTATAACCAGAGGCAGTCTTGGTTTCAACCAGGTAATACTCACCGTTTGCCAGGCCGCCCTGTTCCACATAGCCATTAGCATCAGTTTTCAGCGGCTCTTTATTGACCTTGGTCCACTTTTTAGTGGGATCCAGGCCCAAAGCTTTTGCAGCATCGCCAGTTACAGTGCCGCTCTCATCTTCTTTGTACAGGTCAAACTCTACGTTCTCAAGTCCCTTTTGGGTATCGTCTGCAATTTTATTCACTTTTACTTTGAAAGTGTAAACAAAGGTACTATCATGGATTTCTTTCTTATCACCTTCCGTCGGGTTGCCGTCGCCGTCTACACCAATGTTGTTGCTATAAACGAGAGAAACGTCATTCCGGTTGCCTGCGCCCGTCTGGTCAGCAGTGCTCAGCAAAGTTGCAGTGTAGTTGATAATAATCTTTTGGCCGGCATACTCTGCCATGTCGGCAGGCTTAAATGTAATTTTAAATCCATTTTCAGGAACATCCTCGCCCTCGGTAGCGATGGTATATACGTCCGCACTCACAGCAGCACCATTGCATGTCAATGTCGCATCTTCATTATACTTCAAATGATTGGGCGTATCGCTTACGGTAAAGGTCGTCAGCTTGGTAATGTTCTCCGGAACCGTTACCGTGATCTGGTAAGGAACCTTGTCGCCAACGCTGTAGTCTGCTTCGGTCTTGGGCTCACCGTCTTTAATTACATTCTTTTCAACATCCGGACTTTCATTGATAACAGGAATAGAAACCCCTGCGGATTCTTTGTCCTTGTACTTGATTTTGCCTTCCTTGGTTACTTCGAATTCAATGGGAGTCTGGTCAATAATGTAGGTGTTATTTTCTTTAATCGACTGCTCGATAAAGCGATACTTGCCCTGAGACAGGCCGCTTACGGAAATTTCACCGTTTGTATCGGTTGTCAGATTGAACTCTTTGCCATCCTTATCACTGGCTGTTACAAGGTTCCACTTACCGTCAGTCTCATTCCACTTTTCCAGCGTGAAGGTTACACCACTGAGTTTGCTTGGCGTACCAGAGCCAACACGTCCGGTTTTAACAATCTTCACTTCGCCATAAGTTGTACCGTTTTTCGGATAAACATGGATATCGTACAGCCACTCGCTGGGATTGCTTGCTTTCGTCATAGGAACCGATACCAGGAACGGCTTCACCGGGCTTGTAACCTTATCCGGGGTATCGGTCTCAACAACTACATACAAACCAAGCGGGAGATCGGTAAAACTGGCAATGCCGTCTGCGCCAGTCGTTTTTGTAGCGACCGCAGCGGAATAGGTCTTACCGGATTTAATCGCATCCCCGGCTTCGTTCAGGTATGTATCGACTGTAACCTTTTCTTTGCCATTCGTACCGTCATAGTAATTTTGGAGCTCGGCACGGTCCATAACCTGATAAATGCTGAACGTTGCACCTGCCAACGGAGTAGGCTTTTCAGTTTTGCCATCAGTGGTGGTATTCGAAGGAAGATGCTTTTCGTCTCCTTGCTCGCCGGTTCCGGCCTCTCCATTTTTACCGTTCCACTCATACTTATGAATCGTAATGGAACCGGTATCCTGCGTCCAAACATCCTGTGGTGGCGTTGTCGCCGGTGTTTCACCGTTGTCCGCTGCCATTGCTGGCATGGCGCACAGGCTGAGGGCCAGGGCGGCGCTCAACAGGCC
>ERZ773221.2996-NODE-2996-length-11992-cov-2.859848_pt1 | contig 11992 bp, 9 predicted proteins | sample MGYA00580994_ERZ773221 | MGnify/ENA primary metagenome ERZ773221 (study PRJEB29015, sample SAMEA2737758) | human gut metagenome | biome: human gut; feature: human-associated habitat; material: faeces | place: China | collected 2012 ... | reverse complement strand
CAAGAAAGTCTTAGAGTCAGGTAATGAAGTATCAAGCCACACATGGAATCATACATACCTTCCAAAGTTAAGTGCTGCACAGGTAAGAGAACAGGAAGACAAGACAGCGAATGCAATCTACAAGGCATGTGGAAGTAAACCAGTCAGCGTAAGACCTCCATATGGAGCGATCAATGAGAATGTTAAAAAAGGAATTGATACACCACTGATTCTTTGGAGTGTTGACACATTAGACTGGAAGACAAAGAACACAGACGCAACAGTAAAGACAATCTTAAAACATGCAAAAGACGGAGATATCGTGTTAATGCATGATATTCATAAGCCAACCGTTGCAGCAGTAGAGAAAGTATTACCGATCCTTAAGAAGAAAGGATATGAAGTTTGTACAGTATCCGAGCTGTTAGAAGCTAAGGGTGTGAAAGCAGGCAAAGGTGATAAAGTCTTTAGTGCAACTGATATTATTAGAAAATAATGAGATTTAGAATTTGAAATTTTAAACAAATTTGAAAGGATTATCATGTTTTGTGATGATCCTTTCCTTTTTTTGTTTGCAGGAGATTCCATAAAACAGGATTCTTTTTACCAAAAAGACAAAATCAAGAACAAACCAGATGCTAAAAGGAGCTATTTTGCTGTTTTGTTCTTGAATCAAAAGTTAGTGTATACTAACATATAACCGTAAATTATAAAAGAAAGGAAGAGAGAAGGAGTTTTTCATGAATGAGAAACGAGAAGTAATCCTGCCATCAGATTTTTCAGGAGAGAAAGGAAAGATCGTCTGTTATCGGATCAGCTCATATCTGGAGCTTTTGTATATTGATATCAGATCAAGAAGAATCCCAGAAGTCCAGATTCAGGCCTACGAAGGGGAAGCGGTCATGATCGCAGGAGTGTCCATCACCACATTGCTGCTGGTGCTTGTCGCCGGAATCGGCGCGGGATTCGTCGGATACGCGGTCGGCGCGTCCTCGCTGATCTCCTATCCTGCGCTGCTGGCGTTCGGCATTCCGCCCGTGCTGTCCAACACCACGAACACGGTGGGCGTATGCGGCACCGGCATCGGCGGCCTGCTCTCCGCCCGCAAGGAGCTCAAAGGCCAAGGCAGACGCGTGGCCGTCTACGCGTGCATCGGCCTGGTCGGCGGCATCATCGGCGGCCTGCTGCTGCTCGAACTGCCGGCGAAGGTCTTCGAATTCGCCGTGCCGCCGCTCATCCTGTTCAGCGCGCTTATCATCGCGCTCAACCCACGTAAGAAAGCCGCCGCGCGCGACGCCGTGGCGCAGGCGCTGCCGCAATCGCATCAAGGTGAGCGGGCCGCGCGAATCGCCAGCAAAACGGCGGACGGCACATTGCGCAACGATCCATGGTGGCTGTGGGCGGGCGTGAGTTTCGTCGGCGTGTATTCCGGCTATTTCGGCGCCGCCGCCGGCACGCTCGCCCTGGCCATCCTCGACTTGGGCAAAATCGGCCCGTTCCACCAGATCAACGCGTTGAAAACCGTGGTCGGTTTCGGCGCGAACATCTCCGCCGCGATCATGTTCATCATCCGCGGTTCCGTCGATTGGCCGTTCGCCATCATGATGTGCCTCGGCTGCACCATCGGCAGCGCGATCGCACCGCCCGTCACCCGGCATATTCCGGAGAACATCATGCGTGCCGCCGCCGTGCTGACCGGCATCATCCTCGCCGCGAAACTCGGCTGGAGCACCTACTTCTAAATTTTCTAAAATAAGATGTGCGGATTGCCGGAATCTAAGCGACAGAGGGAGAAACATGGCGGTTGTTGACGAGGCGAAACTGCGGTATCTCGACTTTCTTTCGCGTGAGGACCGAGTACGCCACCACCGGTACGTCGAGGAAATGAAGCAATACGACATGATGCGTTCCGGCGACATCAACGCCATCGCCGAAAGCACACGTCTGTGGGACTCCGGACTGTACGGCTACCTGTCGGACGATCCGCTCAAAAACGCGAAATACCGGTTCGTCACCACCATCACGCTCGCCACACGTTTCGCCATCGAAGGCGGTATGGACGAGGAGGACGCCTACAACGCCTCCGACCTGTACATCCAGAACCTGGAAAACTGCAAAACGCCCGACGACGTGCGCCGCCTGCACACCGACATGATGACATTCTTCACATGGGCCATGGCCGACATGCAGAAGGCGGAAACACATTCCAAAGCCGTCAACGAATGCCTGGACTACATCCACTACCATCTGCATGAGAAAATCACCGTGCCCATCCTCGCCGAGCATGTGCATCTGAATCCCACGTATCTGTCGGAGCTGTTCAAACGCGAAACGGGCACGGCCATATCGCAATACATCACCGACAAGCGTATGGAAGCGGCCGAGAACATGCTCAAATACTCGGAATACAGCTTCGACGAGATCGCCCAGATCCTCGCATACCGGTCGCAAAGCCACTTCTCGAAGGTGTTCAAAAAACATTCCGGCATGACGCCGGGGGAGTACCGCACCAAGTACGCGCAGAACGGCATCTGGCCGGAGTGATTGCGATCACGGCGTCTACCACGCCGGTTGCGGTGAACCGCCGGTGACGGCACCGCGAAATTCGGGTGTGCCAATCGTGAAATCGACGTGTCCGCGCGTGCGAAACACGCGCGAATCAGCTACGGTGGAAGCATTCAATGATGATGCGCGCCACCGGCCGAATGAACGGCGGAACAAGGAACGTGCGCGCAGGATGTGGATGAAAGCGAAGGAATAAACGAATATGGGAATGCCCCTTGATCTGTATGTGATTCGACATGGCGAATCCGAAGCGAACGTGATTATCAGTGCCGGTGAACAGGGTGACAACTCGCTGTATACGCAGGACAACGTCACCGTGCCCGACCGTTCGTGGAGGCTTACGGCCACCGGCCGCAAGCAGGCGGACTGCATCGGCCGCTGGCTGGTCTCGCAGCAGCCGTTGTTCGACCGTTACCTCGTCTCGCCGTACGTGCGCACGCGTGAGACGGCTGCCACGATGGCCCTGCCTAAGGCGAAATGGGAGGAGACACGCGTGCTGCGCGAACGCTCCTGGGGTGAGATCAACACCATCACGAAAGACGATTTCAAAACCAATTACGCGCGCAACTGGATGTTCAAGAACACTGATCCACTGTATTGGCGTCCGCCGGCGGGCGAATCGATCGCCGATGTGGCCGAAAACCGCGTGCATAATCTGCTCACATCCCTGAACCGCAAGTCGGACGCGGAATCCGTGGTGATGGTCAGTCACGGCGACCTCATGCTGGCGCTTATGCTCACTTTGGAGGACTTGTCCGACGAGGAATTCATGCACCGTGCGGCGTCCGACGAATGGAAGATCACTAATTGTACGTGCTTCCATTATTCGCGCCGTGATCCGGCGACCGGGCGTACGCATAAGCGGTTCTGTTGGGAGCAGACCGCCCGTCCGGTGTTCGACGATGCAGAAGGTCGTTGGGCGGTGAAAGTGGACGATTGGCGTGAATTCAAGCGTCCAGTGCTGTCGAATGGCGATTTGGTGGACGTTGTTCATGCGGTTGACCGTCACCTGTGATGTGTGTTGGTCTGTTGATTGCATGATCGGATTGGCTGATATCGACGATTGATGCCCCCATCTTGCGTGCGCAACGCGCCCGTGTCCACGCCCCACTACAATGGCTGTGATACGCGGCGCGTTTTTGCTTGCCGCGAAAGAGAGTTAAGGAGACAATCACATGTCCAATCTGTTCACGTGGCAGATCCACGGTGACGGCAAGACGCTGAAGCCGGGCGAAGTCGTTGAACCTGACGAGCGCCTGACTTGGCCGCGCACCGCCGAAATCGGCGCACAGCATGTCATCGCCATGTTCGGCGCCACGTTCCTCGTGCCGATTCTGACCGGTTTCGACCCGTCCACCACCTTGTTCTTCACGGCCATGTCGACCGCGCTGTTCCTGCTGATCAACAAGAACATGCTGCCGAGCTACCTAGGCTCGTCCTTCGGTTTCATCGCCCCGATCGCGGCCGTCGCCAGCGCCCACAAAGGCCTCGCCGTCGCATCCTTCGGCATCATGGTCACCGGCATCCTGCTGGCCCTGATCGGTGTGCTCGTCCATTACGCGGGCGCCAAGTGGATCGACATCATCATGCCGCCGGTCGTCAACGGCGCCATCGTGGCCATCATCGGCTTCAACCTGGCTCCGAGCGTGTGGAACAACTTCAAAGTCGCTCCCGACACCGCCATCGTCACCCTCGTCGCGGTGCTGCTCGTCGCAGTGCTGTTCAAGGGTCTGCTCGGCCGACTCAACATCCTCATCGGCGTGATCATCGGCTACGCGTACGCCTGCTTCCGTGGCCAGGTCGACTTCTCAGCCATCGGCAAGGCCGCATGGGTCGGTCTGCCGGAATTCCGTCTGCCGCAGGTCGACTTCACCATCCTGCCGATGTTCATCCCGGTCGTGCTCGTACTCGTTGCCGAAAACGTCGGCCACGTCAAGTCCGTCTCCCAGATGACCGGCCGCGACTATGACGACCAGATCGGCACCGCGCTGTTCGCCGACGGTCTCGGCACCACCATCGCCGGTTTCGGCGGCGGCTCCGGCACCACCACCTACGGCGAGAACATCGGCGTGATGGCCGCCACCAAGGTCTACTCGACCGCCGCATACTGGTGCGCCGCCGCGTTCGCGCTGATCCTGAGCCTGTGCCCGAAGTTCGGCGCCATCATCAACACCATCCCCGCCGGCGTGCTCGGCGGCGTGACCACCCTGCTGTACGGCATGATCGGCATGGTCGGCATCCGCATCTGGGTTGAGAACAAGGTCAACTTCGACAAGCCGGTCAACGTCATGGTGGCCGCCATCACCATGATCATCGCCGTCGGCCAGTTCGAGTTCGCCTTCAACGGCATCTCCTTCAACGGCATCGCCATCGGCACCGTCGTCATCCTCGTCGCCTACCACGGCCTGAAGGCCATCGGCAAGGCGACCGGCACCATCGCCAAGGACGATCCGGACATCCTGTAACGGATCGCATCTCACGCTGGCTAGTCCAACGCCCGTCGGCCAAAAAGGTCGGCGGGCGTTTTTCATTGCCGTTTTCGTCAATCGATTGACGTGTTGCGTCGCATACGTTTTATGATGGTATCTATAAGCGATTGCGCAATGTGGCAAAGGAGACAACATGAGCACTGCGGCAGGAAAGAAAATCGCGATTGTGACCGGTTCCGCGCTTGGCTTGGGATATGAGCTGGCACGTCAGCTGATCGGCAAAGGCTGGTTCGTGGCCGGCATCGATTTCAACACGGCCCGTCAGGAGGAACTGTCCCGCACGTTCGGCGCGGACGAATACCGCGCCTTCGTCGGCGACATCAGCGACGAGGCGTTCGTGAAGGACTCCGTCGCGGCCATCAAGGAGATCGGCCACATCGACCTGCTCATCAACAACGCGGGACAGCCGTCGTTCAAAAAGCCGGTCGACTACGAGGCCGCCGACGTGGACAAGTGCCTTAAGGGGCTCAAAGGCATGATTCTGTGGAGCGTCGAAACATTGAAGGCCGACGGCGAGCAGGACCTCAAAATCGCCAATGTCATGTCCACCGCCGCCACACGCGGCAACGCCAACGAATCCGTCTACTGCGCCACCAAGTGGGGTGAGAAGGGGTATACGACAAGCCTCAAGGCGGCCTACAAGGGAACCAGTGTGAAGGTTGTGGGCGTGTATCCGGGAGGCATCGACACCGACTTCTACCATGACAGCCACGATTACGTGTCGTTGGACAAGCAGCATTCCTTCATGAGCGCCGCGGAACTGGCCGAAGTGGTGCTGTTCAACCTCGTCAACGACGCGAATCTGACGGTTTCCGACATCCTCATCGAACGCAACTACCGGTAGCGTCGGCCACCAGTCACAGCCAAGGCAAAAGTATCGGGCATGGGCTACTGTTAACAGGTTTGCGCAACGTGCGCAATGTTTGACATGAAAGGCCATTGTGCCCGATACCGCTGTGATTGAAAATGAAGATGCCCTCGCCGCCGATTTCGATGAGGCGGGCGAGGAGGAGGAACGCCCCCAGACGTTCGCCGAACTCGGCGTTCCCGGCCCGTTGGTACGCGTGCTCGCGGCCGATGGCAAGAAAACCGCTTTCCCGATCCAGGCCGACACCCTTCCCGATTCCCTGGCCGGTCGTGACATTCTCGGCCGAGGCCGTACCGGCTCCGGCAAGACCCTGGCGTTCTCGATTCCGCTGGTCGCGCGACTGGGTGAGGTCGACGCCGACGAGTACGAGAACATGAGCCAGTTCCGCCATGAGGTGGAACAGGTGCGCAAGGGGCATGCCGAGGAGCGGCGCGCCGACGATTTCCTGCCGCACCCGCGCGGCCTGGTGCTCGCTCCGACCCGTGAGCTGGCCAACCAGATCAACGACGTGCTGATGCCGCTCGCGCAGATGTACGGCATGACCACCACCACCGTGTATGGCGGTGTGCGCTACGCCCGCCAGATCCGCGATCTAAGGGCCGGCGCCGATATCGTCGTCGCATGCCCGGGCCGTCTTGAGGATCTGCTCGAACAGCATGCGCTGACGTTGGAGAAGGTCGAAGTGGCCGTGATCGACGAAGCCGACGAAATGGCCGACATGGGCTTCCTGCCGCCGGTCAAGCGCCTGCTCGGCCAAGTGTCGTTCGACGCGCAGATCATGCTGTTCTCCGCCACCCTCGACCATGGCGTCGACGAGGTGGTGAACACGTTCCTCACCGATCCGAAGATCCACAGCGTCGACTCCGCCACCGCGGCCGTCGACGAAATGACACACCACGTGTTCGAAACCACGCAGGGCGACCGTCATGAGCTGGTCCGCACCCTCGCTTCCGGCAAAGGACGCCGCATCCTGTTCACCCGCACCAAATTCCAGACCCAGAAGCTCGCCAAGGACCTGACGAAGAACGGCATTCCGGCGGCCGAGCTGCACGGCAACCTGAGCCAGAACCAGCGTGACCGCAATCTCGCAGCCTTCGAATCCGGCGACGTGAACGTCATGGTCGCCACCGATGTGGCCGCCCGCGGCATCGACGTGTCCGGCGTGGAGCTCGTGGTGCAGGTGGAGCCTCCGGAGGACCCGAAATCGTTCCTTCACCGCTCCGGACGTACCGCGCGAGCCGGCCATTCCGGTGATGTGGTGACCATCGTGCTGCCGAACCAGCGCCGCCGCACCCGCCGCATGTTGCATGAGGCCGGACTGAAGGTCAAGCCGATCGAAGTGACCCACGATTCCCCGGAAGTGTTGGAATTGGTGGGCGAGCCGGGTTTCGGTTGGACGCTTGAGCAGTCCCAGCCGGCGGGCAATCCGCGTCGCAGGAAGCGTGGCAAGGTCGGCGACGGTTCCGCGGAAAACGGCGGGCGCTCCGGACGCAACCGTTCCGGCGGACGCAACAAGGACCGGGGCAAGGACAAGGGCGGCAAGCCGTTCAAGTCCGAACGCAAGGACCGCGCGAATCGCAAGGGGCGTGAAGAGCGCGCCGAAGTCGCCGAACGCGAGCAGCGTTTCGAACCGAAACAGAATCGCGCCGAACGTCGCGCCGCCAAGTTCGAAGGCCGCGACAACCGCGAATACGAGGCACGCGAGCATCGTTGGGAACATCCTGAAATCCAAGAGGAGAAGCGCGAGAAGCACGAGGAGAAGCGCAACAACAAGCGTCGCGAAAAGTACGCGCGGCTGCATGAGCAGCAGCGTGCCGAAGCCGGCGAACAGCGTGGAACCGACAATCGCAAGCGGCGCTCCGTCGAGCGTTCCGATCAGCGTGGCCAATCCGATAGGAAGCCCGGCAAAAAGCAGTATGCGAAAAAGCAGGGCGCGCCGACCAAGAAGCAGCGCAAGGCCGAAGCCCGTGCCGAACGCCGTTACGAGGACGATCGCCAATACCGCAGGAACCGCGACGAACGCGACGACCGCCGTCAGGGCGGCAAACGCATCCATCGCAAGGAAATCCGCGTGATTCATGACGAGCGAGGCGAGGACGCGAAGCGTTATGACCGTCGCATGGAAGCCAAGTATGGCGATTCCGGTCGTCGCGGTCACGGAGAACGCCACGACAAGCATGCGGGCGAAAGGCAGGGCAAGCCGTACCGCAAGCATGCGAAGATCCGCAAGGCGCCGTTCCGCTCCCGCTGACGTACGTCAACGGTCAAGCAAAAAGCCGTTCATTCCAGCAATCGCAAGGAATGAACGGCTTTTTCTATACGGGATATCGCAGTATCAGCCGTTGACCGGCTGATACTGGTCGAGCGCGGTGAAGCAACGTTTATAGACCATCAGCATGATGATGCTGTCCGCCAGCAGCGTAAGCGCCGCGATGGTGGCGAGAATCATGAACTGGTATTTCGCTGCGTCGATGGGGTTGCCGCCGGCGATGATCTGACCGGCCATCATGCCCGGCACCGTCACAATGCCGGCGGAGGCGAGCGACGCGGTGGTGGGCAGCAATCCCAGACGGATCGACGAGACGATACTTGGACGTGCCGCCTCCCACGTGGTGGCACCCAACGCCAGCAGCGTGTCCACTTCGTCACGACGTTCCTTCATGCTTTCAAAGAACCGGCTCAACCCCACCGCCAACGCCGAAACGGTGTTGCCCAGCAGCATGCCGGTCAACGGCACCACCAATTGCGGCGCATACCACGGTTGCGGACGGATGATGAGCTCGGTGACCAACGAGATCATGATGAGCATGGTCACGACCAGACTCAGGAACACCGTTCCAGCCAAGCCCTTCGGCACACCTTTCGCACGCGAAAGAGTGATCTGCACGGCCGCGATGAGCATGAACGCCACAAGCAGCAGCACCAGCCACGGATTGTTCGAACGGATGACGTACTCCATGATGAAGCCCATCGCGCACAATTGCAGCAGCGCACGGCAAGCCGACCACAGAAGCGTGCGCCCCACGCCCATACGCATGGTTTCGGAGATGCCGGCGGCAATGGCCACCATCACCAGCGCGGCGATGAGACCCCAGATGTCGATCGCATAGTAGTTGCCGTTCATGCGACGCTCCCTTCTACCGTGTTACCCGTCGAAGTACTACCCGTCGCAGTACCGTCCGCTTCGGCGTTGCCGGACTGCGTGAGCGTGCCATCGGCAAGACGCGTGACACGTGTGGCACGGCCATCCGGCGGCCGGTGCCGGATACGAACGATCGCCATGCCGTCCGCCGCCGCTTTGGCGAGGATGCGCGCCACCTTGTCGGCGTTGTCGTCATCCAATCCGGCGTCCACTTCGTCGGCGAGCAGCACCTTCGGACGGGTCAGCAACGTACGTGCAAGGCTCACGCGCGCCGCCTGACCGCCGGACAAGTCGTGTGACGGACGGTTCAGATCGATGTCGGCGCAGCCCATATTGTCCAAGGTTTCACGGATTCTGCCGTCCGGCAACGCATCGGTGGGGGAGATCCTGCGTGGTCCCTGCTTCGTTCTCGCCGACTGGCGTATGGCAAGCGTGAACGGCAGACGAATCGCCTGCGCCACCGTCTCGCCCAACAGCACCGGCTTCTGCGGCAGGTACGCGACCTGCGCGCGCCACTGCTGCGGGGTGAAATCGTCGGCGGAACGGCCATCCAACCGTAAATCGCCTGACGCGCGCGGATTGAGCCGTGCGAAAGCGGTCAGCAGCGAGCTCTTGCCTGCGCCGGACGGTCCGACCAAGTCCACGATTTCGCCAGGCTCGATGGCGAAGGACAATCCGGAGAATATGGTGCGGCGTTCGCCGTCGACCATAATCGAACAGCGCACGTTCGATGCTTCGAATACGTATGTCATAGCCAAAACCATACGCCAATAGCGAACGGTTCACGGCGGTTTCAGGGTTTTCCCTGAGTTTTGAGGCGAAATCAGCCATAAGGATGACGCGTGCCCGTTATTTTGCGTACTACAACTGTCAAGTTGAAGGAAAACCTATATGTTGGGGATGGGAAATATGCGTCAGTGGCTTATGAACATAAGCCTGGTCGGAGGCTGGTTTCCGGCGGCGGCGTTCGCCGTCGTCGCAGTGCTGTCCGTAACCCTGCTGGTTAGCGCGGCCGTTTCGAAACGGGACGGACGCATACTGGCTACCGTGCTGCCGATCGGCGTTGCGGCCGTGTCCGGAATGATCGGCTATGTGGTAGCTTGGCTGCTGTCCGACGTGTTCGTGGTGTTCGGCGTCGGATTGGGATCCCGTGTGATGGCTTGGGTGGCGGCTGGTTTCGCCATCGCTGGTTTCGCCATCGCGCATATCGTGTTGAGCAGGGGCATGATGCGCGTGGCCGCGGCCATCTTGACCGTATTCGCGATACTGGCCGCGGCGATCGGCATCGACCAATCGTACGGCGAATACGCCACCATCGGCTCGCTGTTCGGCGAGGGTTCCTACAGCCAAGCCGATCTGACCGGACTGGCCAAACGCAAGGACCTCATCACCGTCGCACAGTGGCGCAAACAGGCCGCCAACGGCACAATCCGCAATATTCCGGCGAACGGAACCGTCAACAAAATCGACATTCCGGCCACGAAATCGCAGTTTGAAGCACGCAAAGCCCTCGTCTACCTGCCTCCGGCGGCATTGGCCGACTCGAAACGCAAGCCGGCCCTGCCGGTCGTCCTCATGCTGAGCGGGCAGCCGGGCAGTCCGGGACGCGTCTTCCAAGCCGGCGGCATCCAAACCATGATGGACGGATATGCGAAAACCCACGACGGACTCGCCCCAATCGTCATCGCAGCCGATCAGCTTGGCGCCGATTCGCACAACACGCTATGCGTGGATTCGAAGGTGTACGGCAATGCGCTGACCTACCTGACGCAGGACGTGGTCGACTGGGTGAAAACCAACCTGCCCGCCGCACAGGATGCCAAGGATTGGGCCATCGCCGGATTCTCGCAAGGCGCCACATGTTCGCTGCAGATCGGCGTGAACCATCCCGACCTGTTTGGCACCATGATTCCCACCGACAGCGAAATCAAACCGACCAACGGCAGCCGACAGGAAATGATCGACCGGTTCTTCGACGGCGACACCACAGCCTATGAGAACCAAGTGCCGGTCAACGCCATCCGCAACCACGCGCCCACCCATCAGATGCTCATCATAGGCGCGGGGGAGAAGGACACCACCTCAATACGCAACGTCAAAACAATCGCGCCGGTCGCGGCGAAAGCCGGCATGCGCGTCGCCGCCGTCGAATCGTCCGGCAACGCACACGACTGGCACGCCGTGCAGGACGTGCTGCGTTACGGGCTCGCCGTATTCGGCCACGACACCGGACTGGATGGTGCGAACCCGAACCTATCCGACTATCCGAATCTCAAACGCATCACGATATGACGATCCTGAACACAAACCCGCAAGCCTGAGAATCCCAGAAAAGGAAAGAAATGACTCAAACGCAAACCGCACTTGCTAAACCAGCCGAGGCATCACCCGCGAAACCACTGTTCGGCTTCCGCGCGCTGCTCGCCGATCTGGCCGGATGGATCAGACGACACCTGCTCACCGTCTGCCTCGTGCTGTTCGTCATCCTCATCAACGTGGGCACGCAGATCGTGTGCGCGCTCATACGTCAGCCGTTCCCGCCGAGCCTGGCCAAAGTAAGTTTCGAAGCGCTCGCACGCGGCCGCTGGTACACCGCGCCGATATCCATGCTGTACGTGCCGAATCTGGGCCGTCTGCTCATCGACGTTCCGCTCATGCTGGTTGCGTTCGGCCTGGCCGAATCGGTGATCGGCAAAATCAAAACCGCATGGGTGTCCGTCATCACCACACTGGGTGGCGTGGCCTTGGGCATGGGACTGTGCTCCCTATCCGACGGGCGCAGCCCCCAATGGCATGCGATCTCGCATGATGGCGCCATCCTTGGTCCGCTGATTCTCGTCGCCGGCACCCTTATGTGCGCCAGCGCGTTCACAACCATGCTGTGGCGCCGCCGTATCCGCGTGATCGGCTATGCGGTCGTGCTCATCATGTTCCTCTACCGTGGTGAAG
>ERZ773221.2953-NODE-2953-length-12161-cov-3.535685_pt1 | contig 12161 bp, 3 predicted proteins | sample MGYA00580994_ERZ773221 | MGnify/ENA primary metagenome ERZ773221 (study PRJEB29015, sample SAMEA2737758) | human gut metagenome | biome: human gut; feature: human-associated habitat; material: faeces | place: China | collected 2012 ... | reverse complement strand
TAAAAGACCGCAGCTGTCAGGAAGCGGAGTCGGGTAAAGAAGCAAAAAGGCTTACAATCAAAGATGCACTTCATGTTATTGCCGGAAATGATCAGCTGAAAGTATTTATCGGAATTGTGCTTTGCTACAATCTTGTTGTACAGCTTGCCGGTGGTATTGCAATTTATTGCAATTTATTACTTCAAATATGTAACCGGAAATGAAGGCTTATATCCAATCTTCACAACTGCAGCACAGTTTGCAGAGATTGCAGCTTTGTTCCTTTTCCCAATCCTTTCTAACTATTTTACAAAGAAACAGGTATTTGCAATTGCCAGCTTCAGTCCTGCAATTGGTCTCGCAGGAGTTGTACTTTGTGGATTCTTTGCACCACAGAACATGGTAATTGTAGCAATCAGTGGTATCTTCTATAAATTGGGTTCTGGTCTTACATTAGGAGCAACAACCGTTATGCTTGCTGATGTTATCGATTATGGACAGGTAAAATTAGGAAGTAGAAATGAAAGTATTATCGCTTCATTCCAGACACTGCTTGTTAAGACCGCATCTGCAGTATCTGCCTGGCTGATCGGTGTAGGCCTTACAATTGTCGGCTATGTAGCAAACGCAGAACAGAGCGCGTCTACAATCATGGGAATGCGAGTATTAATGGGTGTTGTACCTTCTGTAATTACAATCCTTGCATTTGTGATCTACGCAAAAGGCTACAAACTGGAAGAGATCATGGAAAAAATAAAAGGTAACAAAACGGAAGAAACAGAAGAATAGAAAATGAAATGAGATGAAGAGGTAGCGCGCTAAGTATTAAGTGCGCTGCCTTTTTTTGTTAAGACAATAGTATCACTGTATGAGATTGCGCATGGAATTCTTTTTTCACTGGTAGTAGTATTTTGCATATCATAAATTTCTAGCAACAACTTCAAAACATTATAATCCAAAAATGAAAGAAAGAGGCAGTGCGTTAAGTGGGTGATATGCCTTTTCTCGGTTCTGTTATTAAAAAGTTCTGAATATGACAAAAAAATCAGAGGCGGCACGACAAAAAGTGCAAGCTCCCCCCCCTTTTTTATGAGAAAATAAAATTACTTATACATATAAGGGAAAGGGGTAAGGAAGAAATGAAAAAGAGAAGGCGAATCTTATCGCTGTTCTCTGCAGCGTGTCTTGCGATAACGGGAATTGTTTCGGGCGCAGGTGTGCAGAAGACCGAAGCAGCTGCAAGAACAGAAGTAATCGATGTTACGGATTACGGAGTATATCCGGACAGCGGGAAGGACAGTGCAATCGGAATACAGAAAGCGATCGCAGCTGCGAAAGATGCAACGAAAGAGGGAAAAGAAGTCAAGATTAATTTCCCGGAAGGACGCTATGATATCTATCCAGATAAAGCAATAGAAAGAGAATTATATGTTTCCAATACTGTAGGTGCCGATCAGAACAATAAAATGAAGAAGATCGGTATTTTTCTGGAAGATATGGATCATGTTACCGTAGATGGAAATGACTCTCTGTTTATGTTCCATGGTAAAATGACAACATTTGCAACAATCGGTTGCGAAGATGTTGAATTTAAAAATTTTGCAGTGGATTTCCAGGTTCCGACAGTTATTGATATGACTGTTGAGAGTGTAGAGGGAAATACAGCAACTATGTATATTCCTGAGTGCTATAATTATGAAGTTGCAGGAACAACGATTAAATGGTACAGCGATGTGAGTCCTTATACAGGTCAACGTTACTGGAGTATCTCCGATCTGTCAGGTTATCATACCCAGCGGGAAGATACCGTACAGGGAATCAAATTTGGTGCAGGAAATGGAAATGCTGCATTAAAAGGTGTAGCTTCTATTGAGGATCTTGGAAATCATCGTGTAAAGATTACATATAATAGTAAAGCCGGTGAAGTTCAGAACGGAATGTGCTTCCAGTCACGTCCGACCGTACGTGATCATGCAGGAACATTTTTCTGGAAGAGCAAAGATATTAGGATGACTTCTCTTGATATCCAGTTCCTTCATGGATTTGGTATGGTAGGTCAGCATTCTGAAAACATTACAATGGAAGATGTTGATTTTGAAGCACCAAAGGAAAGTGGAAGAACAACAGCCGGATATGCTGATTTTGTGCAGATGTCCGGATGCAAAGGAGCAATCAATATTAATAACTGTACCTTTGCAGGTCCTCATGACGACCCGATCAATATCCACGGAACATTTAACACAGTTACATCCATCAGTTCTGACAGAAGAACAATCACAGTACAGTACAACCATCATGAAACAGCTGGTTTCCCGAACTTTTTCAAAGGTGACGAAATCGAGTTCATGACAAAGGGAAATATGATCACAGTTGAAAATTCCGTTCGTACAGTAACAAAAGTTGACGGACCGGACGGAATGGGCGGAAATATGGGTGAAGGTTCAGGAAGTCTGACAACCATCAAGCTGACATTGGATAAGGCAATTCCTGCCGACGTTCAGGTAAATCAACATGTGGTAGAAAATATCACTTATACACCAGCTGTCAACATCAGCAATTGTGAATTTAAGGAAGTTCCGACAAGAGGAATCCTTGTAACTACAAGAAAACCAATTGTCATTGAAAATAATACATTTGACGGAATGAGTATGGCAGGCATCTATATTTCTGATGATGCTCAGGGCTGGTATGAGTCAGGTCCGGTCAGAGATGTGACCATCCGTAATAATACATTTACAAGAGGAAATGCACAGGCAATTTTCATTGAGCCTACCAATCCGACTGTATCTACGGAAAAGACAGTACATTCTAATATTAAGATCGAGAACAACACTTTCTTTACGTACAATAAGAGAGTTCTTGATGCAAAGAGTGTAGATAAACTCACCTTTAAAAATAATAAAATTTACAGACAGAATCCGATCAACGGAAACGGATCTCTGAATCTGGCAGTAAAAGAAGGAAGTTCAGCAGAACTGGAAGTAGCCAATAGTGCAGAGCTGGAAGTAAGCGGAAGTGGTGATACCTTATCAGGAAAACTGTACAACTTTAATGGTTGTAAAAATGTAGTGATCGAAGGAAATGAGTATGACGGTGGATTGAATGCCGGAAGTTCAATCAGCAACATGACTGCTTCTGATATTACAGTAACCAATGATGCAATGAAGGTAAACGCAGATTCCACAACAGCACCGAACGGAACGATGTACTACGAATCTGACAATGAAAAAGTAGTAAAGGTTTCCAGTACAGGTGTCGTAACTGCAGTAGGAGCAGGAACAGCCAATGTAACAGGATATATGGTTGTTGGAGGACGTAAGTTCCCGACCAATGCAGTGACATTTACAGTCAATGGAGGTGACCTTGGCAATCTGCCGGATGGAATTGAACTGACAGCGGCAGAAAATAAAGAAAATATTAAAGTAAATGATACGATCCAGTATACTGCAGATCTGAAATGGAACGCTGAAGAGAACGGTGCAGACAAGAACAGCGCAGTGACATGGAAGGTTTATGATGCCAAGACCGGAACTGAGACTGATAAAGCAACAATCACTGAACAAGGACTTCTGACAGCAGTAAAACCGGGAAGTGTTGTAGTGACAGCATCTACAGTTAACGGCTATGCAGCATCCAAACTGGTATCGATCTGGCAGGAAGGGAAGATGATCGCATCGGATATTACAGTGGATTATCCGACATCTTCCGACAAATACCGTGCAAGTTCGACCGTGGAAGGCGGACTGGAGCAGGATTTCACAAGCCAGGGACTTTACCAGAATCAGACTCCGAGCAATGTCCTTGTAAAACCATTGCCGGAAGGAACAGACAGAACAGATCTGACACTTGTATTCAAACTGACAGGTGCAACTCCTGCAAATACATGGGCAGATGCAGGAATCTATCTCTATGATGATGCGGACAATTATGTAGCACTGGAAAAGAAGCATCGTGATGGCTCTACCAGTGCAGTAGCACTTGTAAAAGAGCAGAACAGAAGTGCAGTAGAGGAACCATATAATAACTGGGCAAATGTAAGCACAAATCCAATCTGGCTGAAATTGGTAAAAAATAATGCCACAGTGACAGCTTACTACAGTGCAGATAAGAACAACTGGACCACCATCGGTTCGAGAACAGACTGCGGTTTCCTGAGCGGTAATTTTAAGCTGGCAATCGCAAGCCAGGGAACTAATACAGGATCCATCACTTATTCTGATGTTACAGTGAATAATAAAGAAGTAAAATTAGTTGAAGAGGCAGTGAAACCGACCGCCTCCAATGTTAAGGTAACATATGACGAAGCTGCTGACAGCCTGACAGCGGCAGGAGATACTACAGGACAGTCCGTAATTGTAAAATGGGCAGTTGCTGATAAAGAAAATGGAAACTATTCCATTATCAGCGGAGTAGAGGGAACTTCTCTGACAGCTTCTAAAGCATTGAAAGGCAAATATGTGAAAGCTGCTTATGTACCGCTGATCGGAACAGGTGCAGCAGGAGACATTGTATGGTCTGATGCAGTAAAAGTAACCGGAAATGGCACAGATTCAGGTGCATCAGCAGTCAAATCTGCAAATGCAGATCTGGCGACAGCTGACATTAAAACTAGTGAAAGTACAGACATGTTCCAGTTTGTAAAAGGAACAACTTTCTATCAGACAACAGCAGGAAGTGACGTTCAGGAAATCAAGTATTCCTTTGCAGCAGAGGATACAAAGGCAACAGTAAAAGTGCTGGTGAATGGAAAAGAAACAGCTGAACTGAGCGGAAACGCAGTTCTCACAAGCGGAAGAAATCTGATCGAGGTAAATGTTACAGCAGAAGATGGCGTGACAATGAAAAAATATCGTTTCACAATCAGCCGTCAGGGAGATAACAATGCATTGTTGGAAAGCCTGCAGGTAAATGGACAAGAAGTTGTGCTGGAAGAGGGAGTTTATGAATATAGTCTTCCAATTGCAACAGGAACAACAACAGCGCAGGTTGCAGCGACAGCACAGAGTACAAGAGCAACTGTTTCCATCGTGAACGGAAAAGAGGTTACATCCGCAGCACAGACTGTTCAGGGAGACGTGACAGTTGCACCGGGAATCAATGAGATTACGATCCGTGTGACACCTGAGACAAGTGCAGAGCCGGTCTACTATAAACTGAAACTGAAAGTGCCGAATGCTGCAAATGCACGTTTGGAAGCATTAAGCCTTGGAGGAAATATATCTCTGAAAGAAAACTTTGATGCAGATACATTAAAATATACAGCATCTGCAACAGAATCCGCTGTGACAATCAATGCAACAGCAGAAGAGGCGGATGCAACCGTAGAAGTTATCTGGAAAGATAAAGTGATTCAGACAGGAACAGGAAGTGCTTCGGCAGAACTGGGACTGACAGAAGGTGACAACACTGTGAAAGTGAAAGTAACTTCTGCGGACAAGTCCACAGAAAAGACTTATAAAGTAACAGTTCATGCATCAGGAGATACATGGTTATCTGATCTTGACTGGACATCACAGACATCCGGAGATTCAGGTAATCCGACAAGAAAAGATAAGAGCTGTGGAAACAACACACTGACCTTATGGGACGGTTCAAAGGAAGAAACCTTTGATAAAGGAATCGGAAGCCATGCAGATTCTACAATCATTTACGATCTGACTGGCAAAGGATATACAAGTTTTTCATCTTATTACGGTGTAGACCGTGAGACGAAGATAAATCCTTCTCAGGCAAGTATCACATTTAAGGTATATGTGGATGGAAATCTGAAGTTCACAAGTGATGTAATGGGAACTAACACAGCAAAAGGATTTACAGGTGATATTGATATAACTGATGCAACAGAACTGAAATTGGTTATGGACAAAGGTGCAAATAACTGGAGCGATCATGGTGACTGGGCAAATGCGAAACTGACAAAACCGTTTACAGCGCCGCAACCAGTAGTTGTGACCGTTCAGGTAAATGACCCGGTAATGGGAAGTGCAGCAACCGATAAGGGTGAGTATCAGAAGTATGATACCGCTACAGTAACTGCAACAGCAAAAGAAGGATATCATTTCGTAAACTGGACAAACGCAGAGGGAACAGAAGTCAGTGATGCAAATCCACATGTATTTGATGTGACAGAAGATGTGACACTGACAGCAAACTTCGCAGCAAATCCTGTAGTAAAGAAACAGTATACAGTAACAGCAACAGCAAGTGCTGAAGCAATGGGAACAGTCAGCATGGATCATGAGGACGGAATCTACGAAGATGGAGAAAAGGCAACAGTAACAGCAACAGCAAAAGAAGGACATCATTTCGTAGGATGGAAGCTGAAAGATGCAGAGGATATTTTAAGTACCGATGCGAAGTATACATTTAAGGTTGAAAAGGATGTAAACCTGATCGGAGTATTTGAGAAGGATGCAGAGCCTGAGCAGGTGATAACTGCAGAAGAAATCATGCGTCGTATTATTGCAGATAAATCTTTTGCAACTTCTATTAAGAAAGATACGAAGAAACTAGTATTACCGGAAGTACCAGAAAACGCACAGATTGAGATTTGTAGTGTAAATCCAGAAGGAATTATCGCGCTGAATGGCGAAGTAACTATACCGCAAGAGGATACAGAAGTCATCGTAACAGTAAAGGTAACTGGAACAGATGGAAGTGTTGCCACTAAAGAGTTTAAGGTTATGGTAGAAGGAAACGGTGAGACAGAGAAACCAAATCCAGAGAAACCAGATAATGGAAATAATAACAGCAATAACAATGGAAATGCTGGAAATAATGGCAATAGTGGTAATAACAGCGCTAATGGAAATGTGAATCAGAGTGGAGCAAAGGAAAATAATGCTAATAGCTCAACTCCGAATGGTGGTGCAGGACAGAACACGGTAAAGGCAATCAAGACTGGAGATACAGCGAATTTCGCATTGTATGGAATTGTAATGATAGCCGCTGGGGCAGTAATCGCAACACTTGTATATCGCAGAAAAAGAAGCTAATCTAGATGAACAGAAACAGACCGTTATGAATTACGGAGCTGTGAAAAGTAAAAAATTATAGAAGACTGCCGGGATATTCTGAAGAGTATCCCGGCAGTCTTCTATAAGAAACCACTTCTTGGCTGTAATGGTTTATATTCCTTGAATGCATGTTACAACCACAGAACATTATAATCCAAAAACGAAAGAAAGGGGTAGCGCGCTAAGTGAGTGATAAGCCCTTTCCAGGTTCTGTTATTGAGAGTTCCGAATATGACAAAGAATCAGGAGGGATGAAACAAAAAATATCACAAGCATTCTTATTTTTATGAGATACTAAAATTAACTATATATAATGATTTCTCGCTCGGTAAAAGATAAATCCAGATTCCAAAACCGTTCAATGATATCCCAGGTGGAACGAGCAAGAGTATTTGGATAAGGATAATATTTACGAAGATTCCGAGAGATTAATAAGGAAAAGGAGGAAGAGAGTAGGCTATAAAAAGTCTAAAAAGAAAAAAGTATGAAAAAGTATAATTTAAAAAGAAAAGGTATGGCAGCAGCTGCACTGACACTTGCCTTTGGAATGTTTACTCCAAGTGTTTCATTTGCGGCAGGAACTCCGGTCAATGTGCTTTCTGAAACAGAAAGCCAGATGAGTTCTGATAAAGAAGTTGTTTATGTAAACAATTATTCGGCAGCAAAACGAGATGTCAATTTTAATGACAACTGGAAGTTCTATTTGGGAGATGGATCAGGTGCGGAAGAACCGGCATTTGATGATTCTAAATGGGAACATGTAAATCTGCCTCATGACTACAGTATTGAACAAGAGTATTCAACGAAGATGGAAGCAGAAAGCGGATATCTTCCGGGTGGAATTGGCTGGTACAGAAAGAGGTTCACGCTTGGAAAAACAGCGGAGAATAAACGTGTGCGAATTGATTTTGGTGGCGTATATATGGATGCTACAGTTTGGGTCAATGGAACACAGGTGGGAAGCCATCCGTATGGATATACTCCATTCTCATTTGATATCACTGATTTGGTGAAATTTGATGGTGAGAATGTAATTACGGTAAAGGTAAATCATCAGACACCATCCAGCCGTTGGTATTCAGGAAGTGGTATTTATAGAAGTGTAGATTTGAATATTGTAAATCCTGTACATGTTGACTTATATGGGACAAAGGTAGAAACTCCAAATTTGGAAACAGAAAAAGACGGAGCGGTGACTACTAATATTAAGACAACTGTAGCCAACGATTCAGACAGAGAACAGAATGTGACATTGACTCATACCATTTTCAAAAAAGGTGGGGAGCCAAGCGCTAATATCGGAACTGTGACAACAGAAACAAAAGCGATTGCGGCAGGTGAAACCGCAGCGATTGATGCAACAGTAAATGCACAGAATCCAGAATTATGGAGTACTACAAATCCGGCGCTTTATACAGTGCGTACAGAAGTAAAGATTGGTGAAGAGGTTGTAGATACTTACGATACAGAATATGGATTCCGTTATTTTAAATTTGATGAAAATAGTGGATTTTCATTAAACGGAACAAATATGAAACTGAAAGGTGTGTGTATGCACCACGATCAGGGAGCGCTTGGAGCAGAGGCATGGAAACGTGCAATTGAGCGTCAGGTGGAAATCTTAAAGGAAATGGGATGTAACTCAATTCGTGTTACACATAACCCGGCAGCAGAAGAACTGATAAATATTTGTAATGAAAAAGGTATCCTTGTTGTAGAAGAGATGTTTGATGGCTGGCAAAATGCTAAGAATGGAAATAACAATGATTATGCCAGATTTTTCAATCAGACAATAGATGAAAGCAATCAGATTCTTGGAAAAGAAAATGGAATGACTTGGGCAAAATATGACTTAACAGCAACAGTAAAACGTGGTTGGAATGCTCCGTCAGTTATTATGTGGTCCCTCGGAAATGAAGTTCAGGAAGGTGCAACCGGTGTATTGACACAGGCGTATGCAAATGTTCAGGCGAATTTGATTGATTGGACAACTGCGTTGGATACCACAAGACCGGCAACACGTGGCGACAACGTGTTAAAAGGTAATAAGATTGGAATACCGAAAAACATGATGGATGCTATGACAACTGCAAATGGTACGGTTGGTTTGAATTATTGTTCTGGAAATGATTATGATACGCTTCATAATAGTAACCCAAATTGGAAGTTGTATGGTTCTGAAACTGCTTCAGCAGTCAATAGTCGAGGTGTATATGACAGAATAGATGGAAGTAAGACGGGTCAGAAGTTAACATCCTATGATAATTCAGCAGTTAACTGGGGGGCAGTTGCCAGCAGTGCCTGGTACGAGGTTATTAAGAGAGATTTTGTGGCAGGCGAATATGTATGGACCGGTTTTGATTATATTGGAGAGCCGACACCATGGAACGGAACTGGAAAAGGAGCACAAGGAACATGGCCGTCTCCAAAGAATTCATATTTTGGAATTATTGACACTGCAGGATTTCCAAAAGATAGTTACTACTTCTATCAGAGCCAGTGGAATGACGAAGTAAATACCCTTCATATTTTACCGGCATGGAATGAAGATGCAGTGAAGAAAGATAGCAGTGGAAAGGTTCCGGTTGTCGTTTATACAGATGCGAAAAAAGTAGAATTATTCTTTACAGATGCAAAAACAGGTGATAAGAAGAGCCTTGGGACAAAGGAATTTACACAGAAACAGTCAAATACACAAGGGTATACATATCAGTATTATGAAGGCACGGATAAGTCTGGTACAGAACATAAGAATTTATATCTGACATGGCAGGTTCCGTATAAAGCAGGTACAATTTCAGCAGTAGCTTACGGACAGGATGGACAGAAAATTTCAGAGGAAAAACTGAATGGTCGAACATCTGTAACAACCACCGGTGAGAAGAAGAATTTAAAAGCTACAGTTGACCGCGATACAATTGCAGCAGATGGAGCGGACTTAACTTATGTAACTGTAGATGTAACAGATAAAGATGGAAATATTATTCCGAATGCGGAAGATAAAGTAAGCTTTAAAGTAGAAGGCGAAGGTAAACTGGTGGGTATTGATAACGGAAGACAAGACGATCATACCTCCTATCAGGCAAATAGCAGAAATGCATTTGCAGGAAAAGTACTGGCAATTGTACAGTCTACAAAAAAAGCGGGAAGTTTCACAGTAACAGCCAGTGCAAAAGGTCTGGAAACTTCTTCAGTGACAGTAACAACGACTTCGGTAGAACAGGATACAACAGGAGAAAAGGCTATCAGTTATTACGAAATGTCTAAAAACTACTATGTAAAAACCGGTAATATGCCACAGCTTCCGAGTACTGTTAAAGCAGTGTATACAGATGGAAGTGAAAAAGAGATTCCTGTAACATGGGATGCAATTACAGAAGAACAGATTGCACAGAGTGGTACATTTTCTGTAGCAGGTACAACAGAGGCAGGAGATACTCTTACAGTAATCGTCAATATGATTGACCAGGTAGTTTCCCTGCTGAACTATTCAACAACTGTTCCGCTTGGAACGAAACCGACACTTCCGGAATCTAGACCGGCGGTACTTCAAGATGGTGAAGTAATGAATGCGTCCTTCCCAGTTGCTTGGGGAGAACCGAATGGAAGTTACGATGCAGAAGGAATTGTGACAGTGAAAGGAACAGCAGATGTTCTAGGACAGAATGTAGAGGTTACAGCGACCATTCGTGTAGAAAAACAGAAGATAGAGCTAGGCTCCAGTGTAAGTAGCGCAGCATACTTAAGTCAGGATGTACCGGAAGGACAACAGTCAGATACACTGGATGCAATTAAGGATGGAAAGAAAGAAATTGGAGACAACAACAGTGGAGGCGCAAATCCAACTTGTTGGTCAAACTGGGCAACTAGAAATACAGATCCAACTTCTGAAATCACATTCCGCTATGCTACTCAGCAGCGTGTAGGAAAAATTGTTGTATATTATTCCAAAGATAATGGTGCAATGACATTCCCTCGGGAAGGAAGAACAAAACTCTTTGTATCTGAAACAGGAGATGAAGGAAGTTGGAAAGAACTTTCAGTGGAAGAAACAATTGCGGAAAATGAAAGTCCAGAACGTGTAAAAGCATATACATATACATTTGATCCAACTGTAGCAACTTTTGTAAAACTGCAAGTAACAAATACAACTCCTCAAGAGGCAGGAAAAACAGAAACATGTACTGGTATTACAGAAGTAGAGATTATTGAGTGGAATGGTTCATATACGACCAATTCTACTGCAAATCTTTCTAAATTAACGGTAAATGGTCTTGAGTTAAGTGAGGAAGAACTTGCTGCAGGAAGTTTTGATACAGAAGCTATTGTTATTGATACAATAGACTATGTGGCAGCTGATAATGCAGCGGTAACTTATGTACCGCCGTATGAAAATAAAGCGAAGCTAATCATTGAATCAGAAGATCATACAACCAGAAATGAATTTGTCATCAACTTAGACGGAAAAGGTGTTGGAAATACAGATCCAGTTTATGCAGGACGGGATTATGATACCCAAAAAATGTCGGTGACAGCTGGAAGTGAACAGAGTGGACAAGGCAATGAAGGTCCGGCAAGATATGTTTTAGATGGCAATGAAGGTACTATCTGGCATACATCATGGAATCCGCAAGCGAGTCGTGATACATTTTGGATTAAATTTGAGTTAAATGAAATTACTAGCCTAGATGCATTACGCTACAAAGGACGTGGTGGTGCTTCAAATGGACGTATCAGTAAGTATCGAGTAGAGGTAAGTAAGGACGATCAAAATTGGACAGAAGTTTCTGTTGGAAATTGGGATAATACAGATGACTGGTATATCGCAATGTTTAATGAACCGACAGAAGCAAAATATGTTCGACTTACCGGCGTTGAAACTTATGGTGAAGGATCACAGCAGAATAAATTTGCAAGTGCTGCAGCTTGCGTAAAGCAGATTCAAAGACAGACATTTCAGATGCAACTGTTTCTCTTACAAATGAGAAAAAACTGGTTTCTGTTGTAGATAAAGATCATCCGGTAACATTGTCAAAAGAAGACATTGAAGTTACCTTGGGAGATAAGGTGCTCAGATATGGCATAGACTACAAACTTACTTATAATAATAATGAGGCACCAGGAACTGCAACTGCAATCGTAACAGGTATTGGACAGTATGGATAT
>ERZ773221.2952-NODE-2952-length-12162-cov-6.521929_pt1 | contig 12162 bp, 9 predicted proteins | sample MGYA00580994_ERZ773221 | MGnify/ENA primary metagenome ERZ773221 (study PRJEB29015, sample SAMEA2737758) | human gut metagenome | biome: human gut; feature: human-associated habitat; material: faeces | place: China | collected 2012 ... | reverse complement strand
TCGAAGATAGTAAAATTAAGGTGATGATAGAAAGTGATGGGGTGATTCAAATGTTAGAGAAGCGTGTAGAAACCATATCGGATGATGGTTGGAAGAAAATAATAGCAGATTTTCAAAAATTGCATGAAAATGAAGAACGAATGGAACGACAGCTCGAACTTGAAGAGGCTCATAAAGCACAAGAAGAAGCAAAAAAGGCATTACAAGAAGCGAATAAATTAAACCAAGAAGCTGATAAGAAAGTAGAAGAAGCTGAAAAGAAGTCGGAAGAAGCTGACAAGAAAGTAGAAGAAGCAAATAAACAAGTGAAACAAATGGTTCGTAAGATGTATAAAGATGGTTTTAGCATTGACCAAATTTCTGAATATTGTTCACTAAATGTGGATGAAATTCAGGTGTTGATAAAATCATAAATTTTCTGTTGCATTAAAAAAAATGTTTGTTTATAATAAAGCCATCCTTTGTAGAGGCAATGAAAAGAAGAAGTAGTCGTGGATGCTGCTGATAGTGAGTTCCTGATGGTGGAAATGGAACAGTAAGCACAGGGTGAACGTGTCTTAGAGCTAAGCTTTCGAAGATTGAGGAAGCTTCGGATACTCCCGTTATGAGTTAAGGGCTTGTACATTAGTGCAGGAAATAAGGTGGTACCGCGATTTTATAGTCGTCCTTGTATATTCAAGGACGGCTTTTTTTATTAGAAGGGAATGGTAGATATGAAAAAAGGATTTAAATTAATTTCGGCATTTTTAGTAAGCTTTATGATCATGATGTCTAGTATTATGCCTGCATTTGCCGATGAAACAGATACATCAACAACAGGCGATTTATTAGACAAGATTCAAGAAAGAGGAGAATTGATTGTAGGTACATCTCCTGATTTTCCACCTAATGAATTTATTGACTCAACAAAAACAGGACAAGCGCAATATGTAGGTTCTGATATTGAATTAGCAAAATATATTGCGAAAAAGATGGGTGTTAAATTAACAATCAAAGCCGCAAGTTTTGATACAGTTTTGGCAAATCTTCAAACTGAAGAAATTGATTTAGCAATTACTGGATTGGCTTATACACCAGCACGTGCGCAACAGATGGAAATGTCTATTGGATACAATATGACAGAGGATACTGGTGGACAAGCTGTTATTATCGCAAAAAAAGATGCAGATAAGTATAAGAAGTTAACAGATCTAACTGGCTTAAAGGTGGCTGCTCAACAAGGATCAATCCAGCAACAATATACAGAAGATCAAATTCCGGACGCAAAACTACAATCTATTTCAAGTATTGATGATGGTGTTGCGCTATTAAAGAATGGTACGGTACAAGCTGTTGCATGCTCTGAAGGTACAGCTGATGAATATATTGAAAAGAACTCTGAACTTGCGAAGTTAGATGAATTATTCAATATTGATCAAGATTATGCAGGTAATCGTGTAGGTGCTCCTTTAGGTGAAAAGAGATTGATGAAAGAAGTCAATAAAATTTTAAAGGAAGTCAATAAAAAAGGTTTATATGAAGAGTGGTATAAATCGGCAAAGAAACAGAGTAGTGAACAATTTACTTTAACAGCGACTGGATTCTTTGGAACATGTGTTCAAATCGTTCAATATTGCTGGCCACAATTATTAAAAGGTTTAGGAATCACTTTAGGACTTGCTGCTATTACTGTTATTTTTGGTACAATTATTGGTGGATTATTTGCCCTAGTAAAACTATCAAAGAATAAAATCGTACAAGTGATTGCGGGTGTATATGTAGAATTGATTCGTGGAACACCACTATTACTACAATTATGGTTGTTCATCAATATTTTCTCTTATTTGACAAATGGAAATATGCCGATGATCGTTAGTGTTATCATTGCGTTGATTATTAACTCAAGTGCATATGTGGCTGAAATTATTCGTTCAGGTATACAGTCAGTGGATAAAGGACAAAGAGAAGCGGCCAAATCACTTGGTATGTCAAATGTACATATGATGACTAAAATCATTATTCCTCAAGCTATCAAGAATATCTTGCCTGCCTTAGGTAATGAATTCGTTATGATGATCAAGGAAACATCTTTGGCAAGTACATTCTATATTGGAGAATTAATGACTGTTAACAGTGTTATTAAATCGGCTACTTATAAATCCATTGAACCATTAGTAATTGTTGGTTTGATCTACTTTATTGTTACATATTCATTATCAAAATTAATTAAATACATGGAAGGGAAGTTGAGTGTCAGTGACTAAGGAACTAATTGTTGTAAAAGACTTACATAAAAATTTTGGAGATCTTGAAGTATTAAAAGGAATTGATCAAACAATCCATCAAGGAGAAGTTGTTAGTATTATTGGACCTAGTGGTTCAGGAAAATCTACTTTCTTACGTTGTCTAAACTTATTAGAAAAACCATCTAGTGGACAAATCATTTTCGAAGGTATAGATATTGCAGCTGAAAATGTTGATATTGATACACATCGTAAAAAGATTGGAATGATCTTCCAGCACTTTAATGTATTTCCACATTTAACAGTTTTAGAAAATATTACCATCACACCAATTCTAGAACTTAAAACACCAAAGGCCCAAGCTGAAAAAGAAGCAATTGAATTGCTTAAAAAAGTAGGCTTGGAAGATAAGAAGGATGAATATCCAAGAAAATTATCTGGTGGACAAAAACAGCGTCTAGCTATTGTTCGTGCTCTAGCTATGCATCCAGATGTAATTTTATGTGATGAACCAACAAGTGCATTAGATCCAGAAATGGTAAAAGGTGTACTGGAAGTCATTAAAGAATTGGCAAATCAAGGAATGACAATTGTGATCGTAACACACGAAATGGGATTTGCCCGTGAAACAAGTGATCGCGTATTATTTATGGATGAAGGTATTATTCAAGAACAAGGAACTCCAGAAGATATCTTTGAACATCCACAAAATCCAAGAACCATCAAATTTTTATCGCAAGTACTATAAGCTTGGGCACATGCTCAAGCTTTTCTTATGGTATAATTTAATAAATTGGAGGAAATTGATATGAATTCAGAATGGTCATTAGACGTATTGTACAAGGGATTTAATGATCCTAAATTTAGTGAAGATCTAACATCTTTTGAAAAGAAGGCAAAAGAATTGGATGAACTTTCAAAGACTTTAAGTCATGAAAATGAAAAGAAAGATCTTCTTCAAATTGTTAAAGTATTAGAAGAGTTTGAATTATTAGAAAAACATTTGAGTTGCTTTGGATCTTTGAGTCAATCCACAAATACGGCGAATGCGAAAGCGGCAGCAGCCATTGATAAAGTAGCTACTATCGCAAGTACAGCCAGTAAGGCTATGGCAGTATTCTCTCGCTATATTGCGGATATGAAGGATTTAAACAGCTATTTAGATTGTCCAGAACTTTGTGAATACAAATATTTCTTAAATGATATTCACGAAAGCGGAAAATATTTGTTAAGTGAAGACGTAGAAGAGGCACTTGCCAAAATGAATATTTCTGCAGGTTCTGCTTGGGAGAAGCAACAAAGTCTACTCACAAGTTCATTGGAAGTGGAATATGATGGTAAAAAGTTACCTTTGGCATCTGTTCGTAATCTAGCGTATGATGCAAATAAAGAAGTTCGTAAAGCTGCCTATGAAGCCGAACTTAAAAGTTATGCACCTATTGCGGATGCAGTAAGTTTTTCTTTAAACAACATTAAACTACAAGTGATTACCGAAGCTAAAATGCGTGGCTATACAAGTCCAATGGATATGACGCTACACCAGTCTCATGTATCCCAAAAAACATTAGATGCACTTCTTAGTGCAATGCAGAAATACTTGCCAGTATTCCATAAGTATTTGACAAGAAAAGCTGAAATGTTAGGGTATGAAAATGGCCTTCCTTGGTATGAATTATTTGCGCCAATTGGAAAATCAGCTACGACAAGTTTTACTCCAGAAACTACAAAAGAATATTTGGTTAATCATTTTAGACCATTTTCTGATGACTTGGCCGATATGATGGAAGAAGCTTTTGACAATAACTGGATTGATTTTTATCCACATAAAGGAAAAGTGGGTGGAGCTTTCTGCTGCAATATGCCGTTTGTGAAACAATCACGCGTATTAACTAATTTTGATGGAGGACTTGGAGACGTAGTTACTTTGGCTCATGAACTTGGACATGCATATCATGGATTAAACATTGAAAGTCATAGACCATTAAATTGGGAGTATTCTATGCCAGTTGCAGAAACGGCAAGTACATTCAATGAAAATATCATTATGAATGCAGTGATTGATGAAACAGAGGATAAAGAAGTTAAACTAGGTTTGATTGAAAATCAGCTTCAAGACTTATGTCAGATTATCTGTGATATTTATTCTCGTTACTTATTTGAAAAAGCCGTGTTTGACAGAAGAAGTGATGAGTTCTTATTTAAGGATCAGTTGAATGAAATTATGTTGGACGCACAAAAGCAAGCTTATGGCGATGGACTTGATCCAAATTGTTTACATCCATATATGTGGGTTTGTAAATCGCACTATTATTCTTCAGATCTAAGTTATTATAACTGGCCATATGCTTTTGGTGGATTGTTTGCGCGAGGCTTAGTTGTGAAATATCAAGAGATGGGTAAAGAAAAATTCGTTCCTAAATATAAAGAGATGTTACACACAACAACGGTTGCATCGGTAGAAGATACAGCTAAAGTATTGGGTATTGATTTAACGGATGAAGCATTCTGGATTTCTGCATTGGAAACCGCAAAATCCAGAATTGAAGAATTTATCGAATTATCGAAATAATTGCTTGGAAACAAGCAATTTTTTTCTGCAAAAGTTCACAAATGATGATATAATCTATTGCGTTCGAATTTTTTCAAGGAGAGATTTAATGAGTACAGAAATGTTGATGAAAAATAGAGAACGTTTTATCAAAAACGTAAATAGTAATGAGAATGGTGCAGCCGCCCTTTCTTTAAGATTATTTTGTTACGCTAGATTTATGGCAGTAAAAAACCCGTATGCAGAAACGCATGACTGGGTATATGAAAACGAATTGACTAGTGCCCAAGCCAATCAATATGTATTTCGCTTACTGGATGGAAGTACAGAAAGACCATCTATGGATATGTTGATTCGTAAATTAAAAAGTGTTCGTTTGGTTCGTGATAGTGAAATGAATGGTAGAAAAATTTATGTCATCAAGTTCACGGATATCGAAATGGAAGAATTGATGAACAAGAGCATTATTGATAAGCCAAGCGAAAAGTTATTAAAAGAAAAGAAGTCTTCTGTAAAGAAAGAAAGAGAAGAAGTAGTAAATTCATCTTGGAAGGACATCTTTTTGAAAAATAGTAAAGGTGAGAATTTACAGATGCTACGTTACTGGTTCTATATTCAGTATAATGCTGAAAAGAATGGCAAGAAATATGTTTCCAGAAGCCTAGCGTTAAGTGAAAGTGCGATTGAATATGTGTATAGGGGTATTCCTAAAAGAATGGAAGTTTTGCAGGATTTATTTGCACAAATGAAACAGATGAAGCTGGTTAAAGAAGATGTAGTTAAAAACGAAATAGTAGTTCGTCCAGCTAAACTAGAAGGTTTAGAAATCAAAAATTATATTAAGGATAAGCCTGTTGATTTAATGAGCTTTAATTACACGAATGTATAAGAAAACGACGAGATTTAGTTCTCGTCATTTTTATATATTTTATAATTGTTTTTGCCTGTTCGTTTTGTTTGATACAAGGCTTGATCGGCATGGCGATACAGTTCCATAAAGGTTGTACCATCTTTAGGGGCAAAGGCAATTCCAATGCTGATGGATAATTTGAAATCTTTTAATTCTTCAATCTTTAATTCATTGACTTTTTGAAGTAGAGACTGAATTCTAGATTCAGCAATATTTTCATCTTGAATTAGAATAATAAATTCATCTCCTCCAATTCTTCCAACAATATCACTTTGTCTAAAATGATTCTTAAAGAGTAAGCCCAAGTTTTCTAAGACTTTATCACCTACCGCATGACCATAATTATCATTAACAGATTTAAAGGCATCTACATCAAGAATCAAGAAACAACAATGTTCTTTATTATTTAGTTTTTGATCAATGAGTTTTTGCGTTGTTTCCTTATTGAAAACGGAAGTTAATGGATCGATTTCAGATAAATGAATCAAATACTTATTTTCTCTTGAACTTGAATGAGCCAAATACACTATAAGACTCAATACGATCAATCCTAAAAATGTTGCCAATAAAGTTTCATAGTGAATAATAAATGTATATGATTCTTGAGCTGCATGAACCGGTACGATATAGCCGACCATCCAATCATTGATTTTTAGTGGGGAATAAGCTAAATATAAAGATTCTTTCTTTTTTGTCTGAATCAAGACAAGATCTGATTTTTGATTCTTAAAGTCGGTTTTGATTTTCTTTTGATTACAGACATTAAATAAATTATCAACTGTATTTAGTTTATGCTTTTTTTCATACTGTTTATTTCTAGTGATTAGATTTCCATCTTGATCGACAATAAAACTTTTTCCTTGTCCTTCAAACAGATCATCAAACAACATATTGCCTAGTTTTGTGACATTGTAAGAACCGCCTACTACGCCAATGACTTGTCTATCTCTAAAGATGGGCACGCATAAAATAACACGTGTTTGTTGATCAACACTACTTTCTAATGGATCAGAAAGAGATTGTTTGCCTTGCATAGATTCTTTAAAATATCGACGATGAGCTACATTTTTTATGACTTCATTATCATATAGAGCATTTCCATTTGGATCGATGATTGCCGTTCGATTTAAATCTGTATTATGCATAAAGGCTTGAATTAAAGAAACATTATCCTCTGAAAATAAATCTTGAGATTTAGATAGTTCTTGTGCAAGTACATTTAAATAGGAATAGTTGATATTTAATATTGTATTTAAATGCTCACTTTGCCTTACAACATTGGTAATCAGAGTTTTTCTAGAATTATTTTCAACCGCAATTGAAACGCCGTTAAAGAAGATCGCGATTCCCATAATCAAAGTCAAAATGAAAGTGATAATTGCGACAATATAGTTCGTAATGAATTTTTTTCTTGGAAAATAATGATCTTTCATATGGGAACTCCTTTTTCTAATTATATCAAGAATTATGTTAAAAGAGTATTAAATTATATACAACTAACTATTATTTGTGAAATCTATCACATTTTCGTGTATTATATAAGGTATAAAGAAAATTGCTCCCAACATTAAGAGAATTCTGCGTGAAAGGTGCTTATAAGAAATTTGTAAGTAGAACTATGGCTATGCTCTTTTTGTGTGTGGAGTATAGCTTTTTTCTTTAAGAAGGAGATGAATATGGAAACACGTGTTGCCGTGATGGGAATTATTGTAGAAGATACAAATGCAGTGAATCTATTGAATGAAATTCTTCATGAATATAGTGAATATATTATTGGAAGAATGGGAATACCTTACAAACAAAAACATATAAGTGTAATTTCAATTGCGTTAGATGCCCCACAAAATACAATTGCTGCTTTGGCAGGTAAATTAGGAAATATACAGGGAATTAGTGTGAAAACAGCTTATTCCAATGTGATTAGCCATGATTGAAGCATATCGATTGATTGATAAACTTGAAAGAGAACACTCTTTAAGTTTATTAGAATATAAAACTTTAATTGAAGCTGAAAATGATGCTTTACGCTTATATGCTGCTAATAAAGCGAAAGAACAATCTACGTTAATATATGGAAATTCAGTCTATGTACGTGGACTTATTGAAGTAGGAAATTATTGTCGCAACGACTGCTTCTATTGTGGAATTCGCAAGTCCAATTTAAATTGTGATCGCTACATATTAGTCGAAGAAGATATTTTGCATTGCTGCAAAGAAGGTTATGAACTTGGTTTTCGCACTTTTGTTTTGCAAGGTGGCGAAGGAATTTATAAAAAGAATTTTGTCACAAATGTAGTTCAAAAGATTCGTAGTGAATATCCAGATTGTGCGATTACCCTTTCTTTAGGTGAAGAAGATAGAGATACATATAAGGCTTGGTTTGATGCGGGAGCCAATCGTTATTTATTAAGACATGAAACGGCTAGTAAAAATCATTATGAAAAGTTGCATCCAAAAAATATGTCTTTTGATCATCGTATGCAGTGTTTAAAAGACTTAAAGGAAATTGGCTATCAAGTAGGATGTGGCTTTATGGTAGGTTCACCTTATCAGACAAGTGAAACTTTGGCGATGGATTTGAAGTTTATTGAAACATTTAAACCTGACATGTGTGGAATTGGTCCTTTTATTTCGCAAAAGGATACACCGTTTAAAGATATGACATGTGGAACTTTGAATCAAACTTTATTCTTATTGTCTTTGATTCGTTTGATTCAACCAAACATTTTACTTCCTGCTACAACAGCTTTAGGAACGATTGATCCTCAAGGAAGAGAAAAGGGAATTCTTGCGGGGGCCAATGTAGTTATGCCTAATTTATCGCCGGTGAGCGTCAGAAAAAAATATGCGTTGTATGATAATAAAATTTGTACAGGCGAAGAGAGTGCAGAATGTAAAGATTGTTTATCAAGGCGTATGGATTCAATAGGATACAAGATCGTAACTGATCGTGGAGATATTAAAAAATAAAAGAGGAGATATAAAAAATGAGTAATTATAACCCAAAATCATTAAAGGCAGAAGAATTTATTAGTCATGAAGAAATTCTTGAAACAATTGAATATGCCGAAAAGAACAAACACAATGTGGAATTGATTGATCAAATTTTAAATAAGGCTCGTCCACAAAAGACAGAGCATGGTGTTCATTGTGAAGGTTTAACACACCGTGAAGCAAGTGTACTTTTAGCTTGTGACATTCCTGAAAAAGTAGAAGAAATGTATAAGCTTGCCAATGAAATTAAACAAGCATTCTATGGGAATCGTATTGTGATGTTTGCCCCATTATATTTATCAAATTATTGTGTAAATGGATGTGTATATTGTCCTTATCACATGAAGAATAAACATATTAAACGTATTAAATTAACACAAGATCAGATTCGTGATGAAGTTATAGCACTACAAGATATGGGACATAAACGTTTGGCTATTGAAGCAGGCGAAGATCCAGTACACAATTCAATCGAATATATCTTGGATTCTATTAAAACTATTTATTCGATTCAACACAAGAATGGCGCAATTCGCCGTGTCAATGTAAATATTGCGGCTACAACGGTAGAAAATTATCGTAAATTAAAGGAAGCTGGAATAGGAACTTATATCTTATTCCAAGAAACATACAATAAAAAGAGTTATTTAGAGTTGCATCCAACAGGACCTAAACACGATTATGACTATCATACAGAAGCTATGGATAGAGCCATGGAAGGTGGAATTGATGATGTTGGATTGGGTGTATTATTTGGCTTGGAAGGCTATCAATATGAATTTGCCGGCTTAATGATGCATGCAGAACACTTAGAAGCTGTTCATGGTGTAGGTCCACACACAATTAGTGTGCCTCGTGTAAAACATGCAGATGATATTGATCCAGAAGCGTTCGATAATAGTTTGGATGATGAAATCTTTGAAAAGATTGCAGCGTGTATCCGTATTGCCGTTCCATATACTGGAATGATTATTTCTACACGTGAATCTCAAGAAGTTCGTGAAAAAATGCTTCACTTAGGTGTATCTCAAATTAGTGGGGCAAGTCGTACATCTGTTGGTGGATATACAGAAGAAGAGCGTCCTCATGATTCAGAACAATTTGATGTATCTGACCAAAGAACATTAGATGAAGTTGTGAACTGGTTGATGGAGTTAGGTTACATTCCATCTTTCTGTACAGCATGTTATAGAGAAGGAAGAACAGGAGATCGTTTCATGTCTTTGTGTAAGACAGGGCAAATTCAAAATTGTTGTCATCCTAACGCATTGATGACTTTATGTGAATTTTTAGTTGACTATGCGAGTGAAGATACAAAGAGAATTGGTTTTGAGTTGATTGAAAAAGAATTGAACAAAATTCCAAATGCGAAAGCTCAACAAATTGCTCGTGACAATGTGGATGCGATCAAGTCAAGCAATCGTAGAGATTTCAGGTTCTAATTATGTCTAATTTAAATAGTACGATAAGCGCGAATCGTACACACATTGGATTTTTCGGTTTAAGAAATGCTGGAAAATCCAGTGTAGTCAATGCGATTACCAACCAGAATATGTCTTTAGTTTCTAATATAAAGGGAACTACGACAGACCCTGTAAAGAAATCAATGGAAATCTTACCGATTGGACCTGTTGTGATTGTGGATACGCCGGGTATGGATGATGAAGGTACTTTGGGTGAATTGAGAATTAAAAGAACGTTAGAAGTTTTAAAAACAATGGATATGGCCGTATTGGTAGTTGATGCGAATGTAGGTCTACAAAAAATAGATTTGGATTTGATTGACATGTTTAAAGAAAATAAATTACCTTATTTTATAGTTTTTAATAAGTGTGATTTGATTGAAGAAAAGAAAGAACTGGCTTCTAATGAAATCTATGTGAGTGCTCTAAACAATGACAATATAGATGGATTAAAGCAATTGTTGGCTAGTGTCGCAAAGAAACAGGAAGAAAAGACAATTATTGGTGATTTAATTGATTCGGGCGATGTTATTGTGCTTGTGATTCCAATTGATCAATCGGCTCCTAAAGGAAGATTGATTTTACCTCAACAACTTGTATTAAGAGATATTTTAGATCATCATGCGATTGGTATGACTTGTCAGGTAGAAGAATTGGATGCAACCCTAAAGAAGGTTACTCCAAAACTGGTTATTACAGATTCCCAGGCTTTTAACAAGGTAAGTCAAATCGTAGATAAATCTATTCATTTAACTTCTTTCTCTATTCTTATGGCACGCTTAAAAGGAAGCTTATCTACAGTGCTTGAAGGGGCCAACAAGTTAGATCATCTGCAAGATGGGGATTGTGTACTGATTAGTGAAGGGTGTACGCACCATAGACAGTGTGGTGATATTGGTACGGACAAGCTTCCAAAATGGATCTTGAATTATACAAAGCAGAATATAACTTTTGAATTTACTTCTGGACAAGGATTTAAAGAAGATCTTTCGAAATATAGTGTTGTGATTCATTGTGGTGCATGTATGTTGAATGAAAAAGAAGTGCAGTCTCGCGTAAAGGAATGTAAGAAACAGCATGTGCCATTCACAAATTATGGCATTGCAATTGCGAAAATAAACGGGATATTAGATCGTTCAGTAGAGGTGTTTTAGATGAAAAAAATATATATATCAGCCGATATTGAAGGTATTTGGGGAAACAGTAATCCGGCAAATACAGCTAAGAATGGATACTTATATTCTGAATATTGTACAAATATGATGAATGAAGTCAATCTTGTGATTGATTTATTGTTTCAAAATGGCGTAGAAGAAGTTGTGGTCAATGATGGTCATGGAAATATGGATAATCTTCTTCCTTCAAAATTAGATCCTAGAGCTGCTTTTGTGTCCGCAAATGGAGCTTATAAGGAATTTGGGATGATGGAAGGTTTAGATGATTCTTTTGATGGAGCATTATTTATTGGATATCATTCTCGATGTAACTCACCAGGCGTTATGGCTCATACGATTTGGGGTACTATGGTACGAAAAATTGTAGTAGATGGGAAAGAACTTGGTGAAAGTGGCATAAATCGATTGTTGGCAAACGAATTTGGAGTGCCAGTTATCTTAGCAAGTGGTGATAGTGAATATGGTAAGCAGGTAGAAGAAGAACTTGGTTGTGTATTTGTGGAAACAAAGAAAACATTAAACAATCAGTGTGCTTTGTGTTGTAGCTTTAATGAGTTGAAGAATAGATATACATATGGTATACAAGAAGCTTTAAAAACAGATGAAAAACCAACTATATCTTCATCTCACACAATGGAAATAACATTCCATCATAGTCGAAATGCGGATTTTGTATCTCGTATGGACAATGTAGAAAAGATGGATGATTGTACGGTTCGTATCGAAAAAGAAACATATAAAGATTTATATGCCTTGATGCGTTTTGTGATTAAAGTATGTAATGCATATGCCTAAAATAAGAAAACCATTCTAGTGTTGGCGTCTAGAATGGTTTCTTTTGTTTATTATT
>ERZ773221.2924-NODE-2924-length-12264-cov-4.253665_pt1 | contig 12264 bp, 6 predicted proteins | sample MGYA00580994_ERZ773221 | MGnify/ENA primary metagenome ERZ773221 (study PRJEB29015, sample SAMEA2737758) | human gut metagenome | biome: human gut; feature: human-associated habitat; material: faeces | place: China | collected 2012 ... | reverse complement strand
GGTTGTGAGATAACCGTTTTTCTCGAGTTTCTTCAGGATGGGATATAGAGTGGATTCTTTGATATCAGCCACGATCTTGACGGTCTGGCTGATCTCATATCCGTAGGAATCCTGTGATTCTACTACGGACAGGATCAAAAACTCTATAAGTAATGCTGATACGGGATAATACATCCGATCACCTCCATAAATGATATGTAAAATAATTATATATAAAAATTTTATATATAAAATAATTATATAAAGAGGTGTGCCTATGTATTATTATCCGGTGTCTGCAGTGCTGACGGAATGCCTGATCCTTTCTGTTGTAGAGCAGCAGGATTCTTACGGATATGAGATCAGCCAGACAGTGAAGATGGTAGCTTCTATCAAGGAATCCACATTGTATCCGATCCTTCGCAGACTGGAGACGGATGGTTATCTGACAACTTATTCAGAGGAATTTCAGGGACGGAAACGTAAATATTATTCCATCACAGAAGACGGACGGAAGCAGCTGGAATATTTGAGGAAAGAGTGGAGAGAATACCGCGATACTATAGACGATATTGTGGAAGGGAGACTTCGAAAATGACAAGAAAAGAGTATATGGAGCAGCTGAAGAAATATCTGAAGCGGCTTCCAAAAGAAGATTATGACAATGCCATTGAGTATTTTTCGGAATACTTCGATGAGGCTGGACCTGAGAATGAACAGCAGGTTATGGAAGAACTGCAGAAAAGCGGTGCGGACATGATCGTGCTGGCCGGATACATGAAAGTGCTTCCGAAGGAGATCATTGAACGATACAGAAACAAGATCATCAATATCCATCCGTCCCTGATCCCGTCCTTCTGCGGCGTAGGCTATTATGGCTTAAAGGTCCATGAGGCAGCTCTGGCAAAGGGTGTAAAGGTGACAGGTGCAACTGTCCACTATGTGGATGAAGGTATGGATACAGGAGAGATTATATTCCAGAAGGCTGTTGATGTTCTTGATGGTGATACACCGGAGGTTCTTCAGAGAAGAGTTATGGAACAGGCAGAATGGAAGTTACTCCCTGCAGCTATCAATAAGATTGCGAACGAGCATGCGAAGTAATACATTTCTTTAATAAATATATCAGGATGTAAGGGCAAGAAGTGTTATTGTACAAACAATTACTTGAATTCTGTCATTACATCATATTAAAAGCTTGTCAGTATTAGCATTGATAATACTGGCAATTAAGTATAACGAGTACGAAAACTGGAGGAATAACATAATGAAGGTTTTAGTTGTAGGAAGCGGTGGACGTGAACATGCAATATGCTGGAAGATAAGCCAGAGTCCTAAGGTTGATAAGATATACTGTGCGCCGGGTAACGCTGGTATAGCAGAGGTTGCAGAATGTGTAGATATAAAGGCAATGGAGTTTGATAAGCTCGTTGCATTTGCAAAGGATAATGCTATTGACTTAACAGTTGTTGGTATGGATGACCCACTTGTAGGCGGTATAGTAGATGTGTTTGAGGCAGAAGGCTTAAGAGTATTCGGCCCTAGGAAGAATGCAGCTATACTTGAAGGTTCAAAGGCATTTTCTAAGGACCTTATGAAAAAGTATAATATTCCAACAGCGGCATATGAAACATTTACATCGGCAGAAGATGCAAAGAAGTACCTTGAAACAGCAAAGTATCCTATTGTGCTTAAGGCAGACGGACTTGCACTTGGAAAGGGCGTTCTTATCTGTGCTGATAAGGAAACAGCACTTGCTGGCGTAGATGAGCTTATGCTTGATAAGAAGTTTGGTGCAGCAGGTAATACTATTGTTATCGAGGAATTTATGACAGGTCGTGAAGTATCTGTACTTTCTTTCGTAGATGGTAATACTATAAAGATTATGTCATCTGCACAGGACCACAAGAGAGCAAAGGATGGCGATAAGGGACTTAATACAGGTGGTATGGGTAACTTCTCACCTTCACCATTCTATACTAAAGAGGTTGATGAGTTCTGTAAGAAACATATATATCAGGCAACTGTAGATGCCATGAAGGCAGAAGGAAGACCTTTCAAGGGTGTTATATTCTTTGGCCTTATGCTTACACCAGATGGCCCAAAGGTGCTTGAATACAATGCAAGATTTGGTGACCCTGAGGCACAGGTTGTACTTCCAAGAATGGAAAACGACATTATAGATGTATTTGAAGCGTGCATAGATGGAACACTTGATAAGGTGGACTTAAAGTTTGCTGATAATGCGTGTGTATGCGTTGTTCTTGCATCTGACGGATATCCTCTTGAGTACAAGAAGGGCTTTGAGATATCAGGTATGGAAAACTTCAAGAATAATGATGGATATTTCTTATTCCATGCCGGAACTAAGTTTAATGAAGAAGGCAAGGTCGTAACAAACGGCGGACGTGTTCTTGGAGTTACAGCACTTGGCTCTGACTTAAAAGAAGCGCGTGCCAATGCATACAAAGCTACAGAATGGATAAACTTTGCTAATAAGTATATGCGTCACGATATAGGCAGGTCTATAGACGAAGCATAAATAATGGAGGACAATAACGATATGAAGATTACATCGGTAAAAGGTACAAACGATTATCTTCCTAATGAAGTGGAGATAAGAGATTATCTTCAGAATGAAATATTAAAAGTATATGTGGCTAATGGTTTTGAACATATAACAACTCCTGTTATAGAGGATATTGAAAATCTTGACAAGAGTGACGGTGGAGAAAATCTTAATCTTATATTTAAGATTATGAAAAGAGGAGATAAGCTTGATAAGGCACTTGCAAGCGGCGTTACATCACAGAATGAAAATGTGCTTGCAGATATGGGCTTAAGATATGACCTTACACTTCCACTGAGCAGATATTTTGCTAATAATAAGGATAAGCTTACACTTCCTATGAAATGTATACAGATGGACAGGGTGTACAGGGCAGAACGTCCACAGAAGGGCAGACTCCGTGAGTTCGTACAGTGTGATATAGATATTATCGGTTCTGACTCAAGAGATTCAGAAGTAGAGCTTATACTTATAACAACTAAGGCTCTTAAGGCTATCGGTATGAAGAACTTCAAGGTCAAGGTCAACGACAGAAGATTACTTCGTGCATTCCTTATGGATTGTGGATTTGAAGAGAGCCAGCTTGACAGTGTGTGCATAACATTTGATAAGATGGACAAGGTAGGACTTGAAGGTGTAAGAAAAGAGCTTGAAGATAAGGAATTCGACAAGGCTGCTGTTGATAAGTTTACAGATTTCTTATCAGGTGTTGATAATCCACAGCAGATTACACTTGAGTCAGTAAAGGATATTCTTGTTGACAAGGCTCCTGCTGAAAGTCTTGAGTATATTATGAATTCAGTTAATGCACTTTGTAATGGTGAGTTTGATGTTGTATTTGACCTTTCTTTAGTAAGAGGACAGGGTTACTACACAGGAACAGTATTTGAAGTTGAGAGTATTGACTTTAAGGGTGCTATAGCCGGCGGCGGAAGATATGACAATCTTATAGGCAAGTTCTTAGGACAGCAGGTAAGCGCAGTAGGCTTCTCTATAGGCTTCGAGCGTATATTCTCTATCCTTATGGAACATGGCATAGACCTTCCAAACAAGGGCAACAAGATAGCTGTTATGTATGATGAGGGCGACCTTTCCAATGCATATAGAATAGCTGAAAAGTATAGGGCAGAAGGTAAGATATGCTCATTATATGTAAAGCCAAAGAAGATGGGTAAGTTCTTATCAAAGCTTCAGGAAAGAGGCTATGCAGGCTTTATTAATGTAAGTAATGGTGATGAGATATCAGACTTTGAATAATTACGAATAGTTAAAGCAAAGTATAAGCGTATGTATTATTACACTAAAGTTATTAATACATACGCTTTTTTATTAATGGGCGGCAGCTTTATCAAGAGCACTCTGTATAGCGCCAAGCAGCAGGCTGGAGGTGTACTTGTTAGCAGAGTCATAGGTTATGTTGGCAGTTGAACCGCTTTCCATAACAGCCTTCTTAATGTCGCCAAATGAACTGGTAAGCATCGGGTACATCGTCTGGACTGACTCTGACAGGTTGACGAGCTCAATATTGTTGATATTATCGGAGTCGACAGTTACCTGAATGTCAACGGGCGTTCCGTTAAGCATAAGTGAGGATGTATACACGCCGGGAGAATATGTAGCAGTACTGGCTTTATTCTGCCTGCTGGTTGTACTTGCAGGGCTGTTGTCTGGTTCTTTCACAGAGAGTATATATATAGTTGCTATTATGATAAATGCAGCAATTATGCATATAGTTATTATCAGTTTCTTAAGTGGTATGACTAATATTCTGGTAGGTCCACTCATCAGATTAATCCTCCTGTGCCGGATACTATTTGTAAGAATATATGATGTACGATGGAAGGTTAGAACGGTATTGCATATAAATATAAAGATATAATTATCTGAAAATGTAATATTGGTAACATATTTAGAAAAAATATAAAAGATTGAATAATCTAATCATAAATAAGGAGATTACACTATGTCGTTACAGTATATACTAGGTGGTTCGGGGGCTGGAAAGTCCACATATCTGTACAATTCCATAATAAAAGAAGCCATAGAAAATCCGTCACTGGATTATATTATTGTTGTTCCTGAACAGTATACTATGGCGACACAGAAGAGAGTTGTTGAGCTTCACCCAAGAAAAGGAATACTGAATATAGATGTTGTGAGCTTTGAAAGACTTGCATACAAGGTATTTGAAGAGGTCGGGGCAACAGATTATCCAGTTCTTGATGATACAGGAAAAAATCTTATAGTAAGAAGAGTATTAGAGCAGAATAAAAAGTCGCTAAGGTTTTTTGGAAGTAATATATCCAATACGGGCTTTGTATCAGAGATGAAGTCAGTTATATCAGAAATGCTTCAGTATGATATTGGTGTGGATAAGCTTATGGATATTAATGAGAGTGTGGATAACAATAGTTTATTAGGAATGAAGCTTGATGATATATCACTTATATACAGTGGGTTTAAGGAATTTATAAAAGACCACTATATAACATCAGAAGAGATATTAGACCTTATGTGCAGAAAAGTGACAGAGTCTGCTAAGATAAGAGGAAGTATTATAGCATTTGACGGCTTTACAGGCTTTACACCGGTGCAGTACAGGCTTATGTCAATACTTCTTGATATGTGCAGCGAGGTCAAAGTGGCGCTTACAATAGATGCAAATGAGCATGCCAATGTCAATGAGGGAATAGAGACCCTTTTCTATATGACTAAGGATACAGTTGCACACCTTAATAAAATATGTGATGAGCAGCATATTAACGCAGAAAGCATAGTAATAGAAAAAGCTGATAAGAAAGTGCAGACAAGATTTGAGTCATCAAAGGAGCTTGCATTTCTTGAAAAAAATATATTCCGTACAGGTACAAGATACTACAGCGGCAGGGTTGATGACATAGTGATGTATGCAGGTATCACTCCAAAGGATGAGATACAGTATGTCACGGGTGAGATATTAAAGCTGACAAGACTTTCAGGTTACAGATACAATGAGATAGCAGTTGTTACAGGTGATATATCGGCATATGGGAAGCTTGCTGCCAACATATTTGCACAGAATGATATACCGTACTTCCTTGACCAGAAGCTCCACGTTACGGACAACTGTCTTGTTGAGATGATAACAGCAGCTCTTGACGTTGTTGAGAAGAACTATACTTATGATGCCATATTCAGATACTTAAGGACAGGACTTACAGGCATATCAGATGATGAGATAGATATTCTTGATAATTACTGCCTTGCAGTCGGTATAAGGGGCAGAAAACAGTGGAATACAGAGTGGACAAGAAAGTTCCGAGGCAGTGCCATGGCTACTGACCTTACAATGTTAAATGACTTGAGAGTGAGAGTTATAGAGCCTTTATCAGAGCTTGATGATAAGCTTAAGAGTGCAGACGGTGATGTTAAGGCTATGACAACAGCAGTGTATGAACTGTTAGTCAGACTACAGTGCGAGGAGCAGATGCTTGAGCTTGCAAGCAATAATAAGGATGAATACAGACAGATATACGCAAAGATAATAGAGCTTTTTGATAAGCTGGTACAGCTATTAGGCAGTGAAAAGGTAACTGTAAAAGAATATAACCGTATTATGTCATCTGGTTTTGATGAGATAAAAATAGGACTTATTCCACCTACAAAGGACTGTATAGTTATAGGTGATATTGAAAGAACACGACTTGATAACATAAGAGCTATGTTCTTTGTCGGGGTAAATGACGGGTATGTTCCTAAAAAAAGCGACAGCAGAAGCGTATTGTCAGAAACAGACAGGGAAAAGCTTAAGACAATGGATGTTTCTTTGTCAATGTCAGTGAGGGAGAAAGCATTTGTACAAAGATTCTATCTGTATCTTATTATGACAAAGACATCGCAGAAGCTATATATAACTTATGCACATAACAGCATGGATATGAAAGCAATATTGCCATCTTATATTATAAGAATGATTAAGAAAATGTTTCCGGGAATGGATGTGCTTTCATATGACGATGCTGCAAAAGAGCGCTCATATATACGAATTCCAAAGGCTGAGCTTGAGTGGAGTGACGAGAACCTTGCAAAGATACTTGCAGACGGTGTTGCGCTTGACCTGTATGGAAAAGAGCTTACAGGAAGTGTCACATCATTTGAGCAGTATGCAGCATGCCAGTATGCGTACTTCTGCCGCTATGGATTGAAGCTGGATGAGCGTGAGGAGTATAAGTTTGCAGTAAATGACTTTGGTACGATACTTCATGCGGTTATAGAGGATGTATCAAAGAACATAAAACAGAATAAGAAATCGTTCGTGCTTTTATCTGACGAAGAAAGAAGGGAAATGGTGTCAGAGAGTATACATGACATTGCGGACAGCTATGGAAACACGATATTAAAGAGCACGAGTCGTAACGAATTCCTTATAAAGCGTATGGAGGACCTGGCGGATAAGACACTGTGGGCGATAGGAAAACAGCTTGCAGACGGACTGTTTATACCTGACACATTTGAGAAAGGCTTCTTAACTAAGATAGAGGACTTACCTCACGATGTCACATTTTTTATGCAGGGAAAGATAGACCGAATAGATATATGTGAAGATGATGAAAATGTATATGTAAAGGTTGTCGATTATAAGACGGGACACTCGGACTTTGACCTGCTAAAGACATACTATGGACTTAAGATACAGTTATTTACCTATATGAGAGAGGCTATAAGCTTTGAAAAAAAGAGACATAAGGGTAAGAATATAGTTCCGGCAGGACTGCTTTACTATAATATAGACAATCCGATAGTTGAAACAAGGCAGGACGATGATGATAAGATTGAGGAGCTTATAAGAAAAGAGCTGCGTATGAAGGGGGTAGTTAATTCTAACAGAAATATTATAAGCAAGCTTGATTCAACAGAGGGAACATTTCTTAATATTCCGGTTACAGTGAGCAAGTCGGGAAGTATAGATGCATCTAAGAGCAAAGTGCTTACAACAGAGGAGCTTATGGCGCTTGGTGAGTACGTTGACAGGGAAAATGTCGTCAAAGCAACCAAAATACTGGACGGAAGTATCAATATCAACCCATATGAGCGAGGTCAGGACAGCAGTTGTAATTACTGTCCATATAACAGTGTATGTGGTTTTAGTGAGGATATGCCGGGAGTTAAGTTCAGAAGGCTTAACAGCTTAAGCGTAGAGGACATATGGTGCAGGATTAAAGAGGAAATTGAGTCATAAAAAGGAGTGTTATATATGGCAAAGTCATGGACATCGCAGCAGCTTGATGCTATGAACACAAAAGACAGGGATATTCTTGTATCGGCTGCTGCTGGTTCTGGTAAAACAGCAGTGCTTGTAGAAAGAATAGTAAATAAGATAACTAAGGAAAACGGAACAGATATAGACAGACTTGTTGTTGTTACATTTACAAAGGCAGCGGCAGCAGAGATGAAGGCAAGAGTAAGAAACAGGCTGGATGATATGCTCGATGAGGATGAGAAAAACAGCAACCTTATCAAGCAGATAGCACTTATAAATAATGCACAGATAACAACTATAGACAGCTTTTGTCTGTGGATATTAAAAAATCATTTCTCAGAGATTAATCTTGACCCGGGTTTCCGCGTTGCTGACAAGGGTGAGATAACACTTCTTGAAAATGATGTCATGCAGGATATGCTTGAGGATTATTATAAGGAAAGTGATGAGCAGTTCTTAACACTCATAGATGCATATGGAACTGGCAGAAGTGATGCCAATATCGAAGAGATAATAAAGAAGATATATGTGCTTGCAAGAAGTAATCCATGGCCTGATGAATGGTATGAGCAGGTTATTGACACATACACAGGTATGGATAACAGCAATAATAAGGTACTTGTCAATCTGTATGAAAGTATACAGTGTTCTGCGCGTGACTATAAGAGAAAATATGAGTATATGATTGAGCTTTGTGGAAGGGTTGACGGACCGATATCCTATCTTGATGCAATCAATTCGGATTATATGAATATATGCAGGATTATAGATGCGGCAGACTTTGATGAGCTCTCAGAAAGAGTTATTAAGACAGAATTCACACGTTTAAGTACCAAAAGGATGCCGGATGCAAGGGATGACTTAAAAGAATATGTCAAAGTCCAGCGTGACAAGTATAAAAAATACATAGCAGGACTGCTTAAGACAGTATTTACGGCGGATATTGACAGTCTTATGGAGGATGTACATTCCAATGCACCAGCCATAAGTATGATGGTAAAGCTGTCAAAGGACTTTGCTGACAGGATGGAAGAAGAAAAACGTGACAGGGGAATAGTCGAGTTCAGTGATATTGAGCATTATGCGCTTGATATTCTTGTCACAAAGCAGGATGGAAGTAAAGAATATACAAATGTTGCAGATGAACTTGCAGAATATTTCGATGAAATACTCATTGATGAGTATCAGGACTCCAACCAGTTACAGGAGGAGATACTTACGGCGGTATCAAAGCACAGATTAAGTGATGTTCCCGATAATATGTATATGGTTGGCGATGTAAAGCAGAGTATATATAAGTTCAGACTTGCGTGTCCTGAGCTTTTTATGAATAAGTATTATAGTTATTCCGGCTATGATGAACAGAAGGAAACAGGGGTAATAAGTGACTGTAAGATAGAGCTTCAGAAGAACTTCAGAAGCAGGAAAAATGTACTTGATACAACTAATGATGTGTTCTACAGGGTTATGAACAGGAACTACTGCGGCATAGAGTATGACAGCAATCAGCAGCTAAACTGCGGTTTTGAATATCCAGAGTGTACTGATAAAAGAAACTTTGGGTGGGAGGACGAGAAAAGCACAGAAACAGTGCTTATAGATACGTCAGAAGATGATGAAAACAGCAGTATTGAAGCAGAAGCTATGTATATGGCAGAAAGAATAAAAAAATTCATGTCAAAGGATGAGCCTTATTATGTTTTCGATACAGACTTATCCGACTATAGGAGAATACAGTACAAGGACATAGTAATTCTTACAAGAACACTTTCCGGCTGGGCGGATACAATAGTAAATATACTTCTAGACAGGGATATTCCAGCTATGGCAGATACGGCACAGCAGTACTTCAAGTTAAGGGAGATAAAGGTTCTTATAAGCCTTCTTACATGTATAGATAATCCTCTGCAGGACATTCCTATGGCGGCGGTGCTGTTATCATACTTTGGCGGTTTCACAGAGGATGAGCTGGCTGACTTGAGAGTGTATGGAAAGAAGAGTGCAGGTGCTGACAGATTATTTGTAAAGCAGATGCAGAGCCTTATAAAGGATACTGAAATAAAAGATACTGATAAAAAAGAAAATGCAGAAAAGCTTTCAGCACTTTCTGATAAATGTGAAGCTTTTCTTGATAAGCTTAAGGTATGGCGTGAAAAGTCAAGACTTATGACAATATATGACCTTCTGTGGGATATTGTATACAATACAGGATATTATGATTATGTTGGAACTATGCCGGCAGGTAAGAAAAGACAGTCGAATATAGATGTACTGCTTGATAAGGCATCATCATTTGAGGGAACAAGCTATAGCGGACTGTTTAACTTCTTAAGATATATAGAAAGATTACAGAAGTACGATATAGAACTTACGGACTCATCAGGAACGGGCGGCAATGGCGACTCAGTCAGAATTATGAGTATCCATAAGAGTAAGGGACTTGAATTTCCGGTAGTTATTATGGCAGGACTTAATAAGCAGATTAATAAAACAGATGCAAGAAATAAGCTTGTTATAGACAGGGAGCTTGGAATAGGAACAGATTATGTCAACCTCACAAGACAGACTAAGACACCTACACTTATTAAAGGGGCAATAGCAAGAAAGATATTAAGGGACTCAATATCAGAGGAAGAGCGTGTGCTATATGTTGCAATGACAAGAGCAAGGGAAAAGCTTATTATGGTAGGCGGTGTAGCCAGCATAGATAAAAAAATGTCTTCATGGCAGATGATATCAGATGAGCTTTGTGTCAATGGCGTATATTCGTATGCAGATTGTGAAAATATAGACAGATATTCTGATATGATTATGCCGGTGGCACTTATGAAGCAGGAGGATAATAAAGGTACATTTGAATTTAATCTTATAAGTTCAGCGGATATTATCAAAGAAGATGAAGCCATAAGTAAAGAGGCACAGTCTGAAAATGTATCAGCAGATGAAGATACAGGCATTAACGAAAGTAAAGAAAATATTAAAGAAAGCCTGAATGATACAGATGTTTACAATGATGATAAAGCGCAGTTATATGACAGACAAAAGACAGAGGAGCTTCCACCGTACATCAAAGACCCTGATGCTGACAGAAAGGTTAAGGTTACAGTAACAGAATTAAAGCAGATGCAGGCGGAGACTGACTATGATGGTGATGCATTTATGCATGATGATATAAAGGCTGCTTATGATGAGGCAGAGCGTGATGAAGATAAGAGCATGGCTGCTGATACTGAAAATGTGGAAGAAGGTGCAGACAGTTTTATTCCGACTATTCCTAAGTTCATATCAGGAAGTGAAGAAACTCTGAGGGCGAATGAGAGAGGAACGGCGTACCACAGAGTTATGGAGTGTCTTGATTATAATAATGTTGAAAGCTTTGAGGATGTACAGGCGGATATCTACAGAATGTTGGAAACTGAGCGTATGAGTGAGGTGCAGATAAATAATATCAATGTAAAGGATATATACACATTTGTAAGTTCACCTATAGGAAAAAGAGTGAGAGCTGCTGCCATAAGCGGCAATATGAGGCGTGAGCAGCCGTTTGTGTTTGAGTATGACAGACAGCTTGTACAGGGTGTAATAGACCTTTTTATAATAGAAGATGGAAAGATAGTTATAGTCGACTATAAGACAGACCGTGTAAGAAAGGGAGAAGCAGGAGAAAAGGAACTTATAAAAAGATACAGCGTGCAGCTTGATTATTATGCTAAAGCCCTGTCACAGCTTACAGGTCTTGAGGTTAAGGAAAAGCTTATATATTCATTTACACTTGGGAGAGAGATAAATGTTGGTTCTTAAATATATGTCTGAACGGTTGAATTTATGAGCTTTATACTATATACTAAATTAGTTATACTAGGTTTATAACTAGAAGAACGGAGATTAGTGTGAAAAATAGATTTTAAACTTACGCAGAAATGAGGATTATTATGTCAGATATTACAAGTGAAATAAAGAAAAGAAGAACATTTGCAATCATATCGCATCCGGATGCTGGTAAGACAACTCTTACAGAAAAGTTCCTGTTATACGGAGGAGCTATCAACTTAGCCGGTTCTGTAAAAGGTAAGAAAACAGCAAAGCATGCGGTTTCAGACTGGATGGAGATAGAAAAGGAGAGAGGTATCTCGGTTACTTCCTCAGTACTCCAGTTTAACTATGACGGATACTGTATCAATATCCTTGATACACCGGGACATGAGGACTTCTCAGAGGATACTTACAGAACACTTATGGCAGCAGATTCAGCCGTCATGGTAATAGATGCCTCAAAGGGTGTTGAGAAGCAGACAATCAAGCTTTTTAAGGTATGTGTTATGCGACATATCCCTATATTTACATTTATTAATAAGATGGATAGAGAGGCTAACGACCCTTTTGAGCTTCTTGATGAGATAGAAAATGTCCTTGGAATAGCAACATGTCCTATCAACTGGCCTATAGGCTGTGGTAAGGAATTCAAGGGCGTATATGA
>ERZ773221.2907-NODE-2907-length-12346-cov-3.138963_pt1 | contig 12346 bp, 9 predicted proteins | sample MGYA00580994_ERZ773221 | MGnify/ENA primary metagenome ERZ773221 (study PRJEB29015, sample SAMEA2737758) | human gut metagenome | biome: human gut; feature: human-associated habitat; material: faeces | place: China | collected 2012 ... | reverse complement strand
TGCGACATGACGTGGAAATTTTCCAAATGGGTCGTCTGCTCCCATCAAGGTAAATGTAATTCCACATCCTACATAACATACTAGAAATACGATCAGTGGAAGAAAGGCCACAGATCCTAGATTTTTCTTTTGTTTCTCCATTTCTTTTCCTCTCAATCTTAATATATATCCAGATAAATCTGTCTTATTTCTCTGCCAGATGCTTATCCAGTGCGTCTTTCAGCTGAGTCAGTGCCTGTTCCAAAGTCACACGCGGGCAGGCAACATTGAATCTCTCAAACTGAGCGGTCTCCGGTCCGAAGATAATTCCCGAATCCAGCCACAGTTTTGCCTCTTCAAGCATCAGATGTTTCAGTTCTTCATTACTAAAACCATAACCAGAGAAATCAACCCATACCAGATAGGTTCCTTCCGGCTCTACCATCTTCGCTTTCGGGAAATTCTCTTTCACGAACTTGCTCATATATTTTACATTTTCATAAATATACTGCACCAGTTCATCTACCCACTCAGCACCTTTGGTGTAACATACCTTGACTGCAAGCTGTCCCATCAGACTTCCCTGGCTGTAAGCTGCCTGTGTATTCGCCCACTGGTATTTTTTCCGCAGCTCTTCATTTGGAATGATGATATTTGCCGGCTGAAATCCTGCTACATTGAATGTCTTTCCAGGGGAGCTGTAAAGCGCAAGGATCTGACGGTACTTTTCGTCCAGATTCATACAGCTTGTGAAGGTATGTCCCGGGAAAATGAAATCACAATGCATTTCATCCACCATCCAGATTACATTGTATTTCAGACAGATTTCTGCAACTCTTTCCAGTTCTTCTCTTGTCCAGACCCTGCCGACCGGGTTGTGCGGATTACAGAAGATCAGCGCTTTTACGCCTTCCTCCTGAATCATTTTTTCCATCTTTTCAAAATCAATTGAATAATGATTATTCTCATAGCGAAGCTGGCAGTTTACCAATCTTCTTCCGTCATTTTTTATTACTTCACTGAATGGATAGTAAACCGGCTGCATAACCATCATGGCATCTCCCTCTTCGGTAAATGCTCTTACGCTGGTTCCAAGTGCATAGACAATCCCAGCACCAAGTGTTACCCACTCCGGTTCGATCGTATATCCATAACGTGTGGAGAACCAATGGTTCATTGCTGCAAAATATTCATCCAGCGGATCCGTATAACCAAAGATTCCATGGTCAATTCTCTTGTGGAATTCATCCAGAATTTCATCCGGCAGACGGAAATCCATGTCTGCCACCCAGAGCGGAAGCAGATCATCTCTTCCCTTTCGTTTCATTCCAAAATCATATTTCAGACAATCCGTTCCATGTCTGTCAATTACTTCATCAAAATTGTACTTTCCCATCTTATGCCTTCCTCCTTTTCGCAAAATTCTCTCGTTTTTTATACCTCTTTTTGTTAGACATGTCAATGTTTTTTCTATAGAAGTATAAAATAGAATGTACACTGACCCAATAAAAATAGCTGTGAATTGAACCGACTTCCAATCGTTAGAATTTAGGTCTAACTTTTGGGGCAGGTTCAATCCACAGCCATTTTTCCTTATGATTCTTTTATTTTATCGTATGCAAATATATGCCATATACACTGCATACATTCCAAGCATCGTAGCGCCTTCTCTTCGGTCGATCATTTTTGAAGTCCATGCAAACACCAGAACAACCAGACTCATCGCAATCAGTACAACCGTATCAATGATATTATCGGTAAGAAATTTCACTGGACTGATGGCAGCTGCAACTCCAAGTACCAACAGGATATTGAAAATATTAGAACCGATCACATTTCCGAGTGCCATATCCACTTCATTCTTTCTTGCCGCAACAATCGATGTTACAAGTTCCGGAAGACTGGTTCCCATCGCAACGATGGTAAGTCCGATAAGTGTCTGACTGAGTCCGAATGCGCTTGCAAGTGTTGAAGCACTGTCTACAACAAAATCACCGCCAAACTTGATTGCGATCATGCCGCCAACAATAAATAATGCACATTTCCAAAGTGGCAGGATCTGAATTTCTTCGTCTACTAATTCTCCCTCTTCGCGCATCATCTGACTTTCCTTGTGTGCTGCTCTTGCTTTCTTGGCAGAGCCAATCATCCAGATCAGATAAGCTGCAAAAATAAGGAGAAATACACCGCCATCTAAATGTCCTAAAAGCATCCCGACATATCCAAGCACCATCAGCAAGGCCGCACAGATAATTGATAATGGAAACTCTTTTTTCAATGTATCTTTTTTTATCGTAAGAGGTGCAAATAACGCACAGGCTCCACAAACAACCATCAAGTTGAAAATATTCGATCCGACAACATTACTTACCGCAAGTGAGTTATTTCCTGTCAGGGATGCCGTTACACTGACCGCACATTCCGGAAGGCTGGTTCCCATTGCAACGATGGTCATACCGATGATCATCGATGGAACATGAAGCTGCTTCGCAACAGAAGAACTTCCTTCTACAAAATAATCTGCTCCTTTCATCAATAGAGCAAAACCTATAATTAAAATAATGATTGATTTTATAAGTGCCATGGCCAAAACCTCTCTTTTAAATACTTCCTACCAAATTGCAACTCCCACTATAAAACAAGAAAGTTGGACTGTCAACTCTAAAGGCAGGGATTCGTGATATTTCACAAATCCCTGCCTTTTACTTGTTCTACCGAATAAAATTTGTCGGAATCTTTGCTTCTTTTTCCGGAAGTCCAAACTGCTCTTTTCCAAGTGCAATACTCTTCATAAGGAAAGTCATATTTCTTGCAAGTGTACGCATCGTCTGCCTTCCTTCCTCATCCTTTTCGACCTCTCCCGGTGCTGCCCCATGGATGCTGTTCCAGTACTGGCTGGATGCAACCGGCATTCCGGAAATGGTAAAATATTTGTTCAGCTCATCAAATGTCGCAGAACATCCGCCACGTCTTGCACAGGCAACGCTTGCTCCCACTTTCATCGTTTTATCAAAATGACTGCTGTAGAACAGTCTGTCAAGACAGGCGATCAGAGTTGCATTTGCAGACGCATAGTACACCGGACTTGCGATTACAAGACCATCTGCTGCCTCAAATTTGGTTGCCATCTCATTCACCACATCATCAAAAACACATTTGCCTTTTTCGTAGCAGGAACCACAGGCAATACAGCCACGGACTGCTTTGTTACCGATAACAACTGTCTCAACTTCTACTCCGTTTTCTTTGAAAATATTCTCCATCTCTTTTAATGCAATGGCTGTGTTTCCGTTTGCTTTCGGGCTTCCGTTGATCATAAGTACTTTTAAATTTTCTTTCATGATAATGATTCTCCTTTTCTGACAATTTACTACTTCTATTCTATCACTTTTTTTGGGTTTTGCAGAAAATGTTGTCCCGTTTTATTTTCTTATTCGCCGTCAATCCTGACAACGCTTACTTTCCTTCCCCTTCCGGGAAAATAATCTTATTTACGAAGAAGAATACCACCATCGATACCCCTCCATTCAACACTGTCGTTCCAATATTGTATAACCATCCCGGCACAAACATCCCGGCTACCGCAACCCAGATACAGTTGATCGAGTTTACGATACAGGTAACAATACAGAATGCGATCAGATACCAGAATGCCTGATACCATACTTTTCCTTTACTGCGAAATACAAAATTTCTCTGGATCGGAAAGTTAATACACTCTCCGACTACCATCGCGATCATGTACGCACAAAAATAAGGAAGTCCGCCATGTGCGGCGTCATATCCGATGATGTTCCACTTGAAAGTCTCACCGAATAAAGTAATGTCAATTCCCGGAAATCCGAAATCTACTTTTGGAAGTCCTGCAAATGCCAACGGCAGGAACAACAAGAGTAAATATTTGAGCACTGTGATCAGGTTGCTGACGATCACGAACAGACCGCCCTCCCGGATCCATTTGGAGGCTCCGGGATGCTTGTCTGCGAAGTGCTGCCATGAATTTTTAATACTGTCTATCATATGCAGTCCTCTTTCATACATTCTTATTTTTTCTTTTTCGCAAGCTTTTCCTGTTTCTTCTTTTCATAATAGCCTTCTGCTTTTAAAATTTTTCTCTTTTTCACATCTTTCCAAAGAGCATAAGCCATCCAGAGAATTAAAACAGCAGCCAGAACATAAAGTACCTTTACGATCTTCTGAACCAGATTCGTCTGCTTTGTAATCGTCGGTCTTAATATATCCGTATTTCCTGTTTTTTCTGCATAATTCATGTTTGTCACACGAGCATTCAAATAAGTATAGATAATATGTTTTGCCGTTTCACGAAGTGCTTTCTGATAAGAAGCCGACTCTGTTTCTCCATTGATCGGACTCATCATATTCATCCAGATATCTCCACCTGCACGAAGCATCTGTCCACCGTTCATATATTCTGCATGGTCAGAAAAATCTGTGACAACCGTTCCTTTGAATCCCCATTCATCACGAAGAATTCCAGTCAAAAGTGCTTCACTTCCGCCAGCCCATACAGCTCCGATACGATTATAAGAAGTCATAAGTCCGGTTGCGCCATAATCTTCAACCAGGATTCTGAATGGCTTCAGATAAACCTCACGTAATGCCTGCTCTGGCATCCACAGATATACAGAATCACGGTAAATTCCGGACTCTCCATCATTACAGATAAAGTGTTTTATATACACATACATACCTGCACTCATAACACCTTTTACTTCATTTCCGGACATCAAGCCAGAAAGTATTGAATCCTCTGAAAAATATTCATAGTTTCTGCCATTAAGTGGAGAACGATGGATATTAACGGATGGACCATATAAACCACCATATCCAAAGGCTGCTCCTTCCTGTCCCATCTGTAATCCCTGATTAAATGCCAGATCTTTATTCCATGTCTGTGCCAGTACTGTTGCATTTGCGAAACCAGTTCCTGATGCATTCATTCCCTGTGTAAACGATCCAACCTGGTTCGGTCCGTCAAAATCCAACGCAATTGGCTTTCCAACACTTTCAAATGCCCCTGTATTTACATATGCATAATTTACAGCTGTCTGCATTTCTTTGATTGTCAACTGATCCAATACATCTTCCCACTTTGGATCATCATAATCAGATCCAAGTTCTATTCCAAGCTCTGTAAGCTTACCGTTTTCTTCTACCTTCAGATTATTCTTTGCACCTGTTGTGATCGGCTCATCATTTTCATCGATCCAGTCATTTGCCATCTCATCGGTATACAGATTCAGTTTTTTGACATTTTCTGCCATTTCCCTTGTTTTGGTATTTTCTTTTGGATATGTTCCTGCAAAATCCGAACGTGTTAAATATATAATTCCTGATTCACTTTCCGAACCATCCAGACTGACTCCGTCTACTGCGTCTGCACCGGTAAATTTATTCGATACCGTATTTCCGGTTGTTCCGTCTTCCTGATATTGAATGTTATCCTTAAGATCAATATTAAACTGATTTTTTACAGTATGGGAATCTGTTCTGATAGAAAAAGTATAGGTACCCTCATCCAGCTCATACCCCGCAAAACCATTCTTATTATTATCATAAGCATCATAACTTGCCATATCCTCTGCTGATACAGTTACAACAACTTCTTCTGATTCTCCCGGTCCAAGTAATTTTGTTTTTGCATAATCACCAAGCTCTACCGCGCTTTTTTCGATTCCGCCCTTCTCATATGGAGCTGTATAATAGAATTCTACAACATCTTTTCCTGCTTTATCTCCTGTATTTGTCACTTTTACTGTAGCCGATACTGATCCATCTTTAGCTATCTCTACGCTGTGATCTTTCAGCTCCCAGTCAAAAGTTGTATAAGAAAGACCATATCCAAACGGATACTGTACAACCCCTTCGTATCCTTTTCCATGATCATTCTCTACTTGGTTCCAATAGCCTTCTGCATCTGCAGTTTCATACCATTTGTATCCAACATAAATTCCTTCCGCATAATCTTCATAGGATACCTGATCATACTGAAATTCTTCTCCAAGGTTACCATTACTGGTTCCATTATACGGATAAAGTCCTTTTCCATTAGAATAACTTCCTACACCATTTTCCCCAGCATTTGCATAACTGGCTGCTGTATTAAAATCATAAGCCCATGTATCCGCTGTATGTCCACTCGGGTTTACATCTCCCCACAGGATTTCCGGCAGTACACTCGCTGCATACTGTCCTGTATATCCGGCGAGCAGGCATGCATCAATTCCATCAATCGTTTCAATCTGTCCAAGCGTCATTACATTTCCGGTATTTAACACAACGATCACATGTTCAAAATTCGCTCCTGCATAAGTAAGTAATGCTTCTTCTTCCGTTGATAAATCTAAAGAAGTTCTGGTATCGTCTACAACAACTTCTCCATCCTTTTTATTGATCTTATACTGCTTCTGCGGATTATCATTACTCTCACCAGTCGGGCGACCAATTACAACAATTGCTGTATCTGAATAATCCTTTGCATTTTGCAATAATTCTTCTGTATAGGATTCTCCATCATTGATATCCGGCTCATATAGACGGCTGAAATCTTTCGGCCTGCTTGACAGTGCATTTTTGTACTCTCTTTCACCACAGAAATCCTGATACATTTTTTCCAGTTCTTCATTATATTCAATTCCATAATTTTTAAGCGCTGTAAGAATTGTTTCATCAGTACTTATAATCTGTCCAGAGCCAGAGCCACCTCCAAGCCACTGTGTAGAAGCCCATCCAAATACATTGACCTTGTTTACATCTTTCGCTAATGGCAATGTTTCATTTTCATTTTTCAGAAGTACTGCTCCTTCCCGTTCGATATCCATAGACAAATCTTTCCCTTGATTTAAGATATCCTGCGTCTTTTTTTCTGTAATATCAATATCCATATCACCCATAAATCCCTGGAGCATTCCATTAAAAGGCATTGTAATCTGTGGAATTACAATAGCTGCTCCCAGAAAAATCACTCCAAATGCCATTCCAAAAGAATGTCTCACAAAATGCGGTTTTCTTTTTCTTTCCGCTTTTCGCTGTTTTCTTTCTTCTTTCGTTTTCATAACCTCTTTCCTCCGTTTTATTTATCTTATGTTCTTATCCTATCACATCATTTCTCCCCTGGTAAAAATCTGCATAATCTGCACTTTTTCCGCACAAACGGTTTCTGTGCTATAACTTTTTCACAAAATAAGCGCCATGTTTTTATGCATTTTTACATAACCATGACGCTTTTTTACAAAATCTTTTTTAATTCTCTTTTTTATTTTCTTTCATCGGAATCAGAATTTTCAGGTCAAACCAATGATCTTTCGTATCAATACTGACCGCACCTTCATATTTATTGACCGTATACTTAATACTCTTCAGTCCATATCCATGAGATGATTTTTCTTTTTTGGTTGTGATCAGCGAACCTTCTTTATACTGCAATTCCTCTTCATAATAATTCTCAAACCGGAGAATCAGAAAACTTTTCTGCCTTGATACCGTCACATGAATCAGGCGTTTCTCCTTTTCCGGGATCTTCATTTCGCACTCGATCGCATTGTCAAGTGCATTCCCGAAAATGCTGCAGATATCCATGACATCCATAAAATCCAGAAGTGTTCCGTCTGCCACACAGGTGAATATAATCCCATGCTTGTTGCAGTACAGGCTTTTCGTTGTAAGTACCGTATCCAGAACTTTATTTCCCGTCTTGTTCTGCGCTTCATACTGGCGGATTTCCTCCTCCATCCGGTTCAGGAATTCTTCTCTTTTCTTCGGATCTTCCTCACTTCTGAGTACTGCAATCTGGTGTTTCAGATCATGATATTTGTAATTGATCAGGTCAATGCTTTCTCTGGACTGCTTATACTGCACATACTGGTTCTGAAGGACATTCTGCACTGCTTCCAGCTCCTTTTTCACACGCAGTTCCCCACACTGGATCAGATGCGCATACAGAATCGCAATTCCTCCGATATCGACTAAAGTTCGGATATTTCCGATTTCAAAAGAATACGTTCCGGAAAATGGTGTATTACTTGTCAGGAAACTCAAATTACTCACTGCAAATACCGCAATAGCAATCAGCTGTGCAGAAAATAATTCTTTCGGACTGATATTCATTTTCCCGTCTTTCGGCAGATGTGTCTGCATGATTTTCAGCAAAACAAATGCAATGCATCCATAAATTCCAATCAACAGTAATGCCCTGATCCAAAGTGCCGGCATCTGTCCCTTCCAGATAAAACACACGACCTGCCATTCGATTGATGCCAGGAACTCCGCCACTACAAACGCGATCATCCCAAAGTAAATTGCATCTGTACTGCCAATATCACAGCATCCATAAATAAATCCGATCATCAAAATTACCGCAATGACCATACACGGAATCCAGAAATAAATCATCAGATTCCCTGTCACAACAAGGAACACGCTCTGAACCACCAGTGCCCCTGCCATCAGCGGAATCGTCTTCTTAGCCATTCTTTTCTTCAGTGGCAGAATGAAAATCATACATGCCAGCCACTCCGCAAGTGCCGTATAAAACCGTGGGATATCCGGCATTATCGTATCCATCATTTTACAATCTCTCCCCAGTATTTTGTCAGTTCTTCCATAAATTCTTTTTTCCGGGCACGGCTCAGCACCAGCTGTTCCCCTTTTACCGTCGCACATCCATCCTGGATCCCGTCCACATGCTGCAGGTTGATCAGATAGCCTTTATTTCCACGGCAGAAATTCATCCCCTTCAGTTTTTCTTCCATTTCCTTCATCGTTCCGCTGGTCTCATAATCTCCCAGGATCGTATGCAAGATCAGAGTATGTCCCTGACTTTCGATATAGTAAATATTAGCGATATTGACGCGCACGGCACCGCCTTTGATATTCACCATGATCACTTTCTGTTCTCTCTTCTTCATTCGTCCGATTGCCCGGTTCAGGCGCTGGGAAAAGGCAAAATAAGAAACCGGCTTCAACACGTAATCCAGGGCATCCACTGCATATCCACGGATCGCATACTGTGCCATGTTCGTGATAAAAATAATGACAACCTCGGTATCCATCTTGCGGATTTCTTCTGCCGCAGACATACCATCCATGAATTTCATTTCCACATCCATCAGGATCAGGTCGTACTGTGACTGATATTTGTGTACGATCTGGTCTCCATCTGTGTAAACTGTAATATCAAACAATTCTCCGTTCTCTTTTTCATACTGATGCAGAAAACCCTGTAACTGCTGCGCATACAGTGCTTCATCTTCTACGATTGCAATCTTTATCATTGGTTTCCCTTCTCCTTTCCCATTAAATACGCCAAAGGGGGACTTGCACTTAAAATTATTTTAGTACAAGTCCCTGTCTATTTCTACTTTTTTCTTTTAGTCTCGCTTTACTGCTGCCCGGATCAGATGCCCTGTTCCCTTAATCCGGTGTCCGTTCGCCATTTCGGTCAACGCTTCTGCCATTTCCATCGTCACAAATCCACCGGTCATCTTTGCGTATCCACGGATCGGCATATTATAGTTAAACAGTACATTTAAGTTTGGTTTACCCTGCCATTCGCTGATCTTCAGCAGGATTCTCAGTACACCATAGAACAGCTTTCCAAAAATCCCTTTTCCATAATACAGTTGGCACACAGCATCGTTCATTCGGATCTCACCGCTCCAGCTTCCATCCGGAATCTCTCTTCCGTAAAGACGGGTAAATTCTTCATCCGAAATGTCTTTGATCTGTCCACTGAAATATTCCGGCATTTCTTCTTTTTTGTAGCCGCCATTTTCTACAGTTCCCACTACATCCAAAGTGTCTTCCAGAAGCATATGTTCAGCGTTCTCACCGATCATGATCTGATAAGTTCCGGATTCAATTTCCCAACTGTCCGTTCTGGTATCATAGAACCGGAAGCTATTATCATCAAATAAAATCTGGACTTCTTTTTCCTCTCCCGGTTCCAGTTCCACTCGCTTGAAACCTTTCAGCTCGCGGACCGGACGGAAAATGGTATCGGATTGCTTTCCTACATAAAGTTGTGTGATCTCAGTTCCTGCCACATTTCCTGTATTCTTAACAATAAATTTCACGCCTTCGGAAGATACCTTCAGATCCTTATACTCAAAATTCGTGTAGCTGAGTCCAAATCCAAATGGGAACCGTGTCATTTTTCCAATCGTTGTATAATAACGGTATCCCACATAAAGGGATTCTCTGTATTCACTGCTCCGTTCCTTGCTCGGATAATAAGCATATGCCGGCGTATCTTTGTAATGAAGCGGATAAGTCTCATTCAGCTTTCCGGACGGATTTACCTTACCTGTCAGCACATTCATCATCGCAGAGGCGCCTGCCTGTCCACCCAGATATCCATGTACGATTCCTTTTACATATGAGTACCATGGCATTTCAATTGCAGATCCTGCGGAAAGAACAACAATTACATTAGAATTGACCGTCGTTATTTCATCCAGAAGCGTATCCTGCGCATATGGCATATCCATATGGGTACGGTCAAGTCCTTCCGATTCACTGATCTCATCCAATCCACCGAAGAAGAGAACCACATCTGCCTTTCTTGCCGCTTCAATTGCTGCTTTCATCAGCTTTTTATTCGGTTTCCTATTACGGATATACCCCTGCTCGTAAGCAATGACATCCACGCCGCTCTCACCGATCACGTCCATGATTGCCTCCGGCTGTTTGGTCGGATTCACAAGGGAAGAACCTGCTCCCTGATATCTTGGTGTCTTTGCAAAATCTCCGATCACGGCAACTTTTGTCCCCGGTTTTAATGGAAGGATCTGATCCTCATTTTTCAGAAGAACAATGCTTTCCTCCGCTGCTTTTCTTGCGAGCTTATGATGTGCTTCTATATCAAACTGCTTTCCTTTTGCATCCTCAGTTGCCTGATGGGTTGCAAAGATTACATTTAACAGCTCATCCAGTCTCTGGTCCAGCACAGATTCTTCCAGATCTCCGTTCTCCACTGCACGGATAATGTCACGCATACCGGATTTCCCGGTTCCCGGCATTTCCAGATGACTTCCGTTCTTTACACCCAGCGCATGATCGTTGCTTCCACCCCAGTCAGAAACTACAAAGCCATCAAATCCCCATTCATCCATAAGGATTTCCTGTAGCATATGGCTGTTTTCATTTGCATAAATACCATTCACTTCATTATAAGAAGACATGATCGATTTTGATTTTCCTTCTTTGACTGCAATCTCAAATCCGGTGGTATAGATTTCACGGAATGTTCTTTCATCAACTACAGAATTATTCGCCATACGGCGAAGCTCCTGGCTGTTTGCCGCAAAGTGCTTTGGACATGCGGCGATTCCTTTACTCTGGATTCCACGCACATAGGCTGCTGCCATCTTTCCTGCGTGATACGGATCCTCTGAAAAATATTCAAAGTTTCTTCCGCACAGTGGACTTCTCTTGATATTCAGTCCCGGTCCAAGGATCACATTGACTCCCATGGTAACTGCTTCTTCCGCAAGTGCCTCTCCGATTTCTTCTCCAAGTGCCTCATCCCAGCTGTTTGCAACGCCTGCTGCCGTCGGGAAACAGGTCGCCGGAAGGCTGGCGTTTAATCCAAGATGATCCCCTGCTCCTGCCTGCCTTCTCAGCCCGTGAGGCCCGTCTGACATTGTCATCGATGGAATTCCATATTTTTCAAAATCTACCGTCTCCCATGTATTTTTACCTGACATCATCCGTGCTTTTTCTGCTAATGTCATTTGTTTTATGATATTCTCATACTTCATTTTCATTTTGAAACCACCTTATTTATTCTATCTCTGTTTCTTTTCCTGCTGAAAATAGCATAACACAGAAAGCAGGCTGTAAAAGCCTGCTTGCATAAATGGTTGAAAATTCTTCACGAACTGCATTTTTAATTACATTTTTCAGTTATAACTTTTTTATATTTTGCTTTACTGCGCAGTTGAAAAATGATAATATTTATCAACATAATACATTTAACCGGGAAGCCGGGGGACGTGCTGCACCCGCTCCGAGCCTGTCGGAGGTGGTGCTAATGAGTACATATGAAGAATTACAACTCATCGTATCCGTTGCGGTACTTATTGTTGCAATACTTAATTATACACATAAAAAGTAGCCGTCCTAAACTTTTGGCGAGTTGACGACTACTTTCTAAACTAGATTATTTTCGCCGGAGTGGGTAAATTGCGGTTACCTTCCGACTTTCCTGTTAAGTGTATTATAAAGCACATATATAAATTTGTCAAATACACAAAAATAGTGCAATAGCAATGCTACTACACTATACACTAAAGTGGAGAATACGAGATTCGAACTCGTGACCTCCTGCTTGCAAGGCAGGCGCTCT
>ERZ773221.2877-NODE-2877-length-12452-cov-3.648221_pt1 | contig 12452 bp, 14 predicted proteins | sample MGYA00580994_ERZ773221 | MGnify/ENA primary metagenome ERZ773221 (study PRJEB29015, sample SAMEA2737758) | human gut metagenome | biome: human gut; feature: human-associated habitat; material: faeces | place: China | collected 2012 ... | reverse complement strand
ACCGATACTGGAAAAACTCTAACGCGGTGGCCAGTTTTTGTTGACCACTTCATCTTAATGGACTGACCCCACAACAGTAGACATTTCCTGTCCTCACGACGAGGCCTGTTCAAAGGCCTCCGGACTGACGCCGCCGAGATGACTGTGGCGCCGGGCCCGGTTGTAGAACACTTCAATGTAATCGAAGACATCCGCCCGGGCCAGATCCCGGTTTGGTATGTTCTCTTACTAATGCGTTCTTTTTTCAGTGAACTGAAGAACAATTCGGCCACCGCATTATCCTGGCAGTTGCCACGCTTGTTCATGCTCGGTGCCAGGTTATTGGCCCGCAGAAGCGGTGCCAGTCGTCACTGCCGTACTGGCTGCCCTGATCGCTATGTACGATAACCTCGCCGTCCGGTTTTCGACGCCACACGGCCATCATCAGCGCGTCGAGCGCCAGTTCGCGTGAGAGAGTGGGTTTCATCGACCAACCGACCACATTACGGGCGAAGAGATCGATAACCACCGCCAGATACAGCCAGCCCTGCCAGGTGCGGATATAAGTAATATCGGTGACCCAGACCTGATTGGCCCGGACAACGGTAAACTGCCGCTGCACACGATTAGGCGCAACCACTGAAGGTCGGCCAGCGATACGACGCGGAGCTTTATAGCCGCGCACGGCTTTAATCCGGTTCAGTTGCATAATGCGGCCCACCCGGTTTTTACCGCAGATTTCCCCGATGTCGTTCAGGTCGCCATGAACCCGGCGGTAACCGTATACGCCTCCGCTCAGTGAATAGGAGTCACGGATAAGCGTCAGCAGGCGCTGGTTATCTTTATCCCGCGCGGAGACCGGGTTATGCAGCCACGCATAAAACCCGGCCCGGGCAACGCACAACACCCGACACATCGTCATGACACCCCATACAGAGCGGTGCTCATTGATAAAGCGGTACTTCAGTCGGGCTCCCTTGCAAAGTACCGCGCGGCCTTTTTCAGTATGTCCCGTTCTTCCTCAGTGCGCTTCAGTTGGGCCCTGAGCTTCAGGATCTCGCTTTTCGCTTCCAGTAAATCACGGGCATGCTGCTCGCTGTTATCGGGTTTAATAGCCCGTAACCACTTATAGAGACTGTGTGCTGAAACGCCCAGCCGGTCAGAAACTTCGGCGACGGAATAACCGCGTTCCGTTATCTGACGGACGGCTTCTTCCTTAAATTCAGGTGTAAATCGTGGTGTGCCCATACGCTCCTCCTATGCTCAAACTATAGGGCAGGATCGTCTACCGGGGCGGGGTCAGTCCAAAATACGCTGATCCCGCCACCCGAGTTCTTCCATGAAGCAGATGACCTTCGCCGACGCCGAGTATGCCGGCAAGGGCAAGCAGACCCGCAAGGAACTGTTCCTGATCGAGATGGATCAGGTGGTGCCGTGGAAAGGGCTGATTGCCCTGATCGAACCGCATTATCCGAAAGGCGAAGGTGGTCGCCCGGCGTATCCCTTGATGGCGATGCTGCGTATCCATCTGATGCAGAACTGGTTCGGCTACAGCGATCCGGCCATGGAAGAAGCGCTGTACGAGACGACCATCCTACGTCAGTTCGCCGGGCTGAGCCTGGAGCGTATTCCTGATGAAACCACCATCCTCAACTTCCGTCGTCTGCTGGAGAAACATGAGCTGGCAGCCGGCATCCTCTGCGTGAACAATGGCTACCTGGGGGATCGCGGTCTGTCGCTGCGCCAGGGCACTATCGTCGATGCCACGCTGATCCACGCGCCCAGTTCAACCAAGAACCAGGACGGCAAGCGCGACCCGGAAATGCACCAGACCAAGAAGGGGAACCAGTATTACTTTGGCATGAAGGCGCACATCGGCGTTGATGATGAATCGGGGCTGGTACACAGCGTGGTGGGCACGGCAGCCACCGTGGCGGATGTCACCCAGGTCGACAAACTGCTGCACGGCGACGAGAACGTCGTCTGCGCCGATGACGGCTACACAGGCGTCGAAAAGCGCTCCGAGCATGCCGACCGAGAAGTGATCTGGCAGGTCGCAGCACGCCGCAGCACCTACAAGATGCTCGATAAACGCAGCGCCCTGTACAAAGCCAAGCGCAAGATCGAGAAGGCCAAGGCGCAAGTGCGAGCGAAGGTAGAGCCCCCGTTTCGCGTGATCAAGCGGCAGTTCGGCTACACCAAGGTACGTTTCCGAGGGCTGGTGAAGAACACTGCACAACTGGTGACGCTGTTTGCCCTGTCGAACCTATGGATGGCCCGCCGACATTTGCTGGCAAGCGCAGGAGAGGTGCGCCTGTAATGCGGAAAATGGCCGTCGCAAGGTGCTCGCGACGGCTGAAAGCACCGAAATGAGCGAGTGATCCGATCGTTTTTGATCGGTTCACCGCTTTCAAAATCAGCAGTGGCTGAAGTCAGCCGGAAATACAGGGCTACTTCAGACCATCCCTAGCTAGGGCTCGTAGTTCGGCGCAAGGCTGAAGTCGCTTGGCTGCTTCGCTGTGCAGATCCATGACCCACTTTCCATCAAACTCCCGGTTGTAGTTCCACAAGCATCTCGCGAGTCTTGCCGGCCCGCTCCACTAACAAGACCACAACATCTCCAACGTTCTTGTCGTCTAGCCGGGCCTGTAATGTGGTGACGTCGTCAACGGCGATACCGTCGATGCTGATAACGCGATCGCCGGGCACGATGCCGCCTGCGGTGACCTCGACGCCGACGAGCCCGGCCCTGTGCGCCGCCGAGCCCGGCGTCACGCGCAATACGAATACGCCCTTACTGCCGGTCAGCGCCTGCAGACGCGTGTTGAGCTGCTCATCCACCTCGATGCCCAGCGCCGGACGGATGTACTTGCCGGTCTTTATGAGTTGCGGCACCACGCGCATGACGGTATCGACCGGCACCGCAAAGCCTATGCCGGCCGAGGCGCCAGACGGACTGTAGATGGCGGTATTGATGCCGATCAGCCGCCCAGCCGAATCGAGCAGCGGGCCACCGGAATTGCCGGGGTTGATGGCGGCGTCGGTCTGGATCAGGTGATCGATGGCCGGGCCGCCCGCTTCTCCCGGCAACGAGCGGTCGAGCGCGGAGACGATACCAGTGGTGAGCGTCCAGTCCAGGCCGAAGGGGTTGCCGATAGCGAACACCTTCTGACCCACCTTGAGGTCGGCACTGGTGCCGACCGGCACGGCCGGCGGGCGCTTGAAACCGACGCCGATCTTGAGCACGGCGATGTCGTGCGCGGGGCTCGTCCCCACCAGCGCGGCCTGGTAGTCGCGGCCGTCGGCCAGTTTGACGGTGGCTTCGGACGCGCCCTGGATGACGTGGAAGTTGGTGACGACGTGGCCGGCGTCGTCCCAGATGAAGCCCGAGCCAGTGCCGCGCGGCACGGAGAACACGTTGCGCGTCCAGACATCGCGTACTAATTGCGCGGTGGTGATGTAGACCACCGAGGCGCGCGATTTTTCGAACAGTTCGATGGTGGTTTTCTCGTCCGCCGCCAGATCGCCACGCGCCATCACGGTGCGTTCTGCTGCCTCGCGCGGACTGAACCATGCCTCGATGGCGGGCAGAAACTGCCACAGCAGCATGAGCGCGGCAATACAGGCGGTGATGAAGAGCCAGCGCCGGACGAAGCGGTCCGGCGCGGGGCGTTGGTACGGGTCGAGATAGGCCATGAGACGTCTCCTGTTGATGGGCAATCAGCGCCACAGCCCGCTCGGGCGCCAGCGCGGTGGGCGCGTCGCCAAAGCGGATTCCGGCAAAAAATGGGGCGCGCGGAGTGGCAACGCTGATGCTGGCCCAGGCGCCAACGTCAGCAGGCGTGCGATGCGCTCTTGCGTTGCCGGACGCGTGCGCAAGCAGGAGGGCTCGGGATTGCCCCATCCCGGCCATAGCCAGGCACGCCAGGAGCGGCTGACCCGCTCGATTTTCGCCAGCGCGGACGCCAGCCCCTGCGGGTCGCCAGTCAGTTCCGCCGCAAGGCGGTCAGCGTCGAACTCACGCACGCGAGACAAGCCGAGCTGTGCGAGCAGGGCCAGTTGGGGCGATGCGGCCAATAACAATAGACCAGGCCAATAGACCTCCGCCGCGCCAACCAGCAGCGCGGGCAGGCTGAGCAGGATCGCGATCTGTCCCATAAGGGCCAGTAGGCACGTGAGGCGACTGACGGAATCCGCCAGCCCCATGACACGCAGATCCTCATTAGCGATGTGCGCGACCTCGTGCGCGAACACACCCGCCAGCTCGCGTGGGCTCAGGCTGCGCAGCAGGCCATCGGTGAGGGCGATCGATGCCTCCTGCTTCGATCCGGTGGCGAAGGCGTTGACGACGGCACTGGGCACATAGTGCGGCACCGGCGTGGCGGGCAAACCGGCACGGGCGGGCAGCTCGCGCAACAGGGCCCACATCTCGTGGGCTTGTTGCGGGTGCAAGGCCCGTACGCGGTACAGGCGCAAGCTCAGCGCCGACGCGGCTACCGGTTCCAGCAGCAACGCACCTGCAACGGCAAACAGCGCGAGCCACAGGCAGCCTTCCCCAAATGGCAGTCTCCCTGCTGCGGCTGCGATCCCGACCAGGGTCAGGACCAACAGCCCGGTCTGCAGGCGGTTGAGCCAGCGGTGTTGCAAGAGCGCAGTGCGCGGATCACTCGGATGATGACGGGTCATGCTCAGAGGTCTCGGCGGCGCGGTCGCCGCGCTTGCGCAGCAGCCAGTAGGTCGCACCCAGAGCCAGCGTGGCGCCTGCCAGCGCGGCTATCTTTGCGGGGCTCGCGTCGGAGTCGAGGATCACGAACTTGCGGGAGAGTGCGATCACCGCGATCAGGACCACCGTCTTGACCTGGATGATGCTGTCCCGACGCAGCGCCACGCGCACGATGGAATGCTTGAACTCCATCGCGATCAAGAGCGTCATGATCATGCCGAACACGCTCTGGAATACCTTGTGGTCCAGGGGATTGAAGGCATCGAGAACCAGCAGCGTGAAGACGATGGAGATGAGCTGGAACAGCGACACCACGATGATGACGGCGATCACCGCCGACAGCACGAGCGCGACGACCTGCTCGAAGCGCTCGTAAAAACTCATGATGGCCAATTGGTCACGCAAGACCTGAAATGGGTTAAGGCGTGTTGATTTCATGACGATGAACTCCCTGGAAAACGGCTGCTGTCGAGACGGCGGCGCATTGCGCTGATGTGTCCTTCAATCAACTCGGTCGACATGCCAAGCGTCGACATCACCTGTTCCGCCAGCCCAATAGCTGCGGCAAAGGATTGCTGATACACGCGCACGTTAGGCATGGCGCGAAATGCATCGGCCGCGGTCGTACTTCTGCATGACACCCACAAGGTTAGCGCCGGACGGCGCTCGGCAATCGCCTGGGCGATGCGCAACGCTTGCTGGGCATGGGCGAACGTCAGCACCACCAAGTGCGCATGCGTCAAGCCGGCAGCCAGCAAGGTATCGGGCCGACTGGCATCGGCATGGAACACCGGCGCGCCGGCGGCACGCGCGGCCTCGACCTTCTGCGCGTCCGCCTCCAGCAGCAGATGCGCCACGCCGGCGTGGCGAAGAATCTCGCTGACTGTCAGGCCAAGCTCGCCCGCGCCGCAAACGATGACATGGTCTCGATATCGCGTCGTCTGCGCGGCGATCTCGACTTCTTCAGCCTGGGGTGGCTGAATGACGCCGCCGGTGCGGCTCAAGAACCGGGCAAGTACATCGTGATGGCGGATCAGTAGCGGTGCCAGGGCCATGCTGAGCACCAGCGCGACCAGCATGGGTTGGACGACGGTCGCGGGGATCAGATGCTGCTGCAAGACCGTGCCCAACAACAGCAGGGCGAACTCGCCGCCGTGCCCCAACGCTATGCCCGTGCGCCAGGCATCGAGGGCGGACAGGCGCGTCGCCCGCAAGGCCAGCGTATTGAGCAGGATCTTGACCGGTACCAGCACCACCAGCCACGCCAGCACCGCCAGCGGTGCCGAAAGAATCTGTGCTGCGTCCAGTTGCAGGCCGATGGTCACGAAGAACACGCCCGACAACACATCGCGAAACGGCCTGAGGTGGCTTTCCATGTGGTGCCGGAAGTCGCTCTCGCCCAGCACCATCCCGGCGAGGAAGGCCCCCAGGGCGGCGGATACGCCGACCGCGTGCGCAGCAGCGGCGGCAGCCACCACCACGCACAAGGAGACGAGCACGAACGATTCCTCGTGGCCCCGCCGCGCCACCCAGCCCAGCAGGCCATGCAACAGACGGCGCGAGACGAGGGCCGCTGCCGCGAACAGCAGCAGCACACCGAATACTTCGAGCAGCACATGCTCGATCTTCGGCGACTCGCCGCGCGCCCAGATCGCCAGCAAGGCCAGCAGGGGCACGCTGGCCAGGTCCTGAAAGACCAGCACGGCGATGGCACTGCGTCCGTGGCGGGTGGTGAGCTCGCCTTGGTCGGCCAGTTGTCGGCTGACCAGCGCCGTGGACGACATGGCCGCCGCAGTGCCGAGCAGCGCGGCGCTCTGGCCGGGCTGCCCCAGCCACATCAATAGCAGGATCAGCGGCGGGGCCACGGCGATCATCTGCAGAGCGCCCGCCATCAGCACCGTCCTGCGGGCGAGCCAGAAGTCTCCGAGGGAGAATTCCAGTCCGACCATGAACAACAGCAGCGCCACGCCCAGCTCGGACAGAAAGCTCAGCGTCTCCCCCGGCGCGATCACGCCGATGACTGAGGGGCCCAGTACAACGCCGACAGAGAGATACCCCAGCAAGGCGGGCACTCTGAACGCCGCCGTCGCCATCGCCGCCAGGCTGCAAGCCGCCAGCAGGATTAGCGTAGTGCCGAGCAAGCCCTGCATCGGTCAGCGCCCCACTTGCGTCGACGTCCAGCGCACGATGTCCTGCGCGCCCATCGCGCCGGCCTGACGGGCGATCTCCCGCCCACCCTGGAACAGGGCGAGCGTCGGGATGCTGCGGATACCGAACTGCGTGGCCAGGTGGGGCTCAGCCTCGGTATTCACCTTCGCCAGCCGGATCCTCGGTTCGAGCTGGTGCGCCGCTTGCTGGAACTGTGGCGCCATCATCTTGCACGGCCCGCACCATGGCGCCCAGAAATCGACCAGCAGCGGCAGATCGCTGCGCTCCACGTGGCGCGAGAACGTCGCCGTGGTCAACTCGATGGGCTCGCCCGTGAACAAGGGCTGCTGGCAGCGGCCACAGTTGGGATGTTCCGATAGCTTCGCAGTCGGTACGCGGTTGATGGACTGGCAATGCGGGCAGACGAGGTGAAGATCATTCTTCATGGTTCGCCTCCTTGGACCACAGTGAGGCTGCCTCGCTTCGGGTCACAGACAATGCCGACCAATCAACGCCTTGGAGCCAATCGTTCCCGTTTTTGCTTACTCCGGCCTCTTCCAGATGAGCAGCGATGAATGCTTCGGCCTGCATGAGCCACCTTCGGACAGCATCTTCCTTACTAGGAATCAGCAGGATTTCAGAGACGCTGCTGGCATTCAGCCCGTCCACACGGATAAGCAGAAAAATGCGCCGCCACAAACGCGGCATGTCCTTCAGCAGGTCAAATGCAAAAGCGAACTCGCTCGACCGATCAATCAGCTCCTCCTGTTCCGCGATCGTTGCGACATCGGGATGCTGACTGCCAGCGAAAATATCGGCCAGCTTGAGTGTGTCATCGTGCTGATAAAATTCGAAGATTTCCTCTTCCACCATGGCCTCGGCCACGTCTTGGGCATCCGGTTCGACCGGCGCGTCCAGAGAAACGAATTCGCCAAATTGCCGGCTGCTTGCCACTTCGTTATCCAGGACGGCGAACAGATGCTTCAAAAGACCGGTGTAAGCCTCTTTTTCCCCCGGCACGGATTGCCATTCCACCTTAGCTCGGACAATCGCTTCATCCACCACGTCGCGCAGCGTCGGATAATCGCGCGGTAAATCGCCGACGGCCCGCAGATAAGCCAGCTCACGCCTTGCGACAGCCTCAAGTTTCGACAGTAGAGGCATTCGGGTCACCTCGGCCTCATGGGCGGCTGATGCGGGTTTTGCGGCAATCCGCACCTTGAGCTCGCGCAAGCGCTCGCGTCGTGCTTTGCGCTTGATTTGATCCTGAGCATGCAGTCGGTCAAAATGCTTCTTGGCCTGACGGAACAACGACTGTGCGAGCATCTGCGCGAGGGGCGTCAGCTCGTCATGTGATGCAGTAACGCTGACAATCTTTTTGCCGGGCAGGTGCATATAGCCACTGGCCAGAAATTGCCGCTTGATCTTGTCGCGATCAAGGACGATTTGAAGTCGCGCTGAATCTTTAGTGTGTTTGTCGAGCAATGGCTTGAGGGCGTGCTCGATCACATTTCCCAAAGCTCTCTGCCAAGGTTCATGAAACTCTTTGTCGATAGCTCGATAGCTATATTGTATCTGCATGTATGACTCCTTCGATGTCATTTCTATGGAGGCATGAATCGAGGATGCTCATATCCATAGATTTTGGTTTGGCACGCTCTTACCCCAGGCGCGTTTTGCGAAGACTCCAACTCAAGAACAAAAGCGTGACGCCATAGACTGCCGCATGGAAACCCAACAGCCAGCCTGCGGCCACGAATGACTCGACCGGACGGGTAAAAAATATCCACAAGACGATAGCACCAAGGATAATCGAGAGCAGTCCACTGAGGGCAAGCCAGATTTCACCCTTGATTTCCCGACGCAGCCGAACGGCGGCGGATATCTCCAGCACACCGGTGAAAATCGCCCAGAAGCCCACGCTAGCCCATAAAAAAGAAGCCAAGACTATCGTGGCGACCCAAGGAGCAACCAGGACGACGACGCCCGTAAGTATGCCGACAATGCCGCTGAACAGCAGCCAGCCCCAGCGCTCTTTTTTCTGGATATGGCGCACCGCTGCAAACAAGTTGAACGCGCCATTGACCAAGGAAAATGCGCCGAACATGATGGTCATGGCCAACAGAGCCGATTGTGGCATCCAGAACGCGAGGGCTGCAAAAATCAATGCCAAGACACCGCGCAGCACAAAAAGCCACCAATTTTGGCTCAGCGAACACAGTGCTTTGGTGGGGTCATCCGCATTGGAATTGGCGATGGTGTCTGTGTTCATGCAATATCTCCTAAAGATCTATACAAAATAAAAAATCAAACACTCATGGGACAAGAGAGGGGGCGCTATGCGCCCCCTCTCCAGCGGTTTCAGAACAACCTGGACAGTTTTGCCTTGACTTCATCGAGCCAGCCTTTTCCGCAGCCTCCCCCTCCCGTCTTTTCCTTGATTTTCTTGAGTTCAGCGTACAGGGGCTCAAAGTCCTTCCTTTTTCCATAGCCCAGCAGTTCTGCCATTTCCAACTGCTGCCGGGCTTCGTTCAACAATGTCTCCAGGCGCTCATTGGATGCTTCGCTGCGCTGACCATCTTCTACCAGGGGCTCGGCGCGCTTCAGGAGCAGCTTCGCACGCAGGACGGGCAGCGGAAGCACGCTGCGCTCCTCGACCAGCGTGCTGAGCGCTGACTGCAGCGCGGCTTTGGCTTCTTCGATCTTGCCCTGATCGATCAGCGGCACGACTGCCTTCACGGCTGCGGGATAGGACGCCAAAGGGATGTTGGTGACCGTGATCACGATTTCACTGGCCAGCAAAGCCAGCACGTGGCGAGCCTGTTGCACCTCGCCATGTTTGAGGGCATCCAGCGCCTCGTCGGTCATCGCCTCAATGGTTTCCGTGTTGGCGAACAAGTCGTGCACGATGGTGCGCACATCAACGCCGGCCAGGGCGAGCGTGGGTTCGCGCGCGACGATCAGCTCCAGCTTTCCCGTCACTTCGGCCAGCGTTGCCAATGCGCGTGCAGTGTCCTTGCCGTCAAGTGCGGCCAGCGCTGATTTGGTCAGCGACAAGGCCGAGACTGCCTCATCGAGGACTTGTTTACGTTTGTCTGCCGCCTGCGAGTCCGTTTCTTTCTGAACCTCAGGCTGTACCTCCGTGACGACTTCAGGCTTGGACTCTGGACTGACAGGAAGGCTGCTTACCGCGGCCTGTTCGTTTTTTCCTTCGTTCGTCGCATTGGGATTCGGTGTTTGCTCATTCATGGTGATATGCCTCGTATGAGATAGTGAAAATAGGCGAATCTATTGGGGCTGAATGCGAACATCGCGAGACTGACCGACAGAGCAGTCAGCCCCTTCATCACCTCAAAACAGCTTTTGGATGCGCGTCTTCAACTCGTCGAACCATCCCTTGCCGCTTTTGCCACCAGCTGACTTTTGCTCAATGGACTTCACCTGATCGAAGATGGGTTTGAAGTCCGCCTTCTTGCCATAACCCAGGATCTGCGCCATCTCGATCTCCGTGCGCACGGACGACAGCAAGGTGCTGAGCTCCTCGTTCTGCTTGGCATCGCGCCTGTCGGTCTCGGCCAGCTTTTCAGCTTTTGCCATCGCGGCTTCGGCCCGTAGCACGGGCAGAGGAAAGGCGACCGAGGTCACCACCAGCGTGTTCAGTGCTCGGGCGAGTTCCGCTTTGGCGTTGTCGATCTTGCCGCTGTCGATGAGCCGTGCGGCCGACTTGATCGCTGCCGGGTACGTTGCCATCGGAAGGTTGTCGGTTTGGATTACGATTTCGCTGGCCAGATTGGCAACGATGGGCCGGGCCTTTTGCACCTCGCCATCACTCAACAACTCCCGAGACAACTTGACCGCTTTCTTTACCGATTCCACGTTGGCGTGGATATCGTGGGTGATGACGCGTACATCGACCGGCGCCAAAGCAAGTTTGGCGTCGCGTGCCAATACCAGTTCCAGCTTTCCGCTGGCCAGTTCCAGCGCAGCAAGCGCCTCCTTGGTCTTCTTTGCATCAAGGAGGGTCAAAGCCTCCTGGGTCTTGGTGAGCGCCGTGATGGCGTCTTGAGTGAGCTCGGCACGCTTTTTATCGGCTTCCCGGGCGGCCTTGTCATCTACCTGTGGCTGTGCCGCCTTGGATGCGGCAGAGGGTGCTGCAGCACCTGGGCTAGAACCTGCCGCCGATTGGGCCAGAGCCGGTCCGCTCAGTCCGACGACGACCGCCAGGGCAAGTGCGGAGAAGGTGTATTGTGGCTGTTTGATATTCATGATCTTGGGCTCCTGATTGAAGTTAGTTGACTGAGATTTCAATCTGTTTCGGTTTGGCTTGCTCGGCCTTGACAAGCCGCACTTCCAGCACGCCGTCTTTCATGGAAGCCGTCACCTTGGTCGGATCAACGTTGTCAGGCAAGACAAAGCTGCGCACAAAGCGGCCATACGCACGTTCGATGCGGTGGAACTTCTTGCCCTGCTCCTCTTTTTCCAGTTTGCGCTCGCCGCTGATGGTGAGCACACCGTTTTCCGCGCTGACGCGCACGGCATCCTTGGGGACCTCCGGCAGATCCAGCTTGAGGAGGAATGCGTTCTCATCCTCGCTGATGTCCGCCATTGGTGCCCAGTCCGCCGTGGTCATGGCTTCGTTGCCGGTACGGGCGCCCTGTCGCTGGGGTATTCGTCCGAACATCGTCGCCAGGCGGTTTTGCAATTCATCCAGTTCCCGGAAGGGGTCCCACGGAGTCAATGCAGACATATCGGTTCTCCTTGAACAATGCCGACGAATTGGATGACGCACTGAACAGAGCCGTCGGTTTACTCTGAATGGCACCTACTACTGTTTTCAGTTCCGAACAAGTCCTTGAGTCAATTGACGGATATCGCTTTCGTCGAGCGTTTCCCGCGCCAGCAGCTCGCGCGCACAGCGCTCCAGCACCGCGCGGTTGATGTCGAGAATCCGGTAGGCGCGCTCGAACACGCCCATCACGATGTCGCGGATGGCCTGATCGATGCGCGCCTGGGTCGATTCGGCCACCCGGCAGCCGCCGTGGGCCAGTTCCGGTGTATCGAGAAAGCGGGGCCGCTGCGCCTCGAAGGCGATGTAGCCCAGGCCCTCGTCCATGCCAAAGCGGGTGATCATGTCGCGGGCGATGTCGGTGGCTCGCGCCAGATCGTCCGCCGCCCCGGTAGACAACTCGCCGAACACCAGCTTTTCGGCGGCACGCCCGCCCAGCAGTACGGCGATCTTGTGCTCGAGATCGGTACGCGTCATCAGGAAGCGGTCTTCGGTGGGGCGCTGCAAGGTGTAGCCCAGCGCGCCGATGCCGCGCGGGATGATCGAGATCTTGTGTACGGGGTCGGTTTCGGGCAGCACCAGCGCATGGCCCATCTCGTGAGGGCCACGGTTTCCCGCTCCTTGGGGTTGAGCACGCGGCTCTTCTTTTCCAGGCCCGCCACGATGCGCTCGATGGTCGCGGTGAAGTCCTGCAATTCCACGGCGGACGCACGGCGTCTCCTCGCCGCCAGCGCCGCCTCGTTGACCAGATTGGCGAGGTCCGCGCCGGAAAAGCCCGTGGTCAGTGCGGCTACCTGTTCGAGGTCTACATCCTGG
>ERZ773221.2876-NODE-2876-length-12458-cov-4.560913_pt1 | contig 12458 bp, 8 predicted proteins | sample MGYA00580994_ERZ773221 | MGnify/ENA primary metagenome ERZ773221 (study PRJEB29015, sample SAMEA2737758) | human gut metagenome | biome: human gut; feature: human-associated habitat; material: faeces | place: China | collected 2012 ... | reverse complement strand
GACTTCGTGGCGGTGCAGGGCATCGTGATTCTGATCGCCATCATCGTGGCCGTCGTCAACTTCATCGTCGACGTCATCGCCGCACTGGTCGACCCGAGAGTGAGGTACTGACATGACCGAAGCATCCGTCAACAATGTCACCGTTCCCGGCGATGACCGTCTGGACAGGCTCAAAATCAACAAACAGGCACCGTTCTGGACCAAGATTCCGATTATCAAGGAACTGCGCGTAGCCGTCGGCTGGCAGAAGGGCATGCTGATTACCGGTCTGGCGCTCACCGCCTTCTTCCTGCTCGTCGCCATCTTCGCACCCTTGATCGCACCATACGGATACGCCCAACTGAAGGACTCCAACGGCGTATCCTTCCCGGCCCAGGCGGCACCGTCATCCGAACATATCTGGGGCACGACCGCCGGAGGGTATGACGTGTTCAGCCGTGTGGTGTGGGGTTCCCGCACTGCGGTCATCGCCATCGTCATCGCCGTGCTGCTGTCCATCTTCGCGGGTGTACTGCTGGGACTGGTCTCCGGCTATTTCGGCGGCTGGGTCGACCGCGTACTCGTGATGATCGCCGACGCCGTCTACTCCTTCCCGTCCCTGCTGTTGGCGATTCTGATGGCCATTATGATCTCCCACGGCCAATCCGGACTGTGGAGCGGCATCTTCGCTTCCGGCATCTCCATCACCGTGGTCTATATTCCGCAGTACTTCCGTACCATCCGTGCCGAAGTGATCCGCATCAAGGAATCCGCATACGTGGAATCCGCACGTGTGGTCGGTGCCTCCACCTGGCGCATCATGACCAAGCACCTGTTCAAGAACTCCACCCGAACCCTGCCGGTCATCCTGACCCTGAACTCATCGGAGGCCATTCTGACCCTTGCCGGTCTGGGCTTCCTTGGCTTCGGCATCGAACCGACCGCGGCCGCCGAATGGGGCTATGATCTCAACCGTTCCGTATCCGACGTGACCGCCGGCATCTGGTGGACCGCGGTATTCCCCGGCGTCGCCATCGTGCTGATCGTACTGGGCATCACCCTCGTCGGCGAATCGCTCAACGATCTCGCCGATCCGCGACTGCGTGCACGCAAATCCGCGGGCGAAGTGGTCGGATCCATCGAAGACACCTCCGTCGACCCGAACGAAAAACCGGGCGCCCGCAACGAGGTCATGGCGGAACTTGCCGCGGCCAGAAACCCGATGGGTGCCATCGACGCCCCGGTGACCGTCACCGACCATGATCCATCATTCGTGGCCTCCGCATGGGGCTCCAAGGAAGGGGAGTGAACCGATGAGCGAAATCGACAACGGCAATCTCGCCGAAATCAAGGATCTGAGCGTCTCCTTCATGACCGACGCCGGCTCCATCAAGGCCATCGACGGGATCAGTTTCAAGATTCCCCGCAGGAAGGTCATCGGCGTGGTGGGCGAATCCGGTTCCGGCAAGTCCGTGACCGCGCGCTCCATCATCAAACTGCTGCCGGAAACGGCAACGACCTCTGGCGCGATCTACCTGTCGAACCGTGCCGGCAACGAGGAACTCGACGTGCTGTCCCTATCCGGCGAGCAGCTACGTGAAATGCGCGGCTCCGAGGCGGCGATGGTGTTCCAGGAGCCGAATTCGGTGCTGAACCCGGTGTATACCATCGGCTGGCAGATCGAGGAGAGGCTGCGGGCCCACGGCATGAAAGACAAGAAAGAGCTGCGTGCCAAGGCGATCGACATTCTGAAGAAGGTCGGCATTCCCAACGCCGAAACCCGGGTCGATTACTATCCGCACCAGTTCTCCGGCGGCCAGAAGCAGCGCATCGTCATCGCCATGGCGTTGGTGCTCAATCCCGGTCTGATTCTGGCCGATGAGCCGACCACCGCCCTTGACGTGACCGTACAGGCCGAAATCCTCGATCTGCTGCGTCTCGCACGCGACGAATTCGATGCCTCCGTGCTCATCATCACGCACAACATGGGCGTCATCGCCGACATCGCCGACGAGGTCGTGGTCATGTACCGTGGCCACGTGGTCGAGCAAGGCGGCGTGGAACAGATCTTCTATTCACCGCAGGACGACTACACCAAGCGTTTGCTGGGTGCCGTACCGCGCATCGGGCAGAAGCTCATCGTGCGTGACGGCAATGGCAAGGTCATCGAGCGTGAAAAGGATTGGCGTGAACAGCCGGTCGCGGTCGAGGCCAAGGGGCTGACCATCACGTATCCGGGCCATCTCATGCAGCCCGATTTCAAGGCCGTGGATGGCATCGACTTCACCATCCACCGTTCCGAGGTGCTGGGACTGGTAGGCGAATCCGGTTCCGGCAAATCCACCACGGGCCGTGCCATCGCAGGCCTGCAGAAGGTTTCCGGCGGTTCGCTCAACGTGCTCGGCATCGAAATGAACGGCGTGAAGGAACGTGACTTCAAGCCCAAGCGCGCCGACATCGGCTTCGTGTTCCAGGATCCCGGCAGCTCGTTCAACCCGCTGATGACCATCGCGGAGAACGTGGCCGAACCGCTGATCGTGCACGGGAAATACTCCTCCGTGGCTGACGCACGGCATTATGTGGGCGATCTGCTGGAAATGGTCCAGCTGCCACGCGCATACATGAACCGCTTCCCCCATGAGCTGTCCGGCGGCCAGCGCCAGCGCGCCTCCCTGGCGCGTGCGCTCGCGTTGAAGCCGAGCCTGCTCATCGCCGACGAGCCGACCTCCGCATTGGATGTGTCGGTGCAGGCGAAGGTGTTGGAACTGTTCAAGAAACTACAGGTCGAAATCGGTTTCGCCTGCCTGTTCATCACTCACGATCTTGCGGTGGTAGATATGCTTGCCGATCGCATCATGGTGATGCACAAGGGCAAGATCGTCGAACATGGCGATGCCGACCAGATCATGCAACATCCGCAAAATCCGTACACGCAGAAGCTGCTGGCCTCGTTGCCGGTGCCGGATCCGCGTGAACAACGCAGGCATCGTGAGCATCTGCACGAGTTGCTCGCGGCCCAACAGTAGGGATGAGGGGATTTAGGAGCATAGACGGTGATGCCTGCGACGGACCGATCGTCGCAGGCATCACCGTCTTACGTTGGCGGGAACTTCAGTGGATCTCGCCGCTGAAGCAGAACTGCGCGTGGGCGTCGCCACCGGCCTTGTTCCTCAGATATTCACGCACATACCCCATGCGTTCAACCGTGGTGGCGGCCAATGGCCCGGGTAGCTCATCGGGGAAGAACCAGCCCACGTTGAGGCTCTCCTCATCACCGACGTACGGTTCCGTGTTACCGGCCGGATCGGGCCTGCAGATGAACAGGTGATCCATGTACATGGTGTTGTCGCCATTCGCGTAGGTGAGTATGCGGCGAGATGATTTCACCGACACCAGATCGGTGACGATCACGTCCACGCCGGTCTCCTCCTTGACTTCGCGGGCCACGGTGTCGGCCGGCTCCTCGCCGGGCTCGTTGATGCCGTACACCATGGCCCATTCGCCAGTGTCGGAACGTCGGCCCAGCAGTACGCGGCCCCGTTCGTCCTCGACGTAGCCGGACACGCCCATCAGCCATAGCAGATCGTGGCCGATCTTCCTGCGGAGTTTCAACACGAATTCAGGGGTTGCCATATCACGTTCCTTTCCTCCCAGTCGGGGAGTACGGTGGAAGACTATTGCGCCATGTCGGCCATCCAGGCCTCGACGTCATCGATCTGCTTCGGTATGCCTGCGGAGATCCATTCGGGACCATTCTCGGTCATGAGCACGTCATCCTCAATGCGGATGCCGATGCCGCGATACTCCGGCGGAATCAGCAAGTCATCCTCACGGAAATACAGGCCAGGCTCAATCGTGAAGATCATGCCCGGACGGATTTCGGCACCCTGATATGACTCGTAACGGGCTTGCGCGCAATCATGCACGTCAAGGCCGAGATGATGCGCCACGCCGCAGGCGAGCCAACGACGGTGCTGCTGACCGGCGGGGGAGAGCGACTCCTCCACGTCGACCGGCAGAATGCCCCATTCGTGCAGGCGTTCGGCGATCACACGCATGCAGGCATGATGGATGTCGGAATACGTGGCACCTGGCTTGGCCGCCTCGAAACCGGCCTGCTGGGAGTCCAGCACGGCCTGATACAGCCTCTTCTGAAAGTCGGTGAACCTACCATTGGTCGGGAACGTACGGGTGATGTCGGCGGTATACAGGCTGTTGACTTCCACGCCGGCATCGATCAGCAGCAGCTCGCCGGATGCGACGGTACCGGTGTTGCGCATCCAATGCAGAATCGGAGCATGCGCACCGGATGCGATGATGGTGTCGTAACCGACCTCGTTGCCTTCCTCGCGGGAGATTGCGTTGAACGCACCTTCCAGCATACGTTCCGAACGCGGTTTGCCCAGAGCCGCCGGCAGCCTGCGCAGGATGCTGTCGAAGCCGTGCTTGGTGGCGGCCACGGCCTTGCGCATCTCGCGCACCTCATATTCGTCCTTGCACATGCGTGCCTCGGCGGCGAATTCGTGCAGTCTGTCGTCGGCGGCGGTATTGCCGTCCGGATCGGCGAAACCGTTCGCCTTGCGAATATCCTCTACCATCTCGGTGATTTGCGGATCGGCCTCACGAATCACACGGACGCGTACTGCACCGGCCTCGGTGCCGACATCCTTGCTCAGTGCATCGGCCAGTTGCGCGATGTCGTTCGTCTCGATGCCCGTCATGGCGGTCATCTCCCGCAGACCCGCGCGCGGACCCACCCAATATTCGCCATAGTGGGCATTCATGAAGAAGTCCTGCGTGTAATGGTTCGCGCGCGGAGCCACGAACAGTTCCGGCTCATGCGTCCTGCCGGCCTTTGCATCCGCGGAATCCGGGTCGACCGGGTTCAGCACCAGCACCGCGCCGGCCTCATAGTCCTCGCCAAGACCGGTGTAATACGAGAAGGTGGTGTCCGGACGGAACGCGTAGTCGCAATCGTTGTTGCGTACCTTCGGCTGACCGGCCGGGATTACGAGGCGTTCGCCCGGGAACGCCCTGCCCAGCGCCTCAAGACGTGCCGGCGTGTACTTGGAGGATTCCAACGGTTCGATGGCCGGCTCATTGTCATCCCAACCGGTGGTCATGAACTCCTTGAACGCGTCGGAACGAGGGCGTAGGGAACGATTGTTCACACGGTCGCTCATGGCCTGATCCGGCCCCGGTGCGGACTCCCGCTCCAAAGCCTCGTATTCCTTGTCCTTATCGGTAATGACTTCGCTCATCACATCTCCTGAACAATCCAATGAATTACCGCCACCAATCCTATTACGTTTTGCGACGCCGTAACGTTCATGCGCCCACCTAGAATGGGGACGGTTTCAGTGAGTAAGCATCGACCAGCGTAAGGAAACAGCACAGCATGTCGTTTGAACATCCCAATCGCAACAACGAAAGCATGATCGACGTCGAACGTGACATCATGGGCCGTCCATCGGAACGCAATACCACCAATCTGGACCTCAGGCGCATGAAGATGATCCTCGACGTCATGGGGCATCCGGAAGAGTCCTTCCGCGTGGTCCACATCACCGGCACCAACGGCAAGGGATCCACCGCGCGCATGGTCGAGTCGATCTGCCGCACCTACGGCATGCGCACGGGACTGTACACCTCGCCGCATCTGGAACATGTCAACGAACGCATCGCCATCGACGGACAACAGCTTTCCGACGACGACTTCGTCGACGCATGGGATCAGGTACGCGATCTGATCGCCATCGTCGACATGAAGATGGAGGAGCTCGGGAAGCCGAAAATGAGCTTCTTCGAAGTACTTACCGCCATGGCCATCTGGAAATTCGCCGACGCTCCGGTCGATGTGGCCATCGTGGAGGTCGGCATGGGCGGCCGCTGGGACGCCACCAACGTGCTCGATGCCGATGCCGCCATCATCGGTCCCATCGACATGGACCATATGGCGTGGCTGGGCGACACCGTCGAACAGATCGCCTCCGAAAAGGTCGGCATCATCAAGCCCGGCTGCACCGCCGTCATCGGGCGTCAGCCGCATGAGGAGGCCGTCATGCCGATCATCGAGAAGGCCGCCAAAGTCAACCATGCCAATCTGGTTCGCGACGGCATCGAAGCGGAAGTCGTCGCCCGCGTACCGGCCGTCGGCGGCCAGATGGTCACCCTGCGCACCCCCAACGGCACATATGAGGAAGTGCCGGTCGCCAAATTCGGCGAGCATCAGGCGCATAATGCGCTCGCAGCCCTGTGCGCGGCCGAGGCGGTGATTCCGGTAAACGGCGCGCTTGACGGCGATCTGGTGGCCGAAGCGTTGAGTACGGTGAAGATTCCGGGACGCCTCGAACAGATTCGCACCTCACCGACCATCATCCTTGACGGCGGGCACAATGTGAACGCGGCCGAGGCGCTGCGTGCCGCCATCGAGGAGAACTACGACTTCCAGCAGCTCGTCGGCGTGATCGCCATGATGGGGGACAAGCAGGTCGAAGAGTATCTCGGCGTGCTTGAACCGCTGCTGAGCCATGTAATCGTCACCGAAAACTCGTGGCGCGACCGTGTGATGCCGGCCGAAGACCTGAAGAAGATCGCGGATCAGGTGTTCGGACCGGAACGCGTCACCTGCATTCCGCAACTGCCGGATGCCATCCAGGAAGCCGTCAACATGGTCGATTCCGAAGACGAACTCGGCGTAGGCTACGGGCACGGCGTGCTTATCTGCGGTAGCTTCACCACGGCTGGAGACGCGCGCCTGATGCTGGAGGAGAAGATCAATCCGGATCTGAGGAAGCCGAAGGTCGAGCGTGTGTTCCAGGAGGCCGTGGAACCGGAGCCGCGCAAGGATCAGGATGCGGCCGAAGCGGATTTCGAATCCGATGCCAATCCGGATTTCGATGTCAATGATTTCGGCAATGTCGGTTCCGATGATGCCGAAGTATAGCTAGACGCCAGGCATGGATTTATGCATCGAAAGGTTGCGGCCCGTCGTGAGGGGCCGCAACCTGTTCAGCGCAAGGATTTGGCGCGAGCCACGGTGTCTTCCACCAACACGGCCTGCGCGTCGATGATCGGCAGCTGAGGCATCGGGAACGCCTCGTTCAGTACGCTCAGTTCGGTGCATCCCAGAATCAGCGCGTCGCAGGCGCAAGGGCCGGCCGGGTCGAGCATGTCACGGAGCACGGATTCGTATCGTTCCTGATTCAGCTCTCCCGAGCCTTTCACATCATCGTAAATCAGCGAAGTGATGCGCTCCTGCAGGTCATCGGTCGGTTCCACGAAGGCATATCCGGCTTCGGTGGCCGCACGCGCATAGACGCCCGATTTGCGCGACCCGGAAGTGCCGAGGAAACCGATTCGGGGGAACCGTTCCTTTGGATAGCGTTGTGCCATGCGATTCACGGCACCGCGCGGCATGTGCAGAATCGGTACCGGCGTCAGCCTTTGGAAATCATCATAGAAGTAGTGCGCCGTATTGCAGGTGAGCACGATGAAGCTCGCGCCCATCGCGGTGGCCTTTTCGATATCGTCGGCAATCACCGGGAACGGGTTCTCATCGGATGCCCCCACGATATACGCGGTGCGATCCGGCACGGAGGCGTCATTGAACACCACATAGTCGAGGTAATCCTGATCGCCATGCGCATGCGTGGCGTGGTTGACCAGACGGATGTAGCTCTCGGTAGCCAATGTGCCCATGCCGCCCAAGACGGCGAAGAACGGTCGTTTCACTTCATCTCACCCTTTTTGGTGAAGTATTTGGCGTAGCTTTTCCTATAGATCGCGAACATATGCCTGATCATCAGCCAGCGTAGCGGATTCATATCCTTGGAATATTCCAGCGTGGTGCCCCAATCTCCGGATTCGAGCATGCGTTTGCCGGTTTCCTTGTCATCGCCTTCGGCGACATACTCAAGGAACACCGACTTCGGAATCTCCATCCACAGCTTCGAACCGCGGCCGAACAGGGTCTCGCCGTCGAACGGCGTGTCCTCGACAAGATCCTCCACGAAGTATTTAGCCAGGTTGAAACCGTTCAACGTCACGAAATAGCTGGAACGCCCCTGACGCAGATTGATCTCGAACAGCTTGTATTCGCCGTCGCGCTCATCGTACTTCATGTCGAAATTGGCGACGCCTTCATAGCCGATATCCTCGAGGAACGCCTTGATGCGACGGAACACGTTCTCGTTGTAGTCGGGCAGGATTGCCGCATAGTTGCCGGCCGCCACCGGAGATGGATCCTCCAGCAACGGATGGCCGAGGAACATCATGCGTACGCGATGATGCTGGTCCACGTACGCGTTGAGCACACGCATGCGTGAATCGTCGCCGGGAATGAAATCCTGAATCACCATTTCGGAGGTATAGCCGGCATCGTAGGCACGTCTGATGATCGTGTCGAGTTCGGCCGGGTCGTTGAAGATATAGGCCTTGCGTCGCCCTTCGAAGTCGACGTTCAGCCATTCGACGGAATTGGCCGGCTTCATCGCGACCGGATAGGGGAACGGCAGATCGCGGTATTCCCCTGCCTTCACTCCGTCGGCGGTTACGGTCTTCGTCTGCGGGTGCGGCAGATCATACCGTTCGCAGATCTGATAGAACGTGGATTTGTAGGCGAGTCGGCGTGACAGATTGATGTCGAGCGTGTTGTATACGAAATAACGACGCAGATCGTCCCCGCACTGGCTGAGCAGATTCGCATACACGTCGCCGCAGGGGATGAGCAACAGCGTGCGATCCGGATCCTCGGCCTTCATACGCCTGCCGAGGTTGAGCATGAAATCGCGGAACGTCACGAAATTGTTGAAATCATCGACGACATGCACGTTCACGATATTGCTGAACTTCGTAGGGCTGAGCTGGAAGTAGGCGTACGCCTCGGAGATGATGCCATACTCCTCATGGAACGCCCTGGCCATGCCGTAGACGTTAATGTCGCTGCCGAGCAGAATCGGTTGGAATCGTGTCATAGTGACCTACCTTACCCCGTGCCGTGTGACGAACGGTCGTGCTATTCGCCGAGTACGCGACGCACCACGGCGCCATCGCCCTCATATGGCACCGGCTTGCCGTTGATGATATTACGGGTCTCGTCGCCCTTGCCGATGACCAGCACGATATTGAACCGGTCCGCATGCTCACGCGCGTCGGCGATGGCCTTTTCGATGGCGAGCTCGCGCGGAACGACGATCTGCGTCCGGGCCGTCGGATCGGTCACATACGACTGCATCTGACGCGCGATGTCCATGGGATCCTCGTAATTCGGGTCGTCCAATGTGAAGATGAAGGATTCCACACGGCCAAGCGCCCCCTTGACGATGCCCTCGCGTCTGTCGACGGCCTTGCCGCCGGTGGTACCGGAAACCAGCGTGATGCGTGGGCGGCGTTCGCCATAGGTTCGTACCATTTCGTCGACCAACGATTTGACGGAAAGATAGTTGTGGGCAAAATCGATGTAGACCAGCAGACCGTCTCCCGCCTTGACGCGTTCCATGCGTCCGGGCACCTGTACCCGGCACATGGCGGCGATTGACGGGTCGGATTCCGGCACGCCGGCCTCGATGGCGATGGCGACGGCTGCCGCGGCGTTCGTGACATTGAATTCACCGGACATGTCCAGCTCCATCGGCCGAAGATCCGAGCCATTGACGGAAACGATGAAACCGGCTTTGTTTTCCGGATCGACGCGGGCGATGACCTGTGCTGGGGAGGTCAGACCCCGTGCGGCATCATGTAATGCGAACTCGGTGACCTTGACGCCCGCGTCGGCGGCATCCTGCATGAGCAGATCACGGTGGTCGCAGTCGGCGCCGAGCACCAGCGAACGGCTGTTGGCGATCAACCGGCGCTTGCAACGGAAGTAGTCTTCGAAGGTGGGGTGTTCGATGTCGCTGATGTGGTCGGGGGAGATGTTGAGGAAGGCTCCCACGTCGAAGGTCAGGCCGTGGACGCGGTTGACCTTGTAGGCCTGGGAGGAGACCTCCATCACCAGGTATCGCATGCCGTTGTCCGCGGCCTCGCGCATCATGCGGAACGCGTCCAACGACTCCGGCGTGGTCAGTTCGGATTCCACGTAGGTATGGCCGTCGAGACAGTTATCGACCGAGGAGAACAATGCGCAACGACCGTTGGAATAGGCGTTGAGGATGGCCTGCGTAAAGTATGCGGTGGTGGTCTTGCCTTTGGTGCCGGTGATGCCGATGACCGTGAGTTCGTTCTGGGGCATGCCGTAGAAGGCGGCGGACAGCAGGCTCATGGCCTTGTGCACGTCCTCTACGATGATGCCGATGGCTTTCGTGCGATCGGCGTATTCGGTTTCCGCCACGTATGCGGCCAGGCCTTTGCCGTCGATGCCGTCAAGGAATTCAGGCTTGAAACGGCCCTTGACGAACAGCATCGAACCGGGCTCGACCTTGCGGGTATCGTAGGTAATCGACCCGACCGGCTCATTCGCGCCGGGCAGATCCGAAGCGTCAAGCGTCCATCGGCGGCCGTGAACGATTTCGCGAAGCAGATGATGCTCCTTCAGCACGTCGATTGCATAGGCAAGCGTGAACGTTGCAGGTTTGATCGCCATTTTCACGGTGCTCCTTGAAGATAGTATCGTCCGGTCGCCATGAACAAATCATGAGCTCGAAGACGATGCTACTCCTACGCCACGTTCAGCAGTCGTTCCACCACACAATCATCACCTTCGTAGGCCACGTGGCTGTTGAGGTCCTTGATCCAACGCTCGTGGCCCTTGCCGATGATGAGGATCACGTCGAGACCATCGTGGGAATGCGCCTGCTCGACGGCGCTCTCGATGGCCTTCACACGATCGACGATCACCGTGGCATCCACATGGTCGTTGGTGACATGGCCGAGCATTTCGTTGCAGATGTCGATATACGGTTCGGTATCGGTGTCTTCGGCGGTGAATACGAAACGCGCGATGCGATCCTGTGCGGCCTCGACGATTTCCTGACGGCGGTCGAACGCCTTGTTGCCGGCGGAACCGGCGACGAGCGTAATCCGCGGCTTGCGCTCGCCGTAGCGCTGTTCGACGAAATCGATCAGCGCACGTACGCTGGTGTAGTTGTGCGCATAATCGACGATGGCCACGGTGTCGCCATCCGTGCCGGTGAACAGTTCCATACGTCCCGGTACATGCACCGATTCCATGGCATGCATGGCGGCCGAATCGAATGGCACGCCGGCCTCATGCGCCAGTGCGACGGCGGCGAGGGCGTTCGCATAGTTGAAATCGCCAGCCAATGACAGGCTGAACTCGCCCAGATCATGACCGTTCGCGGCGATGCTGAACGCGCTGTGTTCGGCGTTCGACGGACGGGCCGTCAGCGTCGCATTCGTAGGTACGTCATCGGTGCGCAGGGCGAAATCCGCAAGCGGGATGCCCGCGGCCTGCGCATCCTCGCGAATGAGATCGGCATGGTCGGCGTCGGCGTTGAGTACGAAGGCGCGTGCATGGTATGCCAGCTGACGCTTGCAATACAGATAGTCTTCGAAGGTGGGGTGTTCGATGTCGCTGATGTGGTCGGGGGAGATGTTGAGGAAGGCTCCCACGTCGAAGGTCAGGCCGTGGACGCGGTTGACCTTGTAGGCCTGGGAGGAGACCTCCATCACCAGGTATCGCATGCCGTTGTCCGCGGCCTCGCGCATCATGCGGAACGCGTCCAACGACTCCGGCGTGGTCAGTTCGGATTCCACGTAGGTATGGCCGTCGAGACAGTTATCGACCGAGGAGAACAATGCGCAACGACCGTTGGAATAGGCGTTGAGGATGGCCTGCGTAAAGTATGCGGTGGTGGTCTTGCCTTTGGTGCCGGTGATGCCGATGACCGTGAGTTCGTTCTGGGGCATGCCGTAGAAGGCGGCGGACAGCAGGCTCAGGGCCTTGCGCGCGTCGTTGACGATGAGTCCCGGAACCTCGGTGTGATCGGAGAAGTCACGTTCCGACACATAGGCGACGAGACCGCGCTCCTTGAGCCCGTCAAGGAATTCCGGCCGGAAGCGGCCCTTGCACACCAGCAGCGTGCCTTCGCGCACGGTGCGGGTGTCATAGGTGATATGCGTGAACGGCACATCGGCATTGTCGATGCCATCGGCATTCAGGCTCCAACGTTCAGGTGTGATGACCTCATCGAGCAGATGATGGGAGGACAGCAGATGCACGCCGTCGGCAAGGGACAATGACATGGGCAAATCTTTCTCTCAGCGAAAAACCAACATGATTATATAAACCATGTGTTCTGGGAACGAGCTTTGAATCGCTTGGGAGTTTTGCGGACATCGTCGCATGCGGCATGCCGATAGAATGAAACCGTGACTGATGGGCAGGAAAGCATGACGGACAGGCGCGCGCGCTTCGAACGGCTCGCCATGCCCATCGTCGACGTGCTCTATCGGCAGGCCATGAAACTGACCAACAATCCCGACGATGCGCAGGATCTGGTGCAGGACACCTTCGAACG
>ERZ773221.2866-NODE-2866-length-12486-cov-4.111495_pt1 | contig 12486 bp, 9 predicted proteins | sample MGYA00580994_ERZ773221 | MGnify/ENA primary metagenome ERZ773221 (study PRJEB29015, sample SAMEA2737758) | human gut metagenome | biome: human gut; feature: human-associated habitat; material: faeces | place: China | collected 2012 ... | reverse complement strand
GATGTGATAGCTTCTATGGATAGGGAGGTTGTGATCCTTGGTTCCGGCGACATCGGATTGATCATGGCGAGACGAATGACATTTGAAGGCGCAAAGGTTAAGGTTGTTGCAGAGCTGATGCCGTATTCCGGAGGACTGAAGAGAAATATCGTACAGTGTCTGGATGATTATGACATTCCGCTGAAGCTGAGCCATACGGTTGTCGATATCAAAGGAAAAGAGCGTCTGGAAGGCATTACACTGGCACAGGTGGACAGTCACGGAAAACCAATTCCGGGAACTGAAGAAGAATACAGCTGTGATACGCTTCTTCTTTCCGTAGGATTGATCCCGGAAAATGAAATTTCAAGAGGCATGGGCGTGGATATGAACCCTGTCACATCAGGACCGAAGGTAAATGAGAGCCTGGAAACAAACATCGAAGGCGTATTTGCCTGTGGAAATGTCCTGCATGTGCATGACCTGGTTGACTTTGTATCGGAAGAAGCCGGAACTGCAGGAAGAAATGCTGCGGAATACGTCAAACAGGGAGAAGAACGCAGACAGGGCGGAAAAGAGATTAAAATGAATCCAGTCGAAGGTGTCCGTTATACAGTTCCGGGAACGATTAACGTAGACCGGATGGATGAAAAGCTGACCGTGCGTTTCCGTGTGGGCGGTGTCTATAAGAATTGTTATATCAGCGCATATTTTGATGATGAAAGAGTGATCCACAGAAAACGTCCGGTTGTTGCACCAGGCGAGATGGAAGAGATTAAGCTGACAAAAGAGCAGCTTCTGAAATATCCGGATCTGCAGACCATCACAGTAAAGATTGAGGAGGCGTAGACGATGGAAGAGAGAAAATTGACATGTATCGGCTGTCCGATGGGCTGCCCTCTTACAGTTGTAATGAATGGGGAAGAAGTAGTGAGCGTCACGGGAAATACCTGTAAACGCGGTGATGTATATGCAAGAAAAGAAGTGACGAATCCAACGAGAATCGTAACTTCGACCGTGCGGGTGTCCGGCGGAAGCATCGATATGGTATCGGTGAAGACGAAAGAAGATATCCCGAAGGGCAAGATCTTTGAATGTGTGAAGGCGCTCAAAGGAATTGAAGTTCCGGCTCCGGTTCATATTGGGGATGTGATTCTTGAAAATGTGGCGGACACGGGCGTGGATATTGTTGCGACGAAGAATGTAGAATAAATGGAAAAGAAGGAGAAGTCCTGTATGGTGACGGAAAGGGTTGCCATATGGGACTTTTTTAATGTAAAAGACTGTGACTTTTGTTTGAAATTATGCAGAATACTTAACAAACTTAAAAAAATTACACATTTTTTGGAAGAAATTTATAAAACCAAAAAATTTTATACATTCACATAAAAAATGAATATAGTGAAAAAACAGGCACCATTCTAAAATATTCACATAACAAAGAATCGTTTGAAATGAACGACAGGAGAATATGAAAGTTTAAGGGAGGAACGAGAAATGAAAAAAGCAAAATGCTTTAGTGACATCCATTACGACATTGGAAAAATTGATGACAAAATGTACTCGTCTTTTACAGAACATCTGGGACGAAGCATTTATACAGGAATCTACGAGCCGGGGCATCCAAATGCAGATGAAGACGGATATCGTAAAGATGTCATGGAATTAGTAAAAGAATTAGGCGTTCCGGTAATTCGTTATCCAGGTGGAAACTTTGTATCATGCTATGACTGGCATGATGGAATTGGACCAAAAGAAAAAAGACCAAAACGTATGGATTATGCATGGTCAAGTATTGAAACAAACCAGTTCGGTATTGATGAATTTTGCCAGTGGGCAGAAAAAGTTGGTATTGAACCGATGATCGCAGTCAACCTTGGAACAGGAAGTATTAAAGATGCCGGCGATCTGGTTGAATATTGCAATCATCCGGGTGGAACCTATTGGAGTGATTTGAGAGCCCAGAACGGACATCCAGAACCATATAATATCAAATATTGGTGCCTTGGGAATGAGATGGAAGGAAGCTGGCAGGCAGGACATTTGTCAGCAGAAGATTATACAAAGAAAGCACTTGAAGCAGCAAAGATCATGAGATGGGTTGATCCTTCTATTAAACTGGTTGCCTGCGGAAGCAGTTATGAAATGTTACCAACCTATATGGAATGGGACAGAACAATGCTGACAGATCTTTATAATCAGGTTGATTATTTATCAACTCATAACTATACAATGAACTCTGGGCAGGGTACAACAAATTATCTTGCTTCCTATAAACAGCTGGATTCTCATATTAAAAACAGCGCAAAAGTTATTGAGTATGTAAAGGCTAAAAATCATTTTGATAAAGATTTAAAGATTTGTCTGGATGAATGGAATGTGTGGAATTTCCAGGACATCAAACTGGATTCTCTGGATGATTTAATGGGACTTACAACGTTCGAGATGACATCAGCTGGAAAATGGGAAATCGCGCCACCGATTCTGCAGGAAAAATACAGTCTGCTGGACGCAGTTGTTGTTGGAGGACTTGGAATTTCATTGCTGAACAATGCAGATACAGTTGAAATTGCCTGCCTGGCACAGCTTATCAATGTGATTGCTCCGATTACAACAATTCCGGGAGGCGGAATTTTCAAACAGGCGATTTATCATCCGTTCCATATGCTCAGCAAATATGGACATGGAACTGTTAAGAAAGCCATTGTGGATGCACCGAAATATCAGTGCGATTTAGGTGAATTAAATGTTGTTGAACCAGCAGTTATCTATAATGAGGAAAATGATGAAGTAAGAATCTTCGTTCTGAACTGCGATCAGGAAGAGGACGTTGAATTTGAAGTTGATTTACAGGGATATGGAGATAAGAAAGTAAAGAAACATCTGGTACTTGCCGGAAATGACTACTCTGTAATGAACACAATTGAACATCCGGATGCAGTTGAAATGGAAGAGAAAGAGGTAACAGCTGCAAATTCTGTAGTATTACCAAAAATGTCATGGAATGTAATTGTTTTAGGATAATAAAAGAAGAAGGAAAGAGGGAGGTGGCAACGAAATGAGCGTGATTTTGGAAGCAAAACATATTTCAAAAAACTTTGGACTTACTCAGGCATTGAAAGACGTTTCTGTAACCATTGATGAAGGAGAAGTTATTGGTCTGATCGGAGAAAATGGTTCCGGAAAGTCAACTCTTTCCTCTATTATTTCCGGAGTTTATCCGCAATCTGAAGGAGAGCTTACTCTGGACGGAAAACCATATAAACCAGCAGACACACTGGATGCACAGAATCATGGAATCAGTATGATTGCCCAGGAAATGGGAACACTTCCGGGAATTAAAGTAGCAGATAATCTTTTTATCGGAAAAGAGCAGTTGTTTACAAAACATGGTGTTGTTGACAGAAAAAAGATGTATCAGGAAGCAAGAAAGGCACTTGAAAAAATCGGAATTGACAATATTCATCCGGAAGATCCGATCATAAAATACAGTCTGGAAGAAAGAAAACTGATTGAAGTTGTAAGAGCACTGTATACGAATCCAAGGATTTTCATCGTTGACGAAACAACAACTGCCTTGTCTCAACGAGGAAGGGATATCATTTACCAGGTTATTAAGAACATGAAGAAGGAAAATAAGACAGTACTGTTTATTTCCCATGACCTGGAAGAACTGATGGAGGTTTGCAGCAAGCTGATTGTTTTGCGAGACGGTGTGTTTGTTGCTGAACTTGAAAAATCTGAGTTTGAAGAGGAAAAGATAAAAGAGTTGATGGTAGGACGTAAACTTACCGGAGATTATTATCGAAGTGATTACGATGGAAGCTATGGGAAAGAGGTTGTGCTTTCAGCAGAAAAACTGTATGTAGGAGATAGCCTTAAAGGTGTCTCACTGGAACTTCATAAAGGAGAAATCCTTGGAATAGGTGGGTTAACAGATTGCGGAATGCATGAACTTGGAAAAGCGTTGTTTGGAAATGTTAAACCGTTGTATGGTGAAGTAAAACTTGGAAATGGAAAAAAGATTACATCAGAAAAACAGGCAATCAAGAACAAGATTGGATATGTATCCAAGAACCGAGACCAGGAAGCACTGATCTTATCAGCAAGTATCATGGAAAATACCGTTTTACCATCCTTGTCAATGATCGCAAAAGGTGGTGTAATTACCAAAGGTGCTGAAAAGAAATTTACCGATAAACAGGTAAAAGATATGAGCATTAAATGCAGAGAGATTGGACAAAACGTAGGTGATTTAAGTGGTGGTAATAAACAGAAAGTTGTATTTGGAAAATGGCTTGGTAATGAGTCAGAAATTTATATCCTGGACTGCCCGACACGAGGAATTGATATTGGTGTAAAGGCATTTATGTATCAGCTGATGTACCGCCTGAAAAAAGAAGGAAAATCTATTTTGATGATTTCAGAAGAACTTCCGGAACTGATTGGAATGAGTGATCGTATTCTGATTATGAAAGATGGTCAGATACAGGATTCATTTACCAGGTCAGAAGAGTTAAATGAATCTGTATTAATCAAGAAGATGGTTTAGGAGGAGGGATAAAAGTGAAAGAGAAAGCTAAGGCAAAAGAAATTCTTCAGAAAATAATTCCTTTCCTTGGAATCATTTTAATGATTATTATATTTCAGGTCGGAGGAGAAGGGAAACTGCTGACAAAAGGTAATATTAACAGTATTCTGAATCAGACCGTATATATAGCGATTATGGCATTTGGTGCAATTTTCGTATACTCACATGGCGGAATGGATTTGTCATACGGTGGAGTTATCGGTTTCAGCGTTTTAGTTGCGATTTTAGTTGCGAACACAGGAGTACCGGCAGGAGTAGTATTTATTACAAACATTCTTGCAGCACTGGTATGGTTCGTATTGAACGGAGTTGTTTCCGTATATTTGCAGGTTTCGCCATTTATCACATCACTATGCATCATGTACATGTGTCGTGGAATCTTAAATACGGTATGTGCATCACAGAAATATAGTATTCCGGTTGAACTTTTTGAATTTGATAATCAGAAATTTAAGCTGGGAATGCTGTTAGGAGTCTTTATTATCTGCTATATCTTATTTGAAAAAACAGCAATTGGAAAAGATAATAAAGCAATTGGAGGAAATCCAGCCGCTGCAAAGCAGGCAGGCGTAAACGTTAATAGAACCAGAATGATCGCTTACATTATCAGTGGTATCACGGTAGGTATTGCAGGATTTATCCTTATGGCAAGAGCCGGAAGTGTAAGTACTTCAACTGGTCAGGGAATGGAAATGAACGTTGTCACAGCATTGGTACTTGGAGGTGTGCCATTGTCCGGAGGTTCTAAAGTAAAAATGATCGGAGCTGTGGTCGGAAGCTTTTCTGTTATCCTTTTGAGAAATGGATTGATTATCCTGGGTGTTAACGAACGTGTGGTTGAAGGAATTCAGGGACTGGTACTGTTACTGTTAGTATTCCTTACATATGTAAAGAACAAAGATGGTGTACTGGAGTAACAGATGAAACAAGGAGAAAAAGAGGAGGAAAAGAAATGAAAAGAATTAAACGAGCAGTAGCTGTTTTATTAGCAGTTATGATGGTATTCTCTGTAATCGGTTGTGGTGGTTCTTCAGGAAGCAAGAAATCAGACAGCAGTTCAAAAGAGACAAAAGATGCAAAGACAGAGGAAGTCTGGGGAAACAAATCAGGTCAGGATGAAATTTGTGGAGATCCGGATGGTAAATACACAATTGGTGTAGTTATCCATACAACAACAGATTTCCTTTGCGCAAAATACAAAGCATACACAGATTATCTTGGAAAAGCATATGGTGTAAAATTTAACTATTACATTATTGAAAACTTTGCAGATGAAACATATCTTTCTGCAATTGAAAACCTCTGTGCACAGGGTGTTGATGGTATTATCACAACAAACTTCTCAGGAACAGCAGTCCTTCAGGGATTAAAAATTTGTGAAGAAAATGAAGTTTATCTTGGTGTAGGCTGGTCACAGATTGATGAAAGCATCAAAGATCAAGTTAACAAGAGTGATTACTTTGTTGGTGGATCTTATGAAGCAGATTACGATGCAGGATATGAAATTGTAACAAGCCTTATTGATTCAGGATGCAAGAACATTGCAGCAATTGGCTATGAACCTGGAATTACCTGCCATGACAGAAGATGGGAAGGTATGATGAAAGCATTTGAAGATCATCCGGAAGTTAAAAAAGCTGGTGAATACAGAGGCCTTGAATTCACAAAAGCAGTAGAAGATTTCCTTGCAGCAGATGATTCTATCGATGGTATTGCAATTACACTTCTTGGTATTGAATACTGCTCAGAACCAATCAAATCAGCAGGACGTGAAGGTCAGGTTAAGATCGCATTCTGTGACCTTTCAGAAAATTGTCAGGGAAGCCTTGACAATGGTGAAACAGTATGTGCAATCGGTGGACAGTATGCTGATGCAGTATTCCCGTTCGTACTTATCTACAATGCACTGGAAGGAAATGCTCTTGACAAAGTAGAAGTACCGGTTAACTTTATTGTATGTAAATCTGGTCAGGAATTCTCTGATTACATGACATACCTTCATAATGATGGTGTATATGCATGGACAACAGATGAAGTTGATCAGCTGATTAAATCAAAAAATAAAAATGCATCTTCTGATGAGCTGCTTGAAATGGGCAAGAACTACAGTATTGAAGATACAATTGCAAGACATGGAAAATAAATTACTACTTTAACGGATATGGAAAGGGAAGGCGTATGAAAACGAAATCAGATACAGTTAAAAATGTATGCAAAGTCGTTATGCTCCCGGTATTTGTATATCTTCTGTTTTTCATATGCTCCGGCGGAGCATTTGGAAAACCGGCGAGTCTTATTATGAACCTGAAGCAAACGCTGGCCCCTACGCTAATTTCATTCGCAATGTGTTCGAACATGTTGTGTAACAGAATGGATCTTAGTGCAGGTGCGGTTGTAATGCTCTCGGCAATGTTCGGAGCAAAAATGGTATATCTTTACGGAATCGGATTGATACCATTTGCATTGATTGTGGTTGGAGCGGGCATTGTACTTGGAACAATCTCAGGTGTTATGTATATGTTACTGAGAGTTCCGGCAATTGTTACAGCACTTGGTGTTTGCATGGTATATGAGACATTATCCAACCTGGCAAGTATTTCATGGGTAACAGCTATTAACGGAGAAATTACAACACTTGGAAGATTTCCGTATTGTTTGATTATTTTTGCGATCATGTTTGTACTGTTCTACATCATTTTCAACTATACAAAGTTTGGATATAATGTAAGAGCATGTGCAAGTTCACAGAGAATTGCAAAAAATTCAGGTGTCAATACCAAGAAAACAGCATTCCTCTGCTATGTAGTTTCATCATTATTCCTTGGAGTTGCGGCACTTTTGAAGATTTCTATACAGGGATCAATTGATACGCCGATGTACATGTCAAGTACGAATATTATTTTCAACTGCATGCTTGGAATTTATGTTGGACTGGCACTTGAACAGTATTGTAATCTGGTAATCGGAATCTTTATCGGAAACTTTATTTTAAATATGCTGACGACAGGACTTCTCAGCATGGGACTTTCAGCTTCGCTGCAGGATACAGCATCTGGAATCTTCCTTCTGGTTATTATGATCTTTACTTACAACAACCAGAGAGTAATGAACTTTATCAGTGAACGAAAGCTGAAAAAAGAGCTTGTGAGAACAAACGCACAATAAAAAATAATTTAAATGACACCCGGAGTATACGCATCCTGTCAGCTTGCGATACTCCGGGTGTCGCTGTATAATCGGAATAGACAGCATTTGACAGGGCATAATGGGAGGAAGAAAATATGATAAAAGTATTGTTAGTGGATGATGAAAAGCTGGCACTGGAGTATTTGGAGCATATTATTGATTGGGAGTATCATGGATTTGAATTGATCGGGGTAACGACAAATCCAGAACAGGCACTTGCAATTTACAAGACACACAGACCGGATCTGGTGATATCAGATGTAAAGATGCCTGGATTAAATGGATTGGAATTAGGGGATGCAATTCGCGAATATGGTGGAAATACACATATTCTGTTCCTTTCAGCATATAAAAATTTTGATTATGTAAAACAGGCAATCCGGTTAGGAATTGATGATTATATCTTAAAAAGTGATCTGGAGGAAGATGGATTTTTAAGAAAAATACTAAAATTAAAAGAAGAAATTATAAAAGAAAAAGCAAAAAAGCAGTATACAATTACAGCAATTTTAGAGGAATTATTTAGAAAAAATATTTCAGAAGAGGTATATAAAGATATTCTTGATGAAAATGATTATATAGGTTTGCATAAGAAATATTATTATATTATCGTTTCTCAAAGAAAGGTTCCGAAGATTTTAAAGAAATATATTCCACTTGATAACAATCAGATGACATTGGATAATCGGCTCATAAAAAGAGCGTGCGAAAATGTATCTGAAAATACTGGGATTCATGTAGGGGCCAGGTTTCCGGTAAACGAAGATGAATATCTGATTTTGCTTGAATTCGGAAAAGGAATTGTTTCACAAAAAGAAATAAATGACAGAATTTATGATTTTGCAAGAAAGCTGTATGAATATATTAACAGAGAAGAAAAACTGTATCATGTATATTATTGTTTGCATGGAAGTATGGTAAGGCAGTTCCGGTCTAATTTTACAAATTATCAAAGACAACTGGAAAATAATATTTTAAAAAATGAAGTAGAGTTACAGGAGCTGCGTTATGACGGAAAAGAGGAAAATGAGAAGAAACTGTCAGGAATTTCATCAGAAGAAATTTATCAGTCTTTACAACAGGGAAAAACAGAAGAAATTGAAAAAATAGAAAACCGATTGCATGAAACAGAAAAAAAACAGAATGTTACAGAATACTTGGAATATATAGAACATATTTTGGAGGCTCTTAGTTTGTTTGATGGAAAACTGATTGGAGAAACAAGCGGTCAGAGATTTTTGATGACCGAGGGATGCAGTTCTTATGATTTTAGAAAAGTAACAGATCTTCAGGCATATATTGAATACAAGATAGAAGAAATTTGTCGAATGAAAAATGAGAAAGAAAAAATGATTTATTCCGATGTGACAATCAATGCAATGGCTTATATCAATCAGAATTATGGTGATGCAAGTATTACAGCAGCAGAAGTTGCGGAGCATGTTGGTGTGACGTCTTCCTGGTTATCAACGAAATTTAAAACAGAAACTGGAATACGGGTAAATGATTTTATCAATAATGTCAGAATAGAAAATGCAAAGAAAATGTTCCAGGATAAAGAATATATGGTTTATGAAGTATCAGAAAAGACAGGTTTTACTTCCAGTCAGTATTTCAGTAAAATTTTCAAAGAATATACAGGACTGACACCGAACCAATATCGCAGGAAATTATTAGCCGGAGAGTAGAAGAGGTCATGAAATTAAGAAATAAATTGGTTATAGCACAATTATGTGTGTTTTTGGTAATTATGGGAATATTGCTCATGGCATTACCGGAACTGGTATATAGAAATATCAGTGTGAAAGACAGAGAGGATACCATGATTCTGAATGAGCAGATCATGTCTCAGTTAGATCAGAATTTTGAAGAGCTGGTAAGATTTACAAAGATTGTGGCAGAAGAACCAGAACTTATTCAGAAAATAGATCAATATATGTCGGAGCCGAATGAAGCAAATAATGCGAAAATAAGTCTTTTTTTATCCCAGCTTGGTGTAAAAAATAAAATTCAGTCATATGGAATCATCGGGATTTATCTGGATGTCCAAAAGGCGGATAAAATATATGATTTTTCATATGACAATATATATTTATCAACGCAGTTTACTCATGTAAGTAATAATCAGAACAAGGACAGAAGCGAGTTTGAGAAAACTAAGAGTCTTCTTGAGCTGGATATAAGACAGGAGTGAGGTATATAGTGGTGTGAATGTAAAACAGGGACTGCCATTAGTTTATAAAAAGTAAGGGGTTGGATAAGACATAATTGGAACGGAGGCAGGTGCTTATGAAAAGGTTGGTGGATTTATTAAGGATAAACGAAGTCAGGTTTACAGCTATAGTATTGTCAGTTATGACAATTGGTGCTGTGATAAGCTTAAGGGGTAATCTTATGTCCGGAGGAGCGGTGCCATGCATGTATGATATATATCTGGTAGGGGTAATGCATGTTGTATCAACATTCTGCGTGCCATTTGCACTTTTCTATATATTATTTGTGGAAAGGTATAATCAAAGACCAATGCAGGTTATCCGTGAAGGCAGGGTTATTAATGTATGGAAAAGAAGTGTTGTTGATTTGTTTATTTTAACAGTATTTTTTACATTATATGTATTTGTATTGACAACAATAGCAGGGCTGGTGCTCACGGATAGGTTTTATAACTGGAATGAACTAAACAGCCGCTGTATGGCATGGAGTGGCAGGATATGTGAGGAACAGCCTTCATTTGTATTACTTCTTATATCATACATAGTGGAAACCTTTGAAACATTTCTTGCTGCCGGTATTATTATGCTTGGAGTATGGTGGGGCACAAACAAGGAATGGGCAGGATATCTGGCATCAATAGCGTTAATAACAGTTGATAAGGCAGGAGTATGTGACGGAATTATATTTTCAAAATATTATATAGCGGGTGCAACCTATAAGAAAGGATTGAGTATAAGCAACAATGTCATATATCCGTTGCTGGCTGCTATTATAGTGTTTGCTCTTGTAAATGTGTTAGTCAGATTTAAGAAGAAAGAATTTCTGGGGTCATAATGTATGATATGATTTAATCAATGAAACTATGAGAGCTTGAAGTGTTTAAAGATTGCGTGATTACATAGCAATGTAGCAATCCTGATACATCAGTGAGTGGCAAAATTTATTTTTCATACTCACATCATATCATAGAGATTAACAGCAGTTAAAATATACTTTGGTAAGTGGGAGGTGTGACGTATATGCATATGTTTATGTTGCAGATAAAGTACGATATAAGAGAAGGAATAGTACAGCAGTGGAAGAAATATGCGGTGCTTTGTGTGGTATATATAGCCTGTATTATACATTTTATAATGCTGTGCAGGGCAAACAGGCATATAGATACATATACATGTGGTGATATGGTTATGTGGATGTTTGACGGTGTTAAGAAGTTTGATGCGGGTGCTAAAAATAATGTTGATATATCATCTGTATATATACTTCCTAACATATTTATAGCCTATATTATAGGCAATTATGTCATAAAAGACCTATATGGGTATGGTAAGGATATACTTATAAGAACGGGAAGCCGTATTAAATGGTGGCTTAGCAAGTGTATATGGTGTGTCTTAACCTCCTGTATGTGTTATGCAATGTTATATGTCATTATTATTATAGCAGGTATATGTACGGGTGGTTTTACATTTGTACCAACGAAAGAGGTCTGCTATTCACTTCTTCATATGGATAAGCAGCTTATTATTGATAATCCTAATCTGACAGGGCTTATGGCAAGTATGATGGTTATGAGCCTTGTGATGACTATAACATTTGGCATTATCCAGATTGCTGTGGGACTTATCGTTTCACCTACAATCGCATATATTATAGTTGTGTCGTTTCTGGTTGTAGGGGCATTTTCTGATAATCCGCTTGTTATATCTATATATTGTATGGCGCTTAGAAGTGGAATGTACAGTCCTGGCGGTTACAATATGTGGCTTGGGCTTCTGATTATGGCAGTCATAATAATGTGCTGCATAATCGCCGGTACATTGTATGCACGCAGGATGGATATAATAAGTAAAAAGCAGGAGTGGCAGAATCCGGAATAAATTATATTTCATATATAAAGATGGTGTTGGAAGATTGTACTGGAATAAGGTACAGACCGACATCATCTTTTTAGTATGTATATATTTAGATGAGTGAATTTATTTGGATAAGTGATTTGAAATTATAATCCATAAATGAGTAAAGTTGAAAATGCATAAAAATAATTTGTTTTTGTTTGTACCTCAGATACATTTCATTTATAGGTAAAGTGAAATGTTCTTTGAGATTAAACAAAAAATATATGCCAGTTTAACTTTTTTTCTATGCTCATTTTAAATTTTTTAAATGAAATTAAGACATTTTTATAGGCCGTTTTTATATGAAATATGGGTAAAATGATGTAAAAAGCACAAAAAATCGTAAAAAATTTCAAAAATGACAAAAGTGCGCAAACCCAGTATTTATGCGGCTTAACAGGAATATTTCGCCGCCGGAAAACAAAAAAATTAAAAAAAATCAAAAAAAGTTGAAAAAAGTTGTTGACATATGGGAGGGGTGGTGCTATTATAATCAAGTCGCCGCGATACGGCAGCGACAAAAACTTAAAGAAACACAGCAAATCACTGAGTTCTTTAAGAACTGAACTTTGATAACTGAACAGAAAGACAACCTTGAAAATTCTTTTTAGAATTTCG
>ERZ773221.2857-NODE-2857-length-12513-cov-8.807674_pt1 | contig 12513 bp, 10 predicted proteins | sample MGYA00580994_ERZ773221 | MGnify/ENA primary metagenome ERZ773221 (study PRJEB29015, sample SAMEA2737758) | human gut metagenome | biome: human gut; feature: human-associated habitat; material: faeces | place: China | collected 2012 ... | reverse complement strand
AGTTGGTGATGTCGATCAGGCGCTTGTGGGTGCGGCGCTCAAACTGCTCACGGCTATCCTTATACTTGTGGGTAGCGCGCAGGATGGTGACGATCTCTTTCTTGGTGGGCAGAGGGATGGGGCCGGAGACAGCGGCGCCGGTGCGCTTGGCGGTCTCGACGATCTTCTCTGCGGACTGGTCGATGACCTGATGGTCATAGGCCTTCAGACGAATGCGAATCATTTCTTTTGCCATTTGGTCTTTTCCTCCATGTTTTCGTACGGTTTTTTCTGCGTGACCTACTGCCGTACGGCGGGAAATTTCTTGTTCACCGTTCCGTGCGTATCATTCCGGCTCATAAGAAACACCGGCATTGGGCCGGTGTCCTTCTGGCGCGGCGATCTACGCCGACGAACAGAAATCTCTCAGCCGCCCGATTATCGGACATACTCCCCGGAAGTTACCTCCTTTCGGAGCAATCTACCGGTTCATCGCATTTGTAAACGCCTCCGGGCGTGTTGTGCCCATTGCGCGCGTACCGGTATATTGTATAGGAAAACACAGCTGGTGTCAAGGGGATTTTTCTATTTTGTTTACAAAATTTTCGAGGCGTTTTCGGCAGTTCTGACAAAGTTTTGATATGGGGTGCGGCGGGCCGGGCCGCTCCCTCCCCTGCTGGGGTCAAGGCAGGAAAAGAGCCGCCGTAAGGCGGCTCTCCCCCTTTGCTATTCTTTGCGAAGACGATTGTATCCGAAAATGGATACGGAAGCGGGAGACGGAAATGTCGATGAAGCGGCACGTCATTTTGACAGGAAAGATGACCGACGGCCATGGAAAATGATGGCGGAGGAAGTCAGAGTTTTTTCATATGCTGATATTCCTGTGAAACTTTGTTACTTCTGCCGAAATTTTTATTCGGAAATCTGCTATTTACCAAAAAAAACGGGGTGAAGGTACAAATTCTGCAAAATGACAAAAAAGTTGATGTTTGTGTTGAAATGCAGACGGAACTGTGGTAAAATCATAGAAACATCGGTGTTCACAGAAAGGCAATAAATGTACGCCTGCTGTGTGTACCATGATCTCAGCGGCTGCCGAAAGCGGCCCTCGGAAGGAGCAGGCATGGCTGACAAGAAGAAAAAACAGGCTGGCCGCCGTGCCTATCTCAACGATTTTCATCGGGATCTTACCGGGGCCTATATCTATGACGGCAGCCATTTCCACTTTGCCGGGGACGGCTGGAAGCAGGTGCTCCTGCGGCTGTGGGCGCTGGGGATCGTGCTGGTGGTGCTGGTGCTGGCAGGAGGCTTCTCCGGCGAGACCATGTCCCACTGTGTGTTCCAGATCCTGCCCTATCTCGTGGAGGTGGGGGCCGTGGGCAGCGTCGTCTGGGCGCTGGTGCGGCTGACGTCCGGCGGCGAGACGCTGCGGGCCTACGTCTACAAGGCCACCGTTCAGGCGCTGCCGGGACGGGCCGTGCTGGTGATGTGCGCCGCCGGGGCCGGAATACTGGGAACGGTGTTGTGCATGATCGTCCACGGAACGGCGGGACGGCTGGCGGGGCTGCTACTGTGCCTTCTGCTGAAGGCGGCGCTTCTGGCCGGGGCATGGCTGCTGCGGCGCTATGTGCAGACCCTGCCGTGGGAGGGGCCGCCGAAGGAGACGGCGGACTGATGCTTCATGTGTGAACGTCGGATAGCGATATCCGTTTTGTTCAAATATATTTAAGGAGGATCCCAATGAAAAAAGTAACTCGTATCCTTGCTCTTGCGCTTTCCGTTGTGATGTGCCTGAGCTTGGTCGTCGGATGCGGCAAAAAAGATGGCGGCAATTCCGGCGCAAAAGACACGCTGGTCGTGGGTTATTCCCCGTTCAGCAGCAAGTTCTCCCCCTTCTTCTCAGAGACTGCTTACGATCAGGATGTTTACACCATGACCGCACTCGGCCTGCTCACTAGCGACCGTACTGGCGCTATCGTTGAGAAGGGCATCAAGGGCGAGACCCGCAACTACAATGGCACCGACTATACTTACTATGGTCCTGCCGACATGACCGTCACCGAGAACCCCGACGGCACCGTGTACTATGATTTCACCCTGCGTGACGATCTGAAGTTCTCCGATGGCGAGCCCATCACCATCGACGACGTCATCTTCTCCATGTACGTTCTGTGCGACCCCACCTATGACGGTGCTAGCACCCTGTACGCTCAGCCCATTCAGGGTATGGCCGAGTACCGTTCCGGTATGTCCACCATGTCCAAGTATCTGGGCAAGCTGGGTGAGGGCAGCACTGATTTCTCCGTGGTTGACGAGGCCACTCAGAAGGCTTTCTGGGATGCCGTCAACGACGGCGGTGTGAAGTTCGCTCAGGAGATCGTGGACTACATGGTCGCTAACGCCGGCGTTGCCGAGGGCGATGTCAAGGCCGCTGCTGCCGGCTGGGGCTTCGATGGCCTGGCTGACGATGCTACCGCTAAGGATCTCTTCCTGGCCATTGCTGCCAAGTATGACTGGAACTTCTCCGCCATGGAGGCTGAGACTGCCGGTTCCGCTCTGTCCGATCTGCTGCCTGCGGATGTGTACGCCACCTCCACCAAGGCTGTCACCTTCGGTGAGTCCGCTGCCAGCATCACCGGTATCCAGAAGACCGGCGATTACAGCATGCGTGTTGTGCTCAGCGAGGTCTCCGCTACCGCCGTGTATCAGCTGGGCGTTGTGATCGCTCCTATGCACTACTATGGTGAGAAGGACAAGTACGATTACGCCAACAACAAGTTCGGCTTCGACAAGGGCGATCTGTCCCATGTCCGTTCCGTCACCACCCAGCCCATGGGCGCCGGCCCCTACAAGTTCGTTAAGTTCGAGAACGGTACTGTGAACTTCGAGGCCAACGATTCCTACTATCTGGGCGCTCCCAAGATCAAGCACGTCAACTTCCTGGAGTCTCAGGAGACCGATAAGCTCAACGGCGTCGTCACCGGCACCATTGATATCACCGATCCTTCCTTCAGCGCCGACACCGTGAACGCTATCCAGCAGCAGAACAGCAACGGCGAGCTGAACGGCGACAAGATCACCGTCAACACCGTGGATAACCTGGGCTACGGCTACATGGGTATCTCCTCTGTGGCCGTGAACGTGGGCGGCGATCCCGGTTCCAAGGCCTCCAAGGACCTGCGTAAGGGTCTGGCCACTGTGTTTGCCGCTTACCGTGAGCTGAGCGTCGAGTCCTACTATGGCGAGCGTGCCAGCGTGATCAACTACCCCATCTCCAACACCTCCTGGGCTGCTCCTCAGGCAACTGACGCCGGCTATCAGGTGGCTTTCTCCGTGGATGTCGATGGCAAGCCCATCTACACCTCCGGCATGAGCGCCGATGACAAGTATGCCGCCGCCAAGACCGCTGCTCTGGGCTTCTTCCAGGCCGCCGGCTATACCGTCGAGAACGGCAAGATCACTGCCGCTCCTGAGGGTGCCAAGATGCAGTATGAGGTTCAGATCCCCGCCGACGGTACCGGCAACCACCCCTCCTTCATGATGGTCACCGAGGCTAAGAAGGCCCTGGCTGACATCGGTATGGATATCGTGGTCACCGACCTGTCCGATTCTACCGCTCTGTGGGATGGCATCCGGGCCCGTCAGGTAGATATGTGGTGTGCCGCTTGGAACGCCACTGTGGATCCTGATATGTATCAGATCTACTACGCCGACGTTGCCGACTTCAACGGCGACATGGGCAATGGCTACAACCCCATGGGTGGTCCCGATCAGGGTAACTCCAGCTACATGTACTGCGTCGCTGACGAGGAGCTGGATAACATGATCCTGGAGGCTCGTAAGTCTCTGGATCAGTCCTATCGTAAGACCCTGTACAAGGCTTGCCTGGACACCATCGTTGACTGGGCCACCGAGGTGCCTGTCTATCAGCGTCAGAACGCTATCATCTTCAGCACCGAGCGTGTCAACATCGACACTGTGACTCCCGATATCACCACCTTCTATGGCTGGATGAGCGAGATTCAGAACATGGAGCTGAAGTAAGCAATTTGCTTATAATGGCATCCGGTCAGTCCTGCTGACTGACTGAGCAGACCCGGCGAACCGGTGGCCACTGCGGTCACCGGTTCGCCCCGGCTGCATATCGGGAAGCGACTTTCAAAAAATAGGCAGGTCGCTGCCTGATGTGCAGTGGGCTTTGCGGCATGGCGTCTGAGCGGCGCCGGCCCGTTGTATCATCAGAACGGAGGTTGAATTTGTGCGAAAATATGTTTTGAAAAGAATACTGATTTCCATTGTGATCCTGTTCTTTGTTTCGTTCATCATCTATGGCTTGATGCGCTGTCTCCCGACGTCCTATATCGAGAGAATGGCACAGCAGAAGGCCATGGCGCCCGGCTCCAAGGGCTATGAGGAGTGGCTGGCCCAGCTGGAAGAGATGTATCATATGAACGGCGGGATCATTTCCGGCTTTTTTGCGTGGATGGGCGAGATGTTCACTGGCAACTTCGGTGACAGCTGGCTGTACACGGTGCCGGTGCTCCAGAAGTTTAACGACACGGTGTGGCTGTCCTTCATCATGGGCGGTATCGCCTTCATTCTGGAAATCATCATTGCCATCCCCCTGGGCGTGCTGGCTGCCACCAAGCAGTACAGCAGGACGGACTATGCCATCTCTGTTTTTGCGTTGGCCGGTATCTCCCTGCCTACGTTCTTCTTTGCGTCCCTGCTGAAGCTGGTCTTTTCCGTGAAGCTGGGCTGGTTCGACCTGTACGGTCTCATCGGCCGTGACTATCAGCAGCTGTCTGCGGCCGGTCAGTTTTGGGACAAGGCGCACCATCTGGTGCTGCCCATCGTGACGCTGGTGGTCATCAGCGTCGGTTCCCTGATGCGCTATACCCGCACCAATATGCTGGAGGTGCTGAACGCCGACTACATCCGTACCGCACGGGCCAAGGGCCTGTCCGAGCGGAAGGTCATCTATCACCACGCCTTCCGCAACACGCTGATTCCGCTGGTCACCATCATTGGCGGCAGTCTGCCGGGCCTGTTCTCCGGTGCTCTGATCACCGAGACCCTGTTCGGCATCCCCGGCATCGGCTTGACCTCGTATAATGCCATGGTGGGCGGCGATATCCCGTTCTCCATGTTCTATCTGACGTTTTTGGCGATTCTGACCCTGCTGGGCAACCTGATCTCCGACGTCCTGTATGCGGTGGTCGATCCCCGTGTACGTATCGCTTAAGAAAGGAGGAAATAAACGATGGCAGATCATAACGAGAATCTGAAGGATACTTTGAATGAAGAGATCGAGCACGCCGACCAGAAGCCGGCGGAGGAACACTATTCTCTGAACGATGACCGCCGTGTGAAGGTGCTGTCCCCCGGTATGCTGGTGGCCAAGCGCTTCTTCCGGAACCGTCTGTCGGTGACCGGTATGGCGATCCTCTTGTTCATGTTTGTTTTCTCCTTTATCGGTGGACTGATCTCCCCCTATGAGCAGGATAAGTTCTTCTACGCCGATAAGACCATCCGCCGGGAGTTTGCGGCGGTCATCAAGAATACGGAGTTCCGCTATTCTTCGGCGGACGATTCCGTGTTCGGCCTGCCTGCTCAGGCGCAGGCTATGCTGGCCATCCAACAGCAGAAGGACGGCTTTACCTACCGTGACAACAGATTCACCCTGACCAAGGAGGCGGAGGACTTTTACAGCGTCTCCGTAAATGGTCAGGTGGTGGGTCTTGCCTACAAGAGCGTGGTGAGTCCCTCCGCTTCGGACGCCACCCTGTCCTTTGAGTTCACCTATCAGGCCCTGAAGGCCTATCTCACCGACGGTGCGGATACCTTCACGGCGGACGGCAAGACCTACACCGTGGATGAAAGCGGCAGCGTCATGGACGGCGCCACCGAGGTGGCCTATGTCAGCCCCTACGTGGTGCAGGCTCTGATGCCAGACGTGTTCCTGTCCCGTGACTTCAAGGATAAGCTCATCGACACCATCAACGCCGGCGGCGAAAAGTTCACCTACACCGACGAGTCCCTCATCGTGGATGAGGAACCCGCCACCGATGAGGAGAACGGTACCAGCAGCGCCATCACCCCCGACGACAGTCAGGTGCCTGATGACACGCCCCAGAGCGCTACGGCGGAGTATGATATCTCCTTCGACGCTGCCACCAACAGCTGGTCCGTTCTGCAGGAGCAGACCAGCCGCCAGTACGATAAGTATTCCGCTCCCAGCAAAGAGCACCTGATGGGTACCGACGGCTACGGCATGGATATGCTGACCCGCCTGATGTACGGCGGCCGTGTGTCTCTGATGATCGGCTTCATCGTAATCGTCATTGAGACGGTCATCGGCGTTATCTTCGGCGGCATTGCCGGTTATTTCGGCGGCTGGGTGGATAACCTCATCATGCGTGTGGTGGATATTTTCTACTGCATCCCCTCCATGCCCATCATCATCATTCTGGGCGCCGCCATGGACGCTCAGCGTGTGGATGGCTGGCTGCGAATGATATACCTGATGCTGATTCTGGGCTTCCTGGGCTGGGCCGGTATCGCCCGTCTGGTCCGTGGCCAGATCCTGTCCCTGCGTGAGCAGGAGTTCATGACTGCCACCGAGGCCTGCGGCATCAGCGTCTCCCGCCGGATCTTCAAGCACCTGATCCCCAACGTCATTCCCCAGTTGATCGTCAACTGCACCATGGGCTTGGGCTCCGTGATCATCACCGAGGCCACCCTGTCCTTCCTTGGTCTGGGCGTGAAGTTCCCCTTCGCTTCTTGGGGCAACATCATCAGCGACGTGAACAACACCCACGTGCTGACCAACTACTGGTGGGTGTGGATCCCCGCCGGTCTGCTGCTTCTGCTGACGGTTCTGGCCTTCAATCTGGCCGGCGACGGTCTGCGGGATGCGTTCGACCCGAAGATGAAGCGCTGAGAAAGGAGGAGCCTGTATGTCTAAGAAGAATGAGACCGGCTATCTGTCCGCTAAGGAATCCCGGCGCATCTCCCGTGAGAACCGCCGCATCACAGATCAGCTGGAAAAGCGCCATAAGCGCAAGAATGTGCCGGAGTCCGAGTATCTGACTCAGATGAAGGATCCCAACAACGCACTGGAGATCGAGAATCTGCGTACCTACTTCTTCTCGGATGTGGGTACCGTCCGCGCTGTGGACGGCGTCTCCTTCGACGTCCCCATCGGCAAGACCGTGGGCGTGGTGGGCGAGTCCGGCTGCGGTAAGTCCGTTACCAGCCTCTCCATCATGCAGCTGCTGCAGCGGCCGCAGGGCCAGATCGTGGACGGCGAAATTCGCCTGAACCTCGGCAACGGCAAGTGCTACGACATCACCAAGACCCCCACGGAGCGGATGCAGAATCTGCGGGGCAACTATATGTCCATGATCTTTCAGGAGCCCATGACCAGCCTGAACCCGGTGTTCCGCATCGGCGCTCAGCTGGATGAGGTCATTGCCCTCCACGACGGCGAGGGCAAGAGCAAGGAGGAGATCAAGGAACGCTCCATCCACCTGCTGGAGATGGCCGGTATCGCCAACTGCGAGGGTGTGTACAATATGTTCCCCCACGAGCTGTCCGGCGGTATGCGCCAGCGTGTCATGATCGCTATGGCCCTGTCCTGCAACCCCAAGCTGATCATCGCCGATGAGCCGACCACGGCTCTGGACGTGACCATTCAGGCCCAGATCCTGGATCTGCTGCGGAATCTGAAAAACAAGATCAATTCCTCCATCATGCTCATCACCCACGACTTGGGTGTTATCGCAGAGATGGCGGACTACGTGGTGGTCATGTACGCCGGTCGTGTGGTGGAGAAGGGCACAGCAGAGGAGATTTTTGCCAATCCCGCCCATCCCTATACCATCGGTCTGATGGCCTCTAAGCCCGTGGTGGGCAAGAAGGTGGATAAGCTGTACTCCATCCCCGGCAAGGTGCCTAACCCCATCAATATGCCGGACTACTGCTACTTCAAGGATCGCTGTGAGATGCAGGTGGAGAAGTGCAGCGGCGAGTATCCCCACATGATCCAGCTCTCCCCCACGCATATGGTCAGCTGCTATCGTTACTTTGACGGAAAGGTGGGTGAATAACCATGGCACACGAGAAGAAAGTCGTTGAAACGCCGGTGGAGTATGATCCCCAGTACATTCTGCAGGTCAAGGATCTGAAGAAGCACTTCCCCATCAAGGGCGGTATGATCAGCAAGACCGTAGGCCATGTGAAGGCCGTGGACGGCGTCACCTTTAACCTCAAGCGTGGTACTACCATGGGTCTGGTGGGCGAGTCCGGCTGTGGCAAGACCACCACCGGCCGCACCATCCTGCGTCTGGCCGGCGAAAAGACCGGCGGTCAGGTGCTGTTTAACGGTAAGGACGTGTATGCCCTCTCTGACAAGGAAATGCGGGATATGCGCACGAAGATGCAGATCATCTTCCAGGATCCCTTCTCCTCTCTGCAGCCCCGTATGCCCGTGGGCGAGATCATCGGCGAGGCAGTGCGTGAGCACGGTCTGGTGAGCAAGGAGGAGTTCGATGATTACATCGATCAGGTCATGGATAACTGTGGCCTGCAGCCCTTCCACAAGGACCGCTATCCTCACGAGTTTTCCGGCGGCCAGCGGCAGCGTATCTGCATTGCCCGTGCGCTGGCCCTGAACCCGGAGTTCATCGTCTGCGACGAGCCTGTGTCGGCTCTGGACGTGTCCATTCAGGCTCAGATCATCAACCTGCTGAAGAATCTACAGGAAAAGTACAACCTGACGTATCTCTTCATCTCCCACGATCTGTCCGTGGTGGAGTACATCTCCGACACGGTGGGTGTCATGTATCTGGGCAATCTGGTGGAGTACGGCGCTACGGAGGACATCTTCCGCAACCCGCTGCACCCCTACACCAAGGCCCTGTTCTCTGCCATCCCGGTGCCGGATCCCACGGTAAAGATGGATCGTATCGTGCTGGAGGGCTCCATTCCCTCCCCGGCGAATCCGCCGGCTGGATGCAAGTTCCATACCCGCTGCGCCAACTGCATGGAGAAGTGCAAGACCGAGGTGCCTCAGCAGCGTGAGATCGAGCCGGGCCACTATGTGGTCTGCCATCTGTACGACGAGGCATGAGCGACCAGCACAAGGAGTGGGAGGACGACGGCCGCACGGTAGCGGATATGTCCGGTTTGGACCGACCGACCCTGTTCGGCCATAAAGAGGGGACCTCCCGGAAGAAGCAGCAGGAGTCGGAGCCGTCCGACGGCGACTATGTGCCGCCCTTGTCCCGAGGTGACCGATGGGCGTTCCTGCTGGGTACCATGAAGGCGTCCCTGCTGATCGCACTGGCGTTTCTGGGCGGCCTCGGCCTGTGTATCTGGCTGTTGACGCTGCTTCTGCACTGAACCACACCGTCCGAAAGGGTGTGCTGCTTCCGGCAGCGCACCCTTTTTCCATACCATACGCTGCTCTCCGGGAGAGCAGCCACCCATGATGAGAAAGGAAGAATAAGATGATCTCTGCAATGCTGCAATACATCCAGCGCAGCCCCGACTGCTTCCACGCCGTGGAGGAGCTGCGCCAGCGTCTGCTGCGGGAAGGATACACGGAGCTGCGGCCCGGCCGGTGGCAGCTGACGGCAGGAGGGAAGTACTTCACCACCAAGAACGGTTCCTCTCTGATGGCTTTCCGCATCCCGCAGGAGGCCCCTGCCGGCTTCCTGCTGACCGCCAGCCATTCTGACTCCCCCTGCTTCCGTCTGCGGGATCATGCGGAGCTGACGGGGGAGTATATCCGCCTGTCCGCCGAGCGCTATGGCGGCATGATCAATGACAGCTGGCTGGATCGGCCCCTCAGTGTGGCGGGTCGGGTACTGGTCCGCCGGGAGGGCGGACTGGAGGCCCGTCTGGTGGATTTGAAGCGGGATGTGGCCCTGATCCCCCGTGTGGCCATCCACCTGAACCGGGAGACCAACAATGGAGTCAAGTACGACCCGGCCCGTGATCTGGTGGCCCTGTACGCCGCCGGAACTGGCAGTGGCAGCTTCTATCGGGAGGTGGCCAGAACGGCGGACTGCGCCCCGGAGGACGTGGTAGCCGGGGATCTGGTGCTGTACAACAACCAGCCGGGGACCGTCTGGGGACCGGAGGGCGAGTTCGTATCGGCCCCCCGGCTGGACGATCTGGCCTGTGTGTTTGCCTGCACCGAGGGCTTTCTGACGGCGCAGGAGCGGGACATGGTGCCGGTGCTGTGCGTGTTTGACAACGAGGAGATCGGCTCCGAGACCAAGCAGGGGGCGGCCTCCGTATTCCTGCCGGAGACGCTGGCGGCCATCTCGGAGGCGCTGGGTCTCTCCGCCGCCGACCACCGGGCGCTGCTGGCGGACAGCATGATGCTCTCCTGTGACAACGGCCATGCCCGCCATCCCAACCACCCGGAGCTGGCGGACACCAACGAGGCCCCGGTGCCCAACGGCGGCGTGGTGGTGAAGCACTCCCCCCGCTACGCCACAGACGGCGTGTCTGCCGCCGTGTTTACGGAGCTCTGCCGCCGGGCAGAGGTGCCGGTGCAGCACTACGCCAACCGTCCCGATCAGATGGGCGGAGCCACGCTGGGGAACATCGCTGATACCAAGCTGCCCATCCCCACGGTGGACATCGGCATGGCCCAGCTGGCCATGCACTCCTGCTTCGAGACCATGGGCAGCCGGGACGTGGAGGCTTTTGTCCGGGCCGTGCGGGCCTGCTATGAGAGCAGCCTGCGCTTCACGCCGGAGGGTGTGGCGCTGCGGTAACGGGGCAGGGAAGCCCATACACCCCATGAGAAAACCATAAAACCCACAGGGCGGCGTAGAAGAACTCTGCGCCGCCCTGCCACATATAAAAACGGAGGCTTGCATCTTCGAAGCTTTCATGATAAAATATTTATGTCAATAGAATACGGATATTGCTACCGAGTAGTAGATGGGAAAGCATTCGTTTGCACATTGTCAGGTCTTAGAAGATGTGTATGCGGGTGCTGTTTTTTTGGAGGTCTGTCTATGCGGAGAAAGCTGCTTCGATACTTTTCCAGAGCCGAGAGGCTCCTGTGGGGCCTGTCGGTGGTGTTCATCGTCGGATCCTTCTGCGCCTTTGACCGGGAGAATTATCTGACGCTGGCCGCCTCGCTGATAGGCGTCACGTCGCTTATCTTCAATGCCAAGGGAAACCCCATCGGACAGGTGCTGATGGTGCTCTTTAGCCTGCTGTACGGCATCATCTCCTATACCTTTGGCCTACTACGGCGAGATGATCACCTATCTGGGCATGACCATGCCGATGGCGGTGCAGCCAGCAAAAACCGGCAGACGCCAGGCGTCTGCCGGTTTTTTCCTAAAGCTATATCCTGAAAAAGCTGCCCATCAGGGCGTGACGGCGCAGGTGTGTCCCAGCGCCTCATAGCTGTCGCCGCAGACCTGCCACGAGCCGTCCGTCTGCCGCCGGAGGGTCAGGGTATGATCCACGGAGGTCCGTGTGGCGGCGATGACGCCCTGCCGTAGGTGATCCACCCGTAGAATCTCCCGAAGGGTCACCTGCACCGTCTCGCCGCTCTGCTGCATGGGGGCAAAGTAGGCGGGGCGGCACTGTACATCGTAAATGACGGCGTACTCGTCCACGGCGACCTTCGCCAGCGCCTGTGCATCCTCCCGCAGGGGAGCGGTGCAGCGATCCGGGGCAGCGGGGGTTCGCCCGGCCATGACGGCGGCCCGCAGATCCAGATAATTCTGGATGGCGGCGAGGATGTCCTCCGACGGGAGGGAGGCGGTGCCGCAGCCGCTGAGATAGCCGCACAGATCGGACTCCTCGCAGTCGTCGCCCACCACCTGCCAGCCTTGGGCGGTACGGTTCAGGGTCAGATGGTGCAGAGAGCCGTAGCCGAAGGTATCGCCGGTGGTCTGGGTGAGGTCGCTGGAATAATTGGCCTCCACCCGGAGAGAGGCCCACACCTCCACCGCATCCTCGCTGCGGTAAATAGGGTTCATGGGATACACCTGTACCCGCTGCTCCCCCCAGATATAGCTGGACCACAGGAAGCCACGGGTCAGTGCCTCCTGACGCAGGGTGTCCGTGGTATAGGGCTCCTCCGGCAGAGGATCATCGGGTCGGGCCAGAGCGGTGCAAAGCATGGTGGTATAGGAGAGGATGGCCTGCTGCTGTTCCTCCGTCAGGGTCTCCGCCTCCCCGGCCAGCTCACAGGTGATGACCGGCTGGAAGGGCGCACGGCGCAGGGCCTCGTCCTCCGCCGTGGGGGCCTGAGGTGTGGAGGGGCCAGAGGGAGCGGCAGGGGATGTACCGCAGCCGCTGAGAGCCGTTATCAGCAGCAGTAGGACGCACAGAAGAAGTGATAGGCGGCGGAACAAACGGTTCATGGGATACCTCCTTTTTTACACCAGATGACGACAAATTATGACTATAATGTATAATATAGAGTGCAATATGTCAAGAAAAAAACAGAGAATTTCACAAAAAGTGGGCGCTGCATAGCAGCGCCCATCG